>Ga0194130_10001718_pt1 | contig 34081 bp, 22 predicted proteins | sample TA2KigsurfametaG_FD_160084 | JGI IMG/M metagenome (GOLD analysis project Ga0194130, IMG submission 160084) | Freshwater microbial communities from Lake Tanganyika, Tanzania - TA2015050 Kigoma 12 surface | ecosystem: Environmental > Aquatic > Freshwater > Lake | place: Tanzania: Lake Tanganyika...
AACGGTGGTCAATGTTCCGGGGTATCCTTCATCGCCATCCGGGCTGACCAATGTGAACTTGAGACCGACGCTTCCATCGGCTGAGAGTTCAGAGACTTGCCACATCTTCTTGTCGAATCCGACTTCGCCTCCATGGAGATGGTTCGGCCCGTTGTTGATCGCTAGCGAGTAAGTCTTTCCGTCGAGTGTAAATTTCCCTTTGGCGATACGATTGCAAAATCGACCGACCGTGGAACCGAAGTAAGGATGCCGTTGCAAGTAACCATCGATCGAGTCGAAGCCTGCCGTAACATTGACCCGTTTTCCGGTTTTATCCGGAACATTGATCGACACTACGATCGCTCCGTAGTCGATCATTTGAACGGTGTTACCTGAAGCGTTGGTCAGCGTGTAGAGAGTAACTTCTTTTCCCTCTGCTATTTTACCGAAGGGTTTCTTTTCAATCGTCATCGTGTTATTACTCGAAAACTCCGCAGCCGACATGGTCCTGGTCGAATGCAGACCTTGGAAGGACAAACAAGAAACAACGGCGGTTGCTGCAACCGCCATCTTGGCCAGACGGGAAAAGGTAAGCATCATTTGCATGGTTGTCGATACGGAATACGAATGGGGACAGAAGGATCGAGGCGGGGGAAAACGAATGTGAAGTAGGCTGAACTCCGGGTGGAGATTACTTAGGCCATTCTACTTCGACTCGGCCGGTTTGGTATCCGCTGGTTCCACACGCCCAAACAAATGCCCGCCGACATTGTCGTGTTTCCACGTTCCGGCGTACTTTCGGTCGTGAAAAACGACCCGTGCCGAGAATGTGCCGAGGCCGGGGATGGAAATGTTGTCGAGGACGATCATTGGTGTTCGACCAACCCAGTCGATATTGACGAATACGGGGACCGTCAAGTCCTTATCGCCGTACTTAATTCGGGTCGTGATTTCCCAGAGGTTCTCCTCCCCCTCGACCTTTTTCGCACTCTTGATCTCGTACCTCTCCTCCTCGAGTTTATTGAGGGGGCGGCCATCGATCGTGAAGACGCCGGTCAATGTAGAATTGCTGAGGTACTTTTCAAACTCAGCGACAGGGGGCTGGCCCCCTGTTTTTTTGGCGGCAGGTGAGTCCTGTGCGACAACGTGTACCGATGGCTCAACGAGCATGAATCCGTAAATGGCTGCGACGATGCATGGCATCCCAAGCAAAGTGAATCGTGCATACCAATTTCTAAGAATGCCACTTGAGATCGACATAAGACGTGTACTCCAATAAGTGGTTAATACCGATGGGTTGGGGGACTAAATGTTTTTTAAAAACGTGACTGCTGTCCGGAACTCCTGGATGGGGTCGGTTGCGAGATCGCGCTCGATGACGAAATAGCCTCGGTAGGCATGTTCTTCAAGCGTCGCGACGATGGACGGAAACTCTGCCAATCCATATCCGAGTGGAACCTGGGTACCTCTCCCTCGGGCCCGATCTGGAACCCCGTCTTTGGCGTGCACCAGCATGATGTGCTTGGCAATGCTATTCAGACCATCGAGGCTGAAGCCGTTGACGAGCAAATTGCCGGGATTCAATGTAACACCGACACTTCCTTCCGGAAGCGACTCGACAAGTCCGTTCAGTTTTTCGAGAGGTTCTGCTCCAGTCTCGATACCGAGGAATGCGCCGATGCGTTGAGAGTACTTGCCAAGATCCGCTAGTACGCTTTGAAGGGTCTGCCGGGAGGTAGAGTCCGGCGAATCATCGATCGCCCCGCAACTATTGATGACGACATTGGCACCCAGGTCGTATGCCATCTTCATGGCTTGCTTGGTACCCTCGATCCTGCGATCCAATTCTTCGGTGCATTCGTACCCACGGCGGGTGGGGTATCTAACCGATGCAACGCGTAAATTCAGATCTTCCAGCATTTTGCGAACTTGTCGCAAACCGGTGCCGACAAGTTCCGAAGGCCTCATCTCATTACGGGCGTCGATTTCGACCGATTCGACCCCCAACCGGGCGGCTGCATGCAAAGCTTGCTTAAACGGTAGCCTCAATCCTGATAGTTGAATGCCGATTCGAATGCCTGGCAAAATACTCTCCATTTTCCGTCGACGCAGAACTCTCCATCAAGCTCTCGGCTTGGTCGTGTGCATTGTATCCGCCTGGCATTCCCCGTCCACGCTTTCCGACGAGCACAACGGATTCGAGACCATTTCCCAGTGGGATTTTGGAACCAAGGAAGATCCCCAGCAGGATGGGTGGCCCGACGGTTGGGTCCGTAGAAAAGACGTGAAACATCCGGGTTTTATCCCTATTCAGATCCGAAAAAAGTCCACCAGCGACTTGGAAGTCGCGGAAGTTGAGAGGCTTCGAAGATCGTTGGGGCAACTGGTGTTGGCTTGGGAAACCAACAAGCGGCCTTGGGAGGTCATCCCGGAATCGATACCAAACGGGGTCAACCGATTCATTGAGCGAACGTTTCTCGACCCGTTCCTCTCGATCGAAATGGATGGCGGTTCGGTCGAAATATATTCACCGAAGGTTCCCGTTGGTCAGCATTCTCTATACGGTTTGCAGGTCGATATACGATCCGAGGCTGAGTACTTCAACGCGTTCGGGCAACTCCGATTTCTCGATTCCAACGGACAACTCTTGTTCACTACTAAAACCAACGCCATTTCGGGGATCAAGGAGTGGACTCGGGTGCGCGCGACGGGCGCGTATCAAGATGATCCGCGGATCGCGTACGTGCAAGTCGCATTGACCATTGAACCGGACTCGCCGCAGGCATTTCGCGGATCAATCGGATTTGATCGCGTTCGCATCGTTCAAATGCCAAAGATCGACTTGCAACTCAATCGCACGAATCGGATGTACAGCACACGTGAAACCGTAGATCTGAAGTGCCTCGCGTCGGGATTGAAAAGTGGGCCGATGAGAGTGGAAATGAAATTGATCGATCACAACGGAGATGTCGTCGATCGTACCACGCGAGAACTTCAACGTGTGGATAGCTCGAAACCGTTAATGGTACAAACACCCATAGCTACCCCCAAATCCCAAAGCTCAAACGCTGGCGGAGAGGTTCATTGGAAAGGAGAGTGCGAATGGTCTTTTGATCCACTCCAACCTGGATATTATCAACTCGTCACACAACTCAAGCAGCTATCAACAGTGTTTTTCGAGCAAAGTGAATCGTTTGTGGTGCTTCCTAGACTCTCTTCGATCGAACCCGATTTGCGTTTTGGCTGGACGCTCAACGAAACAGCTTATCGATGGAAGATCGAGCACTTCTTGGAATTGCTGAGGGAGGGACGCACCGGCCGAGTCAAATTGCCAATATGGTTTGACAGTAAATCGCTTGAGACGCAGAAGTTGTTGTGCGACACCATCGACAAATTACAAAATGCGGAAATCTCCTGCGTGGGAATTATTCACTCACCTTTAGGTTCGCAATCGGTTAAGAAAGATACCGTGCAATCGTATTCACAAACGGCAGCACTGGAAGATCCTGCGGTATGGCAACCTATGCTCGAACCGGTTTTTAGAGCCATGTGCCTTCGCGTACTCGATTTTCAAATTGGTTATGATGATGACGTGCAGTTCGCCAATAACCCGCGATATGCAAGTTCGATCAACGGACTGCGGACACTGATTCGCAGGTATGCACCTGAAGCCTCGATCGTCGCGCCAAGAACACCATGGCTCGCACCACCACCCAATCGAAACATCGACCGTTGGCAAATCTCTGACGAATTTGGTATCACCGAGAGCGAATGGGATCTCAGCGTGTCGGAAAGAGGCGAAACACTCGTTCCCTGGACCAGTATCACTCCGGTATCTTTGGAGAAGTATTCGCTCGGGGTACGCACGCGAGATTTAGCTGCGCGCATGATCGCTTCGCTCCGAAAACCGGACGGCCGTTCGGTCGCCTGGATCTCAGATCCACTCTCTGAAGAGTCAGGATTTCTTTCGCCCGAAGGTACGCCTCGCGAAATGTTCGTGCCCTACCGAACGATGATCGATGCGCTATTGCACAAGTCCTACATTGGGAAACTGGATTTGAAAAGTGGCTCGGAGAACGCATTGCTCTCAGACGAGCAAAACAGCTGCTTTGTGGTTTGGTCCACAAAGCCTACAGAGGAACAACTTTTTCTGGGGGCAAATGCAACAGCATCGGATATTTGGGGAAGACCCGTACCGATACAAACCATACAAACTCCGTATGGACCCGAGCATCGATTCGCAATCGATCAGTGGCCTGTAATCATTAAAGGGGTCGATACTCAAGTCGCACTATGGCGGATGGGGCTCAATCTTGACGCGAAGCGCATCGATTCTCTAGTAGGTCTTAGCCAAGAAGTACAAGTCATTTTCAAGAATCCATTTTCTTACCCTGCGTCTGGACGAATCGAACTCGTTGCACCGGATGTTTTCGCGAACGAAGTGGAATCATCTCTTTTTGAATTGGGACCGAAGTCCACCGGGACGATACCTGTCAAGGTTTTATTGAGATCCGACATCAGTGCGCTCGATACACCAGTCCATATCATCGCCTACATGAATGGTGTTCCTTCGGTTCAGTTCGCGGTCGAGAAAATATTGCGAATCGGTAATGATGAGGTCGACATTGAGACCCGTTACCGTATCAGTGATGCAGATGAACTTTGGATCGATATCGATGTTACCAATTACCTAGATAAGCCTGTTGGCTTTGATTGCATGCTGTTGATTCCAGATCGGCGACGGGAGCGTGTGATCATTCCTCGCGTGGTGGACAGGACGACCAAAACTCTTGTCTTGGCAAAGGCTTCTGAGTTGCTAAACCAAACTTTATGGCTGCGATGTGAACAAATTAGTACGCGCCGCGTGTTGAACTATCGAATCAAAATCGAACCTGAAGCTGAAAATGCCGAGGATCAGAACGCAATGTCGGAAGACGACGATGGGGCTTTGTCGGTGAATCCCACCTCATCCTCCAATTCACGGCTAACGTCTCCCAACCTTAATCTCAACCGACTTGAATCCAACCGCCGATAATGCTGATCCGTGAATTGTGCCAAATACTTAATGAAATTGCCCCCATTCGGTTGGCGGAACCGTGGGATAACGTTGGGTTGCTCGCCGGCGAAGAATCTTCGCCCGTCGAGCGGGTGATGACATGCTTGACCATCACGGACGCTAGCCTCGACGAAGCGATTGCTGAGCGGGCAGACTTAGTGATTTCTCACCATCCGATTCCGTTCAAACCGCTAAACAGGATAACCTCTCATACCACGACCGGGCGTTTGTTGCTCAAGGCCATCCGTGCGAATGTTGCGATCTACTCTCCGCATACCGCGTGGGATAACGCATCTCATGGAATCAATAGGCAGTTGGCGACGATGCTTGCCGTGCAGTCGCCCGTACCTTTGACGCTCGCTGCAGACCCAGAATTGGCGAAACAAGGGCTCGGTACTGGAATCCAAGGCAAGCTGAGTCGACGTTTCACTCTCGAGGAATTGGTTCAAAAGCTAGAACTCTCGCTTCCAAGCATTCGGCCTCGCTCAACGCATCCACTTCAGCAAACAATCTCGAACATCGGTATCGTTTGCGGCAGTGGAGGAAGCATGATAGGGCTCGCTGCGCAACGTGGATGCGACGCATTCTTCACCGGTGAGGCGACTTACCATCAATGCCTCGAGGCTGAGGCGCTCGGCGTTGCGATGGTAATGATCGGTCACTTTGCGAGCGAGTTCTTCGCCATGCGTCAGCTTGCCGGTATGCTTTCTCGCCGAGCGCCAGAGATTCATTTTTGGGCGTCGGTGAAGGATGACTCCCAATTTTAAAACTAAGATGCCTGCTGCTCACACGCCGAAGTCGCTCTTGATTTTTTTCACAGCCTCGGCCGTTTCGGTGCCTTTGTAATAATCGTCCAGAGGATAGCAGCCTGATGGCAATCCATTGCGGGGAGCGGTGGTGCAGTCGGAAAACGTCCGACAAATAAGTTTGCGCTGGCTTTTTCGCTGGAGGATTGTGTCCATCAGCACCTGTGGGTAGGAGAGTACGGTGCGGCCTAATCCCACGAAGTCGGTCCAACCCTCGCGGACATTATGCTGCGCTGCGTGAGGCAAGTACTCTTGCAAGTAGGAATAGCCCGATCCAACCACGATGAGGTTGGGGAAGGCTTGCTTGATTTGACGCGTTGCCGAGAAATGCTTGGATACAGATATCAGTGGGTCTTCGTGCGGTTGGTAACCATCCGATGGCGGGAACGCAGCCGGCCGCAGCAGGTGAGGCGTGTAATAAGGACTCCCGGCGGTAACATTGAGAAGTCGCACCCCTGCATTCTGTAGCCAGCCTATCAGCACGAGAGTCTCGGTTAGGTCCATGGAGAGTGGGTCGGATTCAGACAATCCGAATCCAAATGCATAGGGGAGTAGCTTCGAATAATCGCGTGGTCGTCCTTGGCCAAGCCTTCCCTCGGCTGCGGTGTCTGGATTTGGTTCGAATGGGACCATGTCGAACGCACTGAGTCGAACGCCAATTCCGAGTTCAGGAATCTGCTCACGTACCGCACCAATTATCTCAAGGAGCAGCCTTGCTCGATTGGCGAGCGGCCCACCGTATTCGTCGTGGCGGTTTCTAGCCGAGAGGAATTCGTGCAATAAGTAGCCGTGGCAGCACTTGATGTCGACGAAATCCGCGCCTGCCCAATGAGCGATTTCAGCTGCACGGACGTAGTCGCGAACCAACCGCTTTAATTCCGATTCGTTTAAAATCGCGGAATCGTTGGTGACGCTGAACTTAGGGTCGAGCAACGGGTGCCGATGAGCAACCCTCGGTTCCCAACGATGGTGGTCGGTCGGTCTGCAAAACCTGCCGGAATGAGTTAACTGAAATCCGACAACCAAGTCTGAAATGTCGCCATAGGTCTGTAGGTGCGATTGTCGCAATGAATCGGACAATAGCTTGATGTCTTCGCGATTGCTCTCTTGAATCACCAATTGATTTGGGTTCGCACGACCATCCGGACGAACGGCCATCGCCTCGCCACCCCAAATCAGCTTGGCACCTGATTCTCCGAACCGCTCCCAGCGTCTCTTCATGGGGGCTGTTATCCCACCCGTCAATGTTCCATCCCAACCTTCCATCGGTTGCACAGCGATCCGATTCCCGATCCTGCGATCGTTCCATGAAACGCTGTTGGATAATGGCGATGCATCTCCGACGTCGAGTGAATCGTCGATCGGTAGTTCAATGCCCAACGATTTCGTGTGTTGTCGAAACGCTTCAGGCGTTTTCAGAGATGCGATTTTCGTCAGTTGGTACATGATCTCGCCTAGTGAGCGATGGTGGGAGTGGCAACTCTGCTCGATCTTCGAAATGCCATGGTGATCAGTATAATCCCGCTGATGATGCCGAGCAGACTGATCCATTGCGCAATGCTCAGTTGGGTTCCAAACTGGCCGGCTTCATCGACTCGGATGATTTCTTCAAGAACGCGCAAGATCCCGTATGCGATCAAGCCAGAGCCGAAGACCAATCCGGATCGGAGATGCCAATTGGGGATGGAGGATGACCATAGGAATAGCAGGAACGCGCTGATGGATGCATAGATCTGGGCAGGGTGAACCCGTAGGCTGGTGCGAGGAAAATCTTCTGGTGGCAAGCGAACCACCTTGCGATCGATTTCGACCGATCCCTCGAGTTCCGGTAATGCAAGCATGTCCGAGATAGACCGTGGTGGTAGGGTATGAAATTCGAGGGAGTTCATAGACTGGCCCTGACGTATCGAATGCCCTTCGGCCCAACTCTTTGGATCGACCCGTTCAATGCGTGCGTTTTGGTCGGAATCGCCTGTGGTGTGTATGCCGAGCAGTGAACCGCGATGAAGCTGGTCGACGTAAGCTGGCGCTCCCCGTGGAAATGCGATGGTTGGCAAGTCGGATTCACAGATCCCGCCATAGCAACAACCATTCAGAAGGCAGCCGACCCGACCAAACGCGAGCCCAATGAAAAACGCTGGCACGATCGCATCGATCAAGGGAATTGGGGGAATCCGATTTCGATAGGTCCAAATCAGGATACCGATCAGTCCACCAATTGCACTGCCATAAACAACCAATCCACCTTCGGTGAATTGAAACGCAACCCAGAGCTTCGACATGAGATTGTCCCCTCCGAGCTCGTTCCATTTTTGAACGATGTAAAAAAGTCTAGCTCCGATCAGACCACTGACGACAGTCCATAGCGCCAATGCCATGAAGGCATCGATAGTAACTCCAATCTGTCCCGTCCGCCTTTTAGCGACCCACACCGCGCAAGCTACCCCGAGCATCATCATCACTCCGTAGCCTCGAACCGGAACGCCGACGACCATTTCCATTCCAGCGTCGGTGGGGATGCGGGTTTCCATCGCGGGTAGCAAGAGCCCAAAAATCACCGCCCCGATCCCCCAGTTCACCACTCCTTCTCGAAACACGTCTTGAATGTTGCCGTGCTTCCTGGACAGAAGGATCAATGTGCCGATGTAGATTAGCAATCCAATCACGGACCAACTAACCAAGCCGAACATAGGCAACGGGCCGATCGAGTGAGGTAGGTAGAACAACGTCTGCCGCATGCTGAAATCTCCCTAATGGCAAGCGGAAAGGAAACGATCCGACGTTTCATTGTATCCGAAGTAGGCTGTTGTCGATCAAACGCGTTGTCCCGACTCGAGCCGCGATGATGGCTACGACGGGGCTATCTAAATCTGTCCGTGGTTCCATCGATTCGGGATCTACAATGGCTGCATAGTCGATCGAATCGACAGGAACCTTGTTCAAAATCTCGCGCATTGCTGATTCGATTTGTGCAACATTGCGAAAGCCGTCGTCGATCATGGATTGAGCTTTGGACAACGCGTGCCATAAACCGATCGCTCGCACCCTATCGGCTGCGGAAAGGTACCGGTTGCGGCTGCTCATCGCCAATCCATCGGGTTCCCGAACAGTTTCGCACGGCTGGATAAGGATCGGAACGTTTAGATCACGCACCATAGCGCTGATCACGGCGACTTGTTGATAGTCCTTGCGGCCAAAGTAAGCGACCCTGGCGGGAAGCATATTAAAAAGCTTCAAGACGATAGTAGCTACGCCGCGAAAATGACCAGGTCTAATCTTGCCTTCCCAGTTCGCTGCAACTGCGGGTGGTTCGATGAAAGTCGTATGCCCGGGTGGGTATATATGATCGTTGCTCGGTACGAAGACAAAATCACAACCGATCGCGGAGAGCTGCTCAAGGTCCGAATCGAGGGTTCGGGGGTATTTAGCAAAATCCTCATTCGGACCGAATTGCGATGGATTCACGAAGATGGTGGTGACCGCGATATCGCATTCTCGTTTTGCTTCGCGTACCAACGAGAGATGCCCATCGTGCAATGCTCCCATCGTGGGAACAAGCCCAATCCTATTCCCTTGGCGTCTCAAGAAATCCAATTGGGCGTAAATTTCTTCCGGACTCGAGAGAACCTTCATGTGTTATCCGAAGTAGGCAACTGCATTCTCGAAAATCTTGAGCCCTTCGCCGTGAGTAGGCCGCGGATTCAATCGCGTCCACGATGGATGATTGGTCGGGAATAGAAATCGTTCGGGGTGAGGCATCAGACCAAAAATTCGTCCGGAGGGATCGCAAATGCCTGCAACATTCCACTCGGCCCCGTTCGGATTGCCGGGAAATGCCAAACCAGCGTCGCTTGTTTGCCCGTCGGCGGTACAGTAGCGAACCGCAATTTGCTTGCGGTCCAGTAGCATTGTTCGGGCCTGCTCATCGCGTGTTAAGAATCGGCCCTCGGCGTGGGCCATGGGCAAGTAAATCTTTTCGATGCCCCTCAAAAAGACGCAGTGGCCTGACTCCGGCTTGAGATGCACCCACCTAGACTCAAATCGTCCTTGCAAGTTCCATGTCAAGGTCGCAGGTGGATTCGTCGATCCCGAATCGAAAAAGATTCCTAAACGCATCATGATTTGGAACCCGTTGCAGATGCCGAGAACCAATCGGTCCTCTTCCCGAAACATTTCAAGTGTTTCCGCCAAACGGGTCTGCCATTGAACCGCCGCGATCCTCCCTGCGGCGATGTCGTCTCCGTAACTGAAACCACCTGGGAAGCACAGGATTTGGTAACCGCGTGCCAAGTCTGGATGCTCGATCAACTGGTTCACATGCAGGCGATGGGGCTCGGCTCCCGCAAGTTCGAATGCGTAGGCGGTTTCAACATCGCAATTGGTTCCCGGTGCACGGACTACGAGCACTTTCGGCTTGGCCATCCTCGGTGATTTCCTCTAGCAAATAGAACTGTTATGTTCATGGATTCCATCGTTGCTCTGAACATCTTTGGGATCGAAAACGCTTACCGCGACTGCGAATCCAACGACGTCCTCTTGTGGGCCAGTTCGAATGGGCCATATCACTCGCGCATTTTAGCCGAGCATCCTACCCGCAGAACCCCAATCACGGCAATCCAGGGAGCGAAACCGGGGTGAGAAAAGTGGGGGGGCCGAGGATTTGAAGGCTTCTTGCCGCACAAAAGGTGCCTGGCATCGAGCGGAGCGTCCGCAAAAATGGGAAAGCGGGGCCAAGCTGTAGCGGTTGTTGTCCTAAAACACCCGAAGATTTCTCTTGGATTCCAAGCCATCTGCCCAAAGACATCAGCGGTCGAATCAATCAACCTAATAGCGCCGAGTTCTCGAACGCTTTTTTCCAAAATGTCTTGAAGCGGCGGATCGCAGGACGGATCTACTGCTCTACATTGCGGGCCAAAGTGGCACGACAGTCTCTGTCGTGAAGGGCTTTATGCTCGTTGGTCTAAACCCCTGGAGCATTTGAAGCCGAACAGTCTTTGGGGAATACGACGGCGGAGCGTCGTACCACTAATTCCCCGATCAACCTTGCGCGAAGCCGCAAAGGAGTGCAGTGGATCCTTGCGAAAGATCCTGGCTGTGATGGGGCTTGGGCGAAGGGAACAACCGCGCGGTAACATGTGCGCGATGCAAAGTTGTGGATGCTACCGCAGCAATGGTGACGATTGGATCCAACACGAGTTAAGCCATCAGCTACGGTGTCAAGAGTCCAACAAAAGTGACGACCGAGGACTCGACTTTTTCCGGAATGTCTTGCAGCGGCGGATGGCTAATGTTCGCCCCCTTCATCGCTCAGTACCGCTTGCAGTTCTCGCATGGCAGCGACATTCCGAGAGCTTCCAGAATGGATCAGGAGCGACCGCAAGTTATTGAGAATCCGATGCAACCATTGGTGCTCGTCACAAACAGGGAACCATTCATCTCCGGGTTGTCTCGATTGCCCCACAATGCGCTCGACCATGTGGGTTGCTTCGCCTTCGGAAAGTAGCCGACCACCGTGGAACGGGTCGACTAGCATAAGGTCGTTCCCTGCGTGAACGCGGGCAAGAAAATGCCCAGGGCTGTTGATTCCCTCCACGATTAGACCAACACGTTCTGCGACAGCTTTGTAGATAAGAGTCAACGTTATCGGTAATCCACGCTTGGTCTCGAGCACACGAGGAATCAAGCTGTTGTCGACTTCGAAGTAATGTTGAGGATCGCCTCGAAATCCCATTTCGTCGAAGAGCACTTCATGGAGTTGTGCTACCAATGCGTCCGGGGACGGATGATGCACTCTCCGCTTGACCGTCGACGCCAGTTCTTCGATCGCTTCGAGGGACACAACGGGAGATTGGTTTGGCAAGAAGTGGAGCGAGATGCCCAAGGCCCCACACAACAATCGCTCCGAAGAGGTCGGTGCCTTCAGCGCCAGTTCGAAAAAATCGAAGGCGCTTTCGTGACAGTATTTTGGCCTTCGACGCATGTACGTTCGACTTCGTTAGCTTTTACTTCCTGGCTGCGAACGCGCCCCATCGCTTCACAACCCAAACCATGGAAATAGCTTACCCTGAACCCATCTACTGTCCAATGGTCCGTTCGAATCGGACGGCGCAGCCAGAATAGCCTTAGGACTGATACTCGACACCGATCGACTCGACCTTGTTCTCACTCAGCAGAATCAATGTCGATTGGACGAGATCGGGATGGAGCGAGAACTGCCTGCAGAGGACTCGGCGGTATGCATTTAGCTGGGGAGCATGAATCGTTTTGCGGCTTTCAATCCAGGGCTCAAGCTTCTCTCCTTCGTCCCGTTGATCGGTTTTGAAGTCGAGGATCTCAGCGCGAACCACTCGATCACCATCGAGCCCCAGCACGCATCGATCAATGACCCCTCGTATCAATGCCCCATCGAGCAATTGGAGCAATCGTCTTTCTGTGCTTACTTGGAGTCTTAGCAATTGGGGCTGGTTCCACGCCGAATAGCGTTCACGGCTCAACGCATTACGAATCTCTGGGGATTCGCAATAAGCCATGAACTTATCGATCCAGATATTCAATCGCAATTGCGTCATTTCCTCCTGGGTCAGGGTTGCCGATGCGATGTTTGTCAGCAACTTCTTCGTCGGGTGGAAGTCCTCGATCCATCCTCTCACTTCTTCGAACCAGCGGTGTACCAATTTACCGACGACGGTCCCTGCCACTTCTTCAGGCTTCCATAGGGTAGCGATCTCGGAATTGGTTCGCTCGTTGAGTTGGCTCGGAGCAACCCAGTCTGCTTTTTCTGTTCCTGGTTTTCCAGGAGCCAAAGCAACCCGCACCCTGCGTGGTTCGACTATCTCTGCTTTCTCGAGCTTCTCAGCTTTCTCGAGCTTCTCCGTAGCTGTTCCGTTCATGGCCGCCGTGTACCATTGCGGGGATCCTTGATGGAGAATAACAACCCCAGGTTGCTCCCAAGTGGTCGGATCCGATGCATAAATGGAGTGAAGTACGGAACCCCATCGTTTTTTTGCCGTTTTGGATGGGGATGTGTACATGTACAACGCTTGTCGTGCGCGGGTCAGTGCGACGTAGAACAAGCACATGGCTTCTCCGAGCTTTTGCCGTTGCATTTCTGCGTAGGCCACCTGCCACGCCTCGCCCATATACTTTAGCAACTGATGATTCATCGAACGCATGATCCCGATCGGTGCTGACATCCGGTCGGGACGCATGACGATGTAGTCGTTGGTCGTGCGTGTGATCGCTTGATCGAGCGTCGGCAAAAAGACCGCGTCGAACTCCAATCCTTTGGATTGGTGGATCGTCATGACTCGAACTTTGCTTTCGCCTGGCAAGGCCATCCGATGACGTTCGATAAAGTCTAGAAACTCATGGATCTGAGACTGGCTAAACGTATCGAACCGGTACGCCTCCTCGATCAACTGTTGCATTCGCTGTTGATCCCGTACCGTGCATTCCTCCGCGATCCCACGGACCAGCCAGCTTACCAATCCACCAAATCCGAAGGATGCGATTTTCTCTCGAAGATTCGCTGAGAGTCGATTGGGATCGCTCCGCAGCGACTCGTCCCACAATCGAATCATCGGAGAATGCTTGAGATGGAAATAGGCCAACGAATCTCCCGGATGGTCGGCCAATTGCAGGGCGCTCATTACCAGTAGGATCGGTGCGGTATCTGTGAGTGGATTTCCACCTTCCTGACTCGCCTCGACCCCAAGCTCTCGAAGCCTGGAGATGATGGTTGCAATATCGCGGTTCGCCCGCGTCAGTACTCCAATCGTAACTTGTGGTGCTTCGCGGTGCAGTTCTGCGATGCGTTCCGCAACTTCTTTGAACAAGTCAGGGCTGCTCCTCACCCCCTCATTATCCTTGTTCTCTTGCACATTCGCGTTTCGGAACTCGATGTACCCTGCCAGTTCGGATTTAGCGGTTTTGTGATCGACGAAATATCGCTCTATCCACTGTTGCACCAATGCATGGCGACTGCCGTCTTCTTTCTTCTTACCATCTTCACCGATGAAATTATCGTGCTCCGGCAAGCGGCGAAACGTTTCATTGACAAAATCGATGACTGCAGTGGAACTGCGACGGCTCTCCGTGAGTTTCTGATCCTTGACGTTTTTAATTTGCTGGCCGACCGACTCGAAAATCTCGGAGACGCCTCCTCGCCAAGAGTAAATCGCTTGCTTGGTATCCCCGACGCAAAAAAAGGACGTTGCACCGTCTGTGGGACTTGCATTATCGACGATCGCCTCTGCGAAGGGTTTGACGATTCCCCATTGCACAGTCGAGCAGCAAATGGTCGACAGAACAGTCCATGCGGTGCGAGATGCTTCGCATATCGGGCTTGTTGTCGCTCGATGGTTGCTCGTTGTTTTGATCCTCCTTGGAGCGGTTCGCTTCTACTGTTGCTCGCATCCATTGCGACAATCGTTCAGCCACATCGCTAAACGTGACCATCCGCCGGGCTTGTTTGATTTCCTTCAAGCAGCGATCGAACTCGACGAGGACTTGGTAAGCCGCTTCGTTTTGCAGTCGTCTATAGGTCAACGCCGAGGTGAGGGCGTACCCTGACAGGACTCGGACTGCGTCACGCATGGGGGCACTGACTGGTTTGTTATAGTATGTCGCTTCATCTTCTAGGCAAGCGAGCGCCAGCGTTGATGTGAGGAAGCCTTCCCAGTCACTCTCGAGGAATTGGATTCGGAGTTTGTCTTTCCCTTTTGTCTGCTGATTATTCACCATGGGGGTACATTCAAGCACTTGCAAGGCTGCGTTGACGCGTTCCTCGGATGGCGCCGATGGAACATGCATTCGCGTCCATGCTTCCTGTGGAGCTTGTCGGTAGAGTTCGTATGCGTCTGCGACTACCGATTCGATTTCCGCGCGGACACCTCGAACCGCTTCTCCTTTGGAAAGTTGTGAGATCAGCGATCTCAAGTGTCGGTATTCGATGGAGTCGAACATGCGCGTGATCGCTTCGCGGTTAATCTGTTCCTCTTGAACCGGATCGATCAGCGTCCAGCCTGGTGGCAATTTCAATTCGAGTGCAAATGATTTTGCGAGCTGGGAGTAGAAACTATCGAGGGTGCTGACTCGAAACCGATGGAGATGCGAGCATAACCGAGACAGTTGGTACCGTGCTGTGTCATGGGTTATCGTCATCGGTTCCAAAATTTCACAAAGCCGTCGGAAGCCTTCCTCGGTTTCGCATCCATCTGCCAACCAACTCAATACGCGGTGCAAGATCTCTCCTGCCGCTTTCCGCGTAAACGTCGTGGCTAAAATGGAATCGAGCGGCTGATCGGTGAAAAGGAGTCGGATCGCCCGAGACGCGAGTTGGTAGGTTTTTCCGGTCCCCGCCGATGCCAAGATCATCGAGGGATGGAACCACTCCGCAGGCGGAATACCTTCGGCGAGTACTGGTTCAACCGAGCTGCGCTTGAGCACTGGACAGATCCTCGGCAAGTGAGGTCGCTCGGTCGGTTGATGCGGGACGTCGATTCTTGAATCCTGGCAACTCTCGATCGCGGGAGTATCGCTCTCCGTTTGCTCTCCTAACTCCGCATTCAATTTTTCCTCGAGATCCCAACTCCACGGACGTACGACGGTCCTTTGGACGATCCCTTTGTAGTCATCCCAATCCAAGAGAATCTTGTTGCTCGGTGGCCAAAACGCCCCTTCCAAAACACGGCTGGCAATTGCTTCGGCCGATTGGATTGCTGCTGCATGTTCCTCCAGTGTGAAATCGGCAGTGATGAATCGCGTTTGCTTCGCGTTTTTTGGGAGCAATATGTAACCGAATCGAACTTTGCTCAGGTCCTCGATCTGCAGCGTCGATATCAGTTTTCCATAAAGTGGCAGCTGCCAGTCCTGCCATGTGCCATCCGAGGCGAGATGGTTCTTGCGAGGCTCGTCGGTGGTGTCTCCAGTTTTATAATCCCAGACAGCGTATTCACCTGTTTCTTTTTTGTAGTCGATCCGGTCGATCCGACCATGGATTTCCATGATTCCCGCGGGCAAATCCCACTTAATTCCCTGTCCTCGCTCGACCGTATGCTCGATGTATTTGATTTCCCACCCATCGCGAGCGTGGTTCGCTTGATGGATCGCGAACTCTTCGAACCTCAATTTGGCCTGTTCGATTTGAATCACCAACGCAGGTGGTTGTAGCGAACCAAACATCCTTCGAGCTACACGAACCAATTCCTCATTTAGCCAATCGGAGATTACCTTTGGATCGATGGATGTGGCGACATCGGACGCGATCAATCCTTCGAGCACCTTGTGGACCAAATCGCCGAAACCCCCTCCATCGAGTTCCAATGGTAGGTGGTTGGTGGTGGTGGCCCGTTCGATCTTTCTCAAATAGAACCGGTATGGGCATTCGCTATATTTTTTGAAGTCGGTGACTGCCATATCGTGAATACGGCGTGCCGGATCGGGTTTAGGGATCGGCACGTTGGATTGCCCGCGTCTCGATTTCCAACCTTCGACAATCACGCTGCTCGGCTCGGGATCGGAAATCAACATCGAAACGCGTCGCGCTAATTTTTCCGTCGGAACGGTCATCATCAATCGGCTTGGAGTCAATGAGTCGCCATCGCTGCTCAAACGATTCATGATGAACTCAAGATGCTCTCGGGTGTGGAGCAAGGTGAGCATCACATAGGCATCCCGAGCATAACGCCTGGCGTTATCGATCAAGCCGAGTTCGCTCCGAAGTCGATTGGGTAGAAACGCGTCTGAGTTCACGCTTTCGGGAAGAACGCCATCGTGCATGCCTGTGAGCATCAGCACCGGCCGATCGTCGAGCGACAATTCCAACCAACCGATCATTTCGATCGCACGGTCGTCTACCAGAGGTGGGATTTGAACCGAGTGCAATTGCTGATGGATCCATCCTAAGCATTCAGCGAGATCGATCTCGGTATCGAGGGCGGAGGGAACAGCGGCTAAACGATCGAGTACTTCATTGATGGCTCGGCACCCGCGGAAGACGAGATTCCCATCAGGTTGATCGCGATCTACCGTGGAATGCCCGTACAATTCGATAAAAATCTGTCGCCAAGGTTCCGCCCATTGGCTCAATCGACGTTTCCCGTCCCGAAGCGGCTTGAGCCACGCATCGAGCGCTTCGACTGTTGCTACAAATTCGGCCCGTCCTCGGGCTTGAGGCCACTCAGGCACATTGACCGACCGCAGCAAGGTCGCCGCTAAGTACCCATCGATTGCGGCAAGGAATCTCGGCGGCATCGGCTGAGTGATCGATTCAACTCTCTCGTTTGGTGATGCCACCAATCCGTTGCTTGAAGGATTTTTCGAAGGTTCAGCCTCGGCCGTGATCCGTCCGTGTTCCAATAGCCAATCATGGACCGCAGAGGTGCGGATCAAATTGGTAAATGCCTCCACGGTTTCGTCGATCAAATACTCTTCGATCGATTTCAAAACCTTCATCGGAGGTGTATTTCGGACCGGGATTCCTGGGCCATACCGCAACGGAACTCCGGAACGGGCTAGGGACTCTTGCAACGATGGAACCAAACTTACATCAGGGACACCTACCGTGATATCGGCAGGGCTGCGCGTCGACCCCAGTGCTGCGAGTTGGATGGCTAATTCGTCCGCTGCATCGCTTATGGTCGTACGTACGTGAATCTGTTCTTCGGAGATCGGGATCTCAAGATTCTGCCAACACTCCGACCGCAAGGTTCCGTCCCGATCGAACCCCTCTGCATACGACTCCGGCGCTCCGACCAACGCTTTAACATTCGGAGCTATCGCTGCCAAAAAACGCCGTTGTGCTTGGTTCAAATCAACCGTACCGATCAATACAACCTCATGATCAATCCCGGTGACTTCGCCGTGAGCGAGCGCGTATCGGCGTGCCGATTGAACATCCCATAGCCCTGCTTCGTGAAGCACATCGAGATAGCGTCGCTGCAACCTGGAGAGGACTTGCCAACGCGATTCCTCGGCCGTTCCCGCGAGAGCGATTGAGACATCATGGAAATCGACCAGGTCCGAGGCCAACTCGCGATGCAACCCCGATAGTAGTCTCGCCAAATCCATCCACGTGGCCAAATGATCATTGGCTGGTACTTCGAAGAGCAGCGGTTGCAGTTCGGAGGCTGGTGTCGCTCGCAGCACACGCACCCAAGCCATGGTCTGAGTCAATTCCGAGGCAAAAGGCAATTTCGCTTGATACAACTCCTCGGGGAGTTTTCCCAGAGTAAGAAATCGAGGTGGCCGCAGGACAACGCATTCTTGCGACCCTTTCTCAGCCAACAAAACCTGTAATCGTCTGCCGGCCAAAGAGCCAGGGAGGACGACCAGCATTCGATCGAGATCCCAATTCGTCCCTCGCCGATAGTGCTTGAACAAATACTCCACGGCGGCGTGCAGGATCGGTTGGTCCCAACCTAAAAATTCGAGCTGGATCGATTTTTGCAAATCGAAGAGCGGGCGTTGATCTCGGAGTGTTTTCTTGCCAGTGGACATCAATGAATCCGGTGCGTGATTGTCGAAAATGGTTGCTCGGTCTGAGATCTCCCCAACGTACACCTCTTGGTTGACACGTTTGGTCAACCGCCCCATTCCCAGATGGAATGGTAGGCTCCGATCGCTTCAAAATAGGCGATCAGGCTGGCATAAAATTCGTGTCGAGCCAGCGTCGCTCCGTCACCGATCATGACCAGCTTTCGTTTGGCTCGGGTCATCGCGACGTTCATCCGTCGCTCGTCCCCGAGGAAGCCGATTTCCCCGACGTCATTGGAACGGACCAGGGTGATCAAAACGGCCTCTTTTTCACGACCTTGGAACCCATCTACGGTATCTATTTCCACGTCTCGGTGCCGACAACGATCGCGTAGCCATCGGACTTGTGCCGAGTACGGAGCGATCACCGCGATCGCGTCAGGCGAGATGCCTTGTTCGATGAAGCCTTCGACCTGTTCGAGGACCCACATCCCCTCTTTGGGATTGAATTTGCTTTCCCCTTCAGGATCGATTGCTTCATCCCAACTAGCGCCTGCGGTGTCGACAAACGTGATGGGAGTTTCTGGGAACAGGATAGAGATTCCGGGCGAGAGGTCGGTCAGCATATGGGACGCAACGCTATCGTGAGCGCTCAAACGATCCTTGTAGAATCGAGTGGACGGGAATCGCATGATTTGTTCGTGCATGCGGTACTGCACCTGCAATCCTGCGGTGACCAAATCTCCTCGCGATTGGACCAAACGTTCCATCATGCTCGTTGCAAATCCCAACTGGGCAGCTTGATGGGAGAGTACGGTTGGTGGGAGTTGGCAATGATCACCGGCGAGGATCAGCCGTTCGGTCCGTAGCACAACAGGCCAATATCCAGGTTCGGTGCTTTGGCATGCTTCGTCGATCACTCCTAGTGAGAAGGTACGATCTCCGAGGACTTCGGGGTCGTAATTGGTAGTCGCGCAGATCACGTCGGCCCGATCGAGGATGGAAGCGACGATCTGTTTCTCGTAAGCCTTCGCATCCTCTCTCAATCGCCTCGCTTCATACCGCAGCTCCTCGCGAGCACCAGCAGCTGGTTTCCCTCGGGTCCATTTGCCGGATTTCGCCATCAAGGTTTCCGCCTCCTTGTGCATTTGTCGCACGAGCTTCATGGCGGGATCGGAATCGGCGAGCGAATCCAGGGTATGGTGTTGCAGCAATTCATGCACGCGAGCCGGGTGCCCGATGCGGACAGCGTGGACTCCTAAGCCGATCAGTTTCTCGAGCAAATTATCAACACCGGTGTTGCTCGGCGCACAAGCGAGCACGCGCTCATCTCGCAAGACGGCTTGTCGGATCAATTCTGCGACCGTGGTGGTTTTGCCGGTCCCAGGTGGCCCATGGATGATCGCGAAATCCCTTGCGGAGAGACCGAATTGGACTGCATGGATCTGCGAGGCATTCAGATGCTCGACGCCTTGGATCGGTTTTTGCGGATCGAATTGGGGGAGTCGTTCGCCGAGCAATAGATCGCGCCAATGCGACATGCGTCCTCGCGCTTGTTGGGCTGCAGCCATGGCCGCCAACAGCCTCGCTCGTGTGACTTCATCGGCGGACAATTCCAGCCGGAAAAAGGTTCCTTCGGGAAGGTCGTCAAAAACCACATCGATGGTTTGAGCATTGCGTGCGGAAACAATTCCGTTTCCGACATCATCGAGCGAAACTTCATCCGAAGCGACGACAGGTGCCCCTACGCGAAATCGGTTCCATGGTAGGCCCTGGTTCGGATTCCGTTTCCCAAAGGTGACGATCGCACGTCCACCTAGTCCAGTTCGGTGATCGATGACCACGAGATGCGTCAACGTATCCCCTCGCGATTCCAACGATTGGGTGTTGGAACCTGCTGAATGTGCGCGTCGGGAACGGCGCAGCGCCATCCTTGCACGTTCCGCGTCTGATTCGAGCGCTAACGCCTCGCGCATACGCTCGAAGTAAGCCTCGGGGTCGCTCCTAGTCATTCGGCAACCGATAAAACAGGACCAGTGGCAACAGGAGCAGCGACATCATCCAGAACACCGAGGAAACAGGCCATCCCAGTCCTGAGGAAATCTCGACAAACAACTGGTACAGAGGACCAGCTAGGAGGATACCAACAAAGTTGGCGAAGTTCATGGTCGCGATCATTCGGCCTTTGATCTCTGCGGGCGGGCGTTGCTGCAGGAAAACCTGGAGGGGGATTACAAATACGGCAGCACCTATCCCAGCGAGGATCAGGAATAGCAACGTACCGACATAGCCGAGCATCGGCTTCCCGCCAGGAAGCCAGAGTCCCAGGATAATCATGGATGCGATCATGATGAGTAGTCCTAATCGCACTTGCGTGGCCGCCTTCATTTGCTTGAGCACAAGATTGGCGCACACCGCTCCGATGATGATTCCTATCGCCAAACCGCCGGTCAATACGCTCACCGCACCATCGGATTCCAATTTCATTTGAAGCTTTCCCATCGCGTTGACGACGGGCATCACGATGCCTCCGGTGAGCCAGAATACGCTCGACACGACGATTGCAATCAGCAACGGTGTGTCTCGCTTGAACAACTTGCGAACTTCGTCCGAAGCGACGAAGTCGGCCATCGCGAGCTTGGCGTTAGGCTGAGCGGGAGGCGTTTTCCGAATCATCATCGAAAAAATAGTCCCGATCACGGCAACTCCGGTGCACACCAACGAGCCGATCCATAAACGACTGAAGTCTTCGGTCCCATCGGGATTCTTGATGACCAACAGATCCTTGATGACTCCGGCGAGAACCACTCCGAGGATGATCGCGAGGAAGGTCGACATGAGGATCAAGCCGTTGGCTCGCGGTGCATCTTCTTTCTTGAAAAGTTCCGGAAGCACTCCGTACTTGCCAGGCCCGAAAAATGTGCTGTGTACTCCCATCAGGAAGAGTACACTCCAAGTACCCCAATCACCAAGATCCCCATAAAAGAGGAAAGCAAGGACCGCTAAGAGTGTGATTCCAATCTCGGCGAACTTGCAAATGACGATGATGGAGCTTTTGCTGTATCGGTCCGATAAGAATCCAGCATAACTGCTAAGGAGCACGAACGGCAGACTAAAGAGTGCCGTAGCCCAGCCTTGACGATCACCCCCTTTTACGGCCACCGCCACTCCTGGAAGGGCCATCAACAGCATCATTTGCTTGTACAGGTTGTCATTGAAGGCACCCAGGAATTGGGTGATTGCCAATCCCCAAAACGATTTGTCCTTCAGCAATTGGCTTTTCTTGGATTCGCCAGGATTCCCGTGGTAATCGTCTTCGTTGCGGTTAAGGCTATCCGGCGTTTGATTGGAATCCATGAATGTTTCCTGTGCCTGTCCTGTCGATCCTAGCAAGATCCTAGCGTGGACTATTGAAGTCCGGTTTTCTCGAGCGCGAGTTTCTTGAGTCCGCGTAAATCCAATTTGCCGGTCCCAAGGATCGGAATTGCGTCGACTTGGATGAAGCTGTCTGCGGATGGAATGTAAATCGCCGGATGGCCGGCGGCGATCAAGCGTTTGACCAAGTCCGCCGGTTCGATGCCATTGAGATTGGTGTAGAGAACGATCAGACGCTCCCCTTTTTTCTCGTCGGGGACACCGCTCACCGCAACGGTCATTGTTTCTTCGTTACCACCTACGAGCGCCGTAATTTCCTCTTCGACTTGGATGTGTGGAACCATCTCACCGCCGATCTTCGAGAACCGGCTTTCCCGACCCGTGATGTAAATGAATCCATCGGAATCGACATGCCCGACATCGCCCGAGATGTACCACTCGCCGTTCATAACTTTAGCGGTAAGTTCTGGCTGGTTGAGGTAACCATGCATGACGTTAGGACCTGCGAACTCAAGCATACCTGTTTCGTCAGGGCCCAGTACGTGCCCATCTTCGAGCGAGACGGTACGGACACGGACGCCCGGAATTGGACGGCCTACAGATCCTTCGCGCGTCCCTTTTTTGGCTTCAGGGGTAAGGGCTCGGTTCGGGGGAACATTCACCGCGACGACAGGACTTAATTCGGTAGCACCGTATCCTTCGATCGGTCGAACGCCGAATCGTTCTTGGAATGCATCGGCGAGTGGAATCGGCATCTTTTCGGCGCCGACCACCACAACTTCGACGGTCTTGAATTGCTCCGGCTCGATCCGTTTGAGGAATCCTCGCAAGAAGGTCGGTGTCCCGAGGACCACCGTCGATTTGCTAGCCTCGATCAACTTAGCGATCTGCTTAGGTTCGAGTGGGTTGTAATGGAAAGCTCCCGATGCTGGAGTGGTTGCGGCTCCCCAAAGGGTTACGGTAAAGCCAAAAGAATGGAAGAACGGGAGGATACCGAGGAAGCAATCCGAGTCCTTGACCCCGATGATCGTGTCAAAGCCTTGGACATTTGACGCAATGTTGTTGAGGGTCAATGGAACACCTTTGGGAACTCCAGTTGAACCCGAAGTGAAGATGATGGTCAAGCAATCATCGGGCTTGTTTTTACTCAACTTAAACGTCGAAGCCAAGAAGGACTCCGGCAGGAACTTGGTCTGAAGGTAGGCCAGGATTTTGTCGGAGTTTCTCGCTTTACTTGCCAAGTCCTCCATGTACACGATCTCTGCATCGAGTTTCATGGAGAGCTTGTCCATCACTTTGCGGCTAGTGAGAACGTGCTTGATTCTCGCTTGTTCTATGCAGCGATTCACGATCGACTCAGAGACCGTGTAGTTCAGGTTCACGGCGACTTTGCGAGACAATGCGAGGGCCATGTTCACGACAAATGCGGCTGCGGTCGGCGGAAGCAAGACACCGACATTCGTTTCGTTCGCAGATAGGACTTCTCGGTCTAAGATTCGCTTGAGAGCCAGTGTGCGAAGCAACAAATCGTTGCCGCTCATCCGCGTACCCGCAGAGTCGTAGATTTTGATACCGCTTCCTTTTTCACGGCAGCGGCGGATAAACAATCGAGGCAGGTTCCAATCCCATTGAATTGGAGTTTGGCTAGAATTGGCTTGAGCGGTCATAGTCGTCGAGGCAAGGGGAGAAGGGGACTTCATTCTCCAGCATTCTAACGAAACCGATCGCTTTCGGGTTATCGCCGAGCCATTTTGAGGGAACTGACCGCGATAATACCCGACTGGCACCGATTCACTCGCGCCGAATCCATGGGGACGGTTGCTATTTCTTCCTTTTGAACTCTTCGGTTAGTTCCGGTACAGGAATCCCTAAAACGCCTCGACCTTCTTGCAGACGGAAGCTGACGTCTTCGCGGATGTCGTCGTTATCAATTTCCCAGAAGAGTTTCAAATCCTCGGGGGATTTGGGGACATGGGATCGTATCAGCCGCATTCCAACCATGCGGGCTGGGTCGGTCGTATACCACCACGGGCTCAGGGGCACGTTTGGGTCTTCTTCCTTCCAATCTTCATCGGCCGAACCCATACGAGCTGCTGAGCGCAGTCGTTCCGGTGGATCTTGCCATCCGCCTCCGCGAACACACCTCATATCTCGAGTTGTCGGTTTATTGATCGCGTCGAGCACGCTGAGCAATTTGCCTTGCTTGTCTCCAAAACCATCCGAGGTGTATTGATCGACGGTCCATTCCCAGACACTTCCGTGCATGTCGTGCAATCCGAACGCGTTCGGTTTCTTACTACCGACCTTAGGAGCCCCCTTGGGGGAATTTTCCGAAAAGGCGGCGTGATCACCTAACTGCGATGGATCATCACCGAACGAGTAAGCGGTCTTACTGCCGGCGCGGGCGGCATACTCCCATTCGGCTTCCGTGGGAAGGCGATACTGGACCGCAGTAATCCCGCTGAGCCACTTTGTGTATTGCTTGGCGGCGTATTGAGTCATGGTCACTGCGGGTTGCTGAGGATCATCGCCATACTCGTAGGTGTGGCTAGGCTCGTACAAAGGAGTCGGCACTGTGATTGCATCGCTTTGTGCCAAGTTCTTTGCCTTGCGGACTCCTTGTCGCGACAGTCGCTTGAAAATGTCATAAGACTTCATGAACGTTTTGTACTCGGCCCAAGTCAGCTCGGTCTTTGCCATCCAGAATGGTTCCATCTTTACGGTAAACTGGGGGCCTTCGTCCTCAGTCCGTCCCGCTTCCTCAGCAGGGGAGCCCATAACAAACTCCCCAGCGGGGATCGGGATCATCTCGAAGCGGATATCGGTTGATTCCACGGTCTGGGTGTATGGGACCATGAATGTCCCGTCGGCAAGTTTGACGAACGGACCGTTGGCAGGTTGCTCCCTGCTGATTCCTAATGGAAGTGAAGCGTTGTTTTCTTGGGCGGCTTCGCTTTGCGACGACGGTTCTCCCGCGTCGGAGGATGTGCTGATCCGCGGTTCACTCGCAGGGACCCATTGGGATGGAATAAAACCAGAAACGATGGATCCCAATACCACCAATCCTACTTGGTGCAGTTTTGCAAGTTTCGAAATGGTGAAAGGCCCGCAGTTCCTCGCGCGACATAGTGCAGGAGAGTGGCTGGCAGTGATATCGAGAGGCGACGAGATGCCGGAGGGACTACTTTTCATGGGTTGTTTGGTCGTTGCCCGGAGAACTGACTGTGAGTCACAATATGTACAACGCTATTCAGAGTAACTGGAAACACGACAACATACCAGGGTCGTAAACCTGTAGTGCGGCACCTTGGGAGGCACGATTCTTTGTGGAGTGTTTTGGTTGCTATGGTTCGGCGTTGAGATTACGGCTTGTGATTCAACGGGTATTTGATAAATAAAGATCGAGTCGACGCCCTTATTCGGGGATAGCTCTATAACATCCCCGCGCGTGTTTTAACGCTGCTGGTTTTTCTACTTTGCAACTGGAGACGTGTTGCCCCATGGACATTCATACTTTGACCCGTGAGCTGCAATTGGACAACGGCAGCAAAATTGTCATGCTCGTCGCGGATGGTCTCGGAGGATTGCCGATGAGTCCGGGTGGATTGACCGAATTGGAAACGGCGAAAACGCCCAATTTGGATGCCCTCGCTGCGCTCGGCGTTCAAGGAGCCAGCATTCCGGTAAAGCCGGGGATCGCTCCTGGTAGTGGACCAGGTCACTTGGGGTTGTTCGGCTACGATCCGCTGCACTATCAAATCGGACGAGGTGCCTTGGAAGCAACCGGGATCGGTTTTGAGTTGAAAGAGGGTGATGTTGCAATCCGTTGCAATTTTTGCACGATCGATGCAGCTGGAAAAATCACCGATCGGCGCGCAGGTCGAATCAGCAGCGAAGAAAGCGCACCCCTCGCAATCTCACTTCGCCAAATCAAAATACCGGGCGTCGAGATATTTGTAGAACCGGTCAAAGAGCACCGATTCGTTGTTGTTTTTCGCGAACCTGGACTGGGTGGCAACGTCGCTGATACCGATCCGCAAAAGACCGGAGTGGCTCCGCTCGATCCTGTCGCACAAAATCCACAAAGCCAACGGACAGCTGAAATCGCCAAAGAGTTTCTGGCCCAAGCGAAGAAGATCCTCGCGGGGCATCCCAAGGCGAATTTTCATACCATGCGAGGCTTTGCGAACAAGCCGTCATTGCCCAGCTACAAAGAGGTTTATGGGCTACGAGCTGCGGCAATTGCCGTTTACCCGATGTACAAAGGCCTGGCGCGACTGGTAGGGATGGATATTGTTGGCCAAGCTCAAACGCTGCAAGAACAGATCGATGTCCTGAAACAGAATTGGGACAAATACGACTTCTTCTTCATCCACTTCAAGTACACCGATAGCACCGGCGAAGATGGTAACTTCGCAGAAAAGGTTGCTCGGATTGAAGAACTCGATTCGATCATGCCTCAAATCAATGCGCTCAAGCCGGAAGTGATGATCGTTACCGGGGACCACAGCACCCCGAGTTACCTCAAGAGTCACTCGTGGCACCCGGTACCCACCCTGTTAGTTTCGGATTGCTGCCGCCCAGATCCGCACAAGGCCTTCAATGAGTCAACCTCGATAACCGGTGGTTTGGGGCATTTCGAAGCTCAGTACCTCATGGCATTGGCCCTTTCCAATGCAGGACGCATGGGCAAATACGGGGCGTAGACACGGTCAGCCGGCACCATTAAACGAAAAAACCTCGCGTGAAGATCAGCGGATCTTTGCGAGGTTTTTTGTAATTTGCGTTCGATCGCGGGTGCTCGTGCAGCGAGAAATGCAGCGGATACACTGCACGGCGTGCACCTCTTGGCGTGTACCGTGCGCTAGAAGGATAGGAGATCGCCCGTTTCTGCTTGCTAGCAATTCCCGATTGTGTGCGGGAGAGCTCGCAGCGATTAACGTTGGGCTTTGGCTTCTTCACGGTCGGCCTTTGAGCTCTGCGGTCTCATTCGCGAGCTTGTTCTCAGATCCGGCAGGGAAATACTGGATATCGTCGATCAAGTAGTAAGGGCTTGGCAACGTTTGACCGGCAACATGCACTTGGCAACCACTGCTCATAGAGATTCCGCAAAGTGCGATTGCTGCGATCATCCACCATCCCGACGTCGATTTGCTGGCTTTCATTGTTCCATTCCATCCCTGGACTAGTCGTTGAGCGCCTGGCACATGTGATGCCACGTCACGCCATGGAGGTGGGTATCGGAATTTCCGAATGTTTGCTTGAGTGAAACTTTGCCGAATGAATCGCAAAATCGGTCAGGTGCCCCGAGGCGATAGCTATCGCGTTGCGAATCACCATGCCAGTATCGCATTGCGATCCGAGCCACGCGTGTGAGCAAGTGGCGACTGGCTGCTGGAAGCCGGATCCCCCAGCGCTAGTCATGATCATGCCCCAGAAAGGGTACTGATCGACATTGTGTAACGAGCAATACTAGGCGTGCCTCCACCCGGCGCTCACGCTGAGGGCTCGGAAGTCGTTCGCTTTGCGAATGGTATCTAGCTAACGCGTGTACGGAATCGGTGGCAGGACGTTAGAGCCTGAACTCCGTCCACCACATGTTCGTGACAACTCTATCGCTTTCTTCCGACGATCACCAAGCACATGTCGTCTTCTTGCTCGCATCCGACAATGTGCTGCTTGACGCGGCTGATCAGTTCCTCACCTGCTTTTGTGACGTCTCCCTTTGCGAGTTCGATATGCTGTCGCACTCTTTCGATGGAGAACTGTTCGTGCCGTGTGTTGGGAGCTTCGAAGATACCATCGGTGTACATGGTCAAACTTTCACCGGGGTGCAGTTCGATTTCGAATGAATCAAACTCAATGTCGGACATGATCCCCAGGGGTGGACCGCCGATCTCGGACCCTGGTTCGGTGACGATTCCATCTTTGGTGTACATGATCGGGGGCATATGCCCTGCGATCACGATCGTGGCTTTGTGGGATGTTTTGTCCAAAACGATTACCGACATAGTGATAAAGCGTTCGGCTTCGAGAGCGGTGATGCGATCATTCAGCTGTGCCATGGCTTTTCGAGGGTCATCGATCGATGCAAATGCAAAGCGTGTTTCTGCGGAGAGTTTTGCCATGAACATCGCTGCCGCGACTCCGTGTCCGACGACGTCAGCCAATGCGATCACGATTCGATTTTCATCGAGTTCGAGGTAGTCGAAATAATCGCCCCCGATCTGCTGAGCTGGATTGTAGTACTGGTAAAACGAATACTCGGCGATTTCTGGAAAGCGGCGCGGCAAAAAGGCCATCTGCACTTGTTTGGCCAATTCGAGGTCTTGTTCGACAAGCTTTTGGGCCACCATCCGTTCATGGAGCTGTGCGTTTTCGATCGCAATACCGGCTTGGTTCGCGACTCCAACGAGGATCTCAAGATCTTTGGCTTCGAAGCCGCCTTTTTGCTGCACAGTATCGATCTGAATGGCGCCGATCGATTCCCCTTCGCTGTCGAGGAGCGGGGCGACGATCATCGAGCGAATCTTGAAATCAGCCACGCTCTGGCTGCCGTCGAATCGCGAGTCGCTACCAGCATCGAGGGAAATGATTGCTTCTTTGGTTTGCATTACTTCCCGAAGAACTGTCCTCGAGATACGCAGCTTCTCCTCTTGGTCAGGACGACGTGCCTTGCTCCAACGGGGGGTGATGTTTCCGGTTTCGTCCTTCAGGACGATAAACCCGCGGTCGGCTTGGATAAAAATCGCAAAGAGAGAATCCAAAACTTTCGGAAGCACTTCCTCAAGCGAGACCGCTTTGCCCAGGCTCTTCATGATCTCTAAAATAGCTGCAAGCCGAGCCTCTGCGGATGCAGCGAGTTGGACACCGAACTGACTGCCACGAACATCGATCTTTCCAGTGACAGACCGAGCCCCTACGTCGCTGTCATCGTCTTCGACAAACTCGATCCCGAGGTTCGAGTTGGTCGTAGCTCTCGTTGCAGAAACCGTCAAACCGCTGGCTTCTGCTTCTTCGCAGTACTCTAGCTCGACGTCGCAGATCCTGATGGTGTCCCCATTTTGGAGAGCTGTAGCGCCCGAGATGAGCTTGCCATTGACGAACGTGCCATTACGGCTGGCGAGATCCTCAATCAAATAACCATCCGGGGACTGAATCGCCTTGGCATGCTGACGCGACACGGCGCCGCTTTCTAAGACGATGTCGCATTCAGGGTGGCGACCCATGATGTACTCGGGCCTATCCAATTGGATGCGTCGTCCGAGTGCTGGTCCGGAAATAGTATCGAAGTAGGGCATGGGAGAGCTCAAAAAAGTACGTTGGACGGGATCGGAAGGGAGGTGCACTCCTTTTTGTAATGATACCCGTAACCACTTAAAACCGGGAGGAGCAGATTCACGAAGTAGAGGTGATGTGGTCCGACGTGAATCGCCTCCGAAATGAACTAGTTTTCGCACCCGAGGGTGAGATAAATCGCTTTTACAATCCTTGGATTTCGTTGTTTTCGAACGGGACGGCAATTTGTCGCGATCGGTTGGAACTGCCTGGATTGGGTTGAGGTTCCGAAGGTTTAAGGCGATATTGGATACAGGCAGAACTCTACTTCGGTGGCTTACTGCGGCAGGGAAGATACGTAGAAATGAAGTTATCGCGATTCTACTTTACCGACCCTGATGCAGGGCAATGTTGTTGGGATTTTGCTGCTTAGATTAGAGTAGGTACGCAACACCCGGGCCAAATTCTTTCGGCCACCCCACACGGGAACTATGTCCACAGCTTCGAAAAATACAGAACGACGTGCTGCCCGATTCTGGACCGTCTTCATCCTCGGATTGATGGGGATCAATTTGGGAGTGGCAGCGATGGCCATTTGGATGGCCGCGGGCGATCCGTCGTTTCGACCTATGCCTGAGTATGGGGAGCACGCGATCGACTGGCAATCTCGAAAGAATCTGCAGGCGAAATCGGATGGGTTGCGTTGGAAATCGAGTATTGAGCGTTCTCAGGTTCCGCAAGGAATTGTGATTCAGCTTGCCGACGCAAGCGGTGCCCCTGTCGTTGGCTGCACCGGTTCGATCCACGCATATCACTTCACTAGTGCTAATGCGCATCAAAAAGTGAGAATTACCCCAATTGCGGATCAGCCTGGGTGCTATCTTGCTCCGCTAGATGTTTCTTTGGATGGTCGGTGGCAAGTCACCGTCGAGTTGGAGCGTGGACCCGACGAGAAGTTCTTTTTCGATTCAACGATGAATTGGAACAAAACATGACACAGTTGCTCGTCGCTGTTTTCGTCGCATCCATTTTGGGGTCGGCGCACTGTGTAGGTATGTGCGGACCATTCGTTTTAATAGCGACGGGAGTGTCTAAGTCTCGCAGGGAGTCTTTAAGCCCAGCCAAAGATTCGCATGCTGCAGTCTCCGATCCAAGCGTTGGAGGGCTGGGGGAAACGCATGCCGCTTCGAAGTCCGAAAAGAGATTTTTGGGTGAATCTTCACAGCGAGCGGTTCGGGTCTGTTGCTACCACGCAGGTCGGCTCACGACGTATCTGATCCTCGGAGTGGTGATGGGAGCGATCGGCGCGGCGACCAACGGATTGGCCGGTTACTGGGGATACGCGAACGTCGCCGCTCGGGTGGTTGGAGCGGTCATGATTGTACTCGGTGTTGTACGATTGACGCATTGGCTGCAAGCCAGTCAACGGACCGTTCAGCATAGCGTTTTGTGGATCCGATGGAGTCAGCTGGTGGCTTCGATTCGGAAGCGAATGCCGATGCAATCCCCTTACAGCGCTGCCTACTCGTGGGGATTGGTAAGCACCTGGCTACCGTGCGGCTGGCTTGCCATTTTCGCCATCGCAGCTGCCGGTGCTGGTGGTATTCCTCAGAGCATGGCGATGATGGCGGCGTTTTGGGTTGGGACTCTCCCCTTGCTGTCCTTGGTCGCCCTAGGCGTTGACATGCTCGGCCCTGCGGTACATCGTTGGATCCAGCCTTCCGTTGCCTGCGTATTGATCGCCTTTGGCATCTACACTGCGACGTGCCGTGCAAGCATCGATTTGGGATCGCTCCGAGGCGTGGCGAGAGTCGATCGATCAGACGTGAGGGAACCGTCAACGCATGGTGAATCGATGATCGATGTCGAGTCGCTCAAGGTGCTCTCATCGCAGGAACTCCCCTGTTGCGAAGCGAACGGCGAGGCTGACTCCGAAGAGTTGGCTCTCGAATCCAGTGGGAAGTGAGTCATGAGTATTGACGACTGTGTCAAATCTCTGCATGCACCGGAGTCAGAGGCATGCTTGCCGCGCGCGGCTCGCTGCACGCACTGCGGGTTAGAAACCAATCTCCATGACCCTGCGACGTGGTTCTCGGAGCCGCGAGGGAAAATCGAGGACGTTGCGAGTCACCATGTCGCCAGCGACCCTAGCGTTACCGAAGACCCGCTTGCCTTCTGCTGCCATGGGTGTATGGGGGCATACGCACTGATCCATGAGATGGGGCTTGAGGCGTTCTACTCGCTTCGCGATCAAAGGGCGAGCGAAGTTGTACCGGTGCATCCCGACAAGCAATCCACCGTCCTTGCAGATCTCGATGCTGCGGGCGTGCCGGTCGAGCATCTCGCCGATGGTTCATGCCGAGTTCGACTGGCCGTCGACGGGTTGCATTGCGCAGCATGCTCGTGGCTAATCGAGAGGATGCAGCCGAATGTTCCTGGTTGGAGATCAGCTCGCGTGCGTATGAGCGATGCTTCGCTCGAATTGATCTATGACCCGCGAGCCACGAGCCCGATGAAGATCGCGGATCGACTGTCTCAAGTCGGTTACTCGCTATCACCCCTCGATTCCTGGGAGGACGAGGACTCCTCGGATGCGCTCGTTCGTCGCGAGCATTGGGTTGGGATGGCGGTTGCGTTCTTCCTCGCAGCGAATTCGATGTGGATAGCGATCTCGCTTTACGCGGGCGAATCGACTGGGATGGCCCCTTCGCACGAGCAGTTTCTTCGTATTGTGGGTGCGTTGCTCGGGTTTTTTGCTGCGATCTTTCCTGGTCGGATTTTCTTTCGAACTGCATGGGAGTCGATTCGAGCAGGGGTCCCGCATGTCGACATTCCCGTCGCTCTAGGGTTGGCTGTCGGAACCATCGGTAGTCTGGTCGGCGCACTCAGCGGACATGGGCATATCTATTTCGATTCGCTGGCATCCCTTGTTTTCTTGCTGCGGATCGGACGATATATCCAATTTCGGGCCCAATATCGAACCGGTGTCTCCCTGTCGAAACTGATGCGGATGAACTCCGTGGTTGCGAGTCGTATTGGTCCGGATGGTGCGCGGTCGAGCGTTCCGTCGCACCGACTCCAAAACGAGGATGTTGTCGAAGTACTGCCGGGTCAGATCGTTCCGGCAGATGGCGTGGTGATCGAAGGAGCAACAACGATTCAAACCGCTTTCATTACTGGAGAAAGTCGTCCTGTTCCATTGAGGGTTGGTCAAGAGGTCGTAGGTGGTTCGCTCAATGACCAAGCTCCTATTCGCGTGCGTGTCACAGCGGCTGGTAATGATAGTCGCATCGGTAAATTGTCGGAGTTGGTGAGGGATGCAAGTACACAAAGGACACCACTTATTCAGCTTGCAGATCGCATTGGCGGAGTGTTTGTTTGGGTCGTGATTGGCTTGTCGATCGTCACCTTTATCGGCTGGACGTTGTTCACTGGACTGGGCAACGGTGTCGATCGCACGGTCTCGCTTCTCACAATCGCTTGTCCCTGTGCGTTGGCTTTGGCCGCGCCGCTGGTCATCACGGTTACGCTAGGCCGCGCGGCCCGCGAACAGATTTGGATACGGGATGGGAATTGCTTAGAACGACTTGCCCAGCCCGGGATCATTTGGTTCGATAAAACAGGGACACTAACGTACGGCGATCTGCGAGTGATCGATTGGAATGGGCCAACGGATTTACTCCCTCACATCGCGGCGCTCGAGTCGCATTCGGAACACCCCACGGCGCGAGCGATACGGAATTTTGTTTTCGAGAGACTACCGAAGATCGATGTCAAAAAGTTCCAAGTTGATACCGTCAAGCAGACGTTTGGCAAAGGGATCGCCGGGCGTGTGAATGAAAGCCACCTTCGAATCGGCGTGATGGAACTCACCGCGGGAAATGGCGTTGCGGGATCGTTGAACAGCACCATCTCAACGGATCCATCGCGCGCCATCGAGATATCCGATTCTGTTTGCCAGACGATCGACGTATGGGTCGACGAGGCGCATGTCGGTCGATTTAACATTGGAGATCGGTTGCGTCCGGAGGCGCGCCAGACACTCGGGTATCTTCAGTCGTGTGGTTGGAAGCTCGCACTCCTGTCTGGGGATCGTCAGGATGTCGCCGACCAAGTCGCCGGACAACTTCGAGGGGGGCGTTTGCATAGTGTCGATGACATTCATGCTGGGAATGCTATTCCTGCGGGAGTCGAATGGGTGGAGTGTCGAGGGGGATGCAGCCCTGAAGAAAAACTAGCCATCATCCGAGAATCGCGACAACACTACCCGACGACGGTGATGGTTGGCGATGGGATCAATGATACAGCTGCTTTGGCGCGTGCCGATGTCGGGATTGCAGTGCGGGGATCCGGAGAAAACTGCCTGCGGCATGCTCCGATCTACATTCCGAGCAACCAACTCGATGCTATTGCGAAGCTAGTCGACGCATCGCGAAACACGGTCCGCGGTATCCATCGGTGTTTTACTGCCTCGCTGATTTACAATACGATCACGATTTCGTTAGCCATCAGCGGATGGATTCATCCCTTGATCGCTGCAATCTTCATGCCGATCAGTGGACTGACAGTGCTAGCCATGGCTTTGTCCGCAAATACATTCTCAAAGGCGACGCTTCCATCGCGAACGCATCTCGAGGAACACGGACCAACGGGGAGCAGACGGCGCAGTCACCATTCGATGCGTAGTCGTGAGATACGCAGTGGAGGTGTTCTATGAGTGTTCTCTATATCGCACTTCCCATAGCAATCTTACTCGGTGGAGCGGGACTATTGGCGTGCTTGTATTGCATTCGATCTGGGCAATACGATGATCTTGAGTCACCCTCGGTAAGGGTGTTGATCGATGATGTTCCCGTGAACACACAGGCCGGCAGCGACGACCCTTGCGGTCCCTGATTAAGACCGCTTTGGAGTCGCAGTTTGGAGAAATCATGAGATGGTGTATTCGATCGTGGGCTGGAGCGATCGATGATCGCTATCGGCCGGCTAGAGTGGTCTTCTGAGTTCCACCGTCAGTTCGCCACTGTTGTCAAAGAGCTTACCGGCAGGTTCGTTGATTTTCAGCAACAGCACGCCGTCCTCGGTGGCTTGGATGGTGGTCAAATCTCCAACC
>Ga0194130_10001722_pt1 | contig 33998 bp, 22 predicted proteins | sample TA2KigsurfametaG_FD_160084 | JGI IMG/M metagenome (GOLD analysis project Ga0194130, IMG submission 160084) | Freshwater microbial communities from Lake Tanganyika, Tanzania - TA2015050 Kigoma 12 surface | ecosystem: Environmental > Aquatic > Freshwater > Lake | place: Tanzania: Lake Tanganyika...
TAGCCTCGCTCTTCTGAGTAATCATCTTGTTTCCAATGATTTTTTGGAACAAAGAAAAAGAGAAACCATGAGAGCGATCGCTGATGAAGAAACAGATCCAAGAGCACGCAGAGTCTACCAACAACGAGCTGAACTTTTGGAACGCGATGCAGCCCAAGGAAAACTAACACCGCCCCAAAAAACATCACTAACTCGGGCACCTGAATCAAGTTCCAGCAAACCCATTTCTCACGCTATTGTTTTCACACCTCAAACTCAGCCGAAACAAAAAACCAGCGCTTGGACGCAAACAAAGCGACTTGCTCGTGCTGGATTAAATAAACTGGGCTTTAAACCAAAAACAAAATGAAGCCAACCACGGGTTAAAAACCCTTGGGTATTTAGCAAATTTAAACAAAAAAGAGGGTGCAAGAAACACCCTCTTTTGATAAAAAGCACTTTTTTAATTTTTTAGAACTAATTCAATTTTTTTAATTTATTTACGCTTAAAAGCTTCAGCGAGACTGCCTTCGCTTCAAATTTACTAGATATATTTATTTGTTATTCCAACTAAACTGGCTTGCCTAGCCGTAGCTTTAGCGAAGGAAAAACCGATAAAAAGACTTAAAAATGTTTTTTAGAAAACGCTCTACCAGAACCAGATTTTAAATATTTCTCAAATGCTAAGGCTTTATATTTATTCTCAAAACCAATAAACAAATGTAATGACCACGGTCTATATTTAGAGGTATGTACACACTCACCAAGATTATGATCTTCTAATCGGCGAACAACATCAATAGCGCTACCAACATACCAATGTTCACCATCAATAAATGATTTTATAATATAAACATAATGCATTAATAACACCCTCAAAAAGACCTTGCTTCTTACACAGCCTTCGCTTCAATTTTACTAGATATATTTATTTATTATTCCAACTAAACTGGCTTGCCTAGCCGTAGCTTTAGCGAAATAGTCAAAATTTTTTTGCAACCTCTTACACCAGTCCGCTTGCGCTTAAAAGCTTCAGCGAGACAGCCTTCGCTTCAATTTTACTAGATATATTTATTTATTATTCCAACTAAACTGGCTTGCCTAGCCGTAGCTTTAGCGAAGGCTGGCTGGGGCGGAAGGATTCGAACCTCCGAATGGCGGTACCAAAAACCGCTGCCTTGCCACTTGGCGACGCCCCATAAATCGAAATTGACTAGAACTGTCAACGAATTAAATAGTAGCAAATTTAATAAAAAGATCAAAGAAAAAATAATAAAACCAATGTTTTTTGATTAAAAAATAAATTTTATATTCAAAAACAAACCAAGAATCACTTTTTTAAAAAACATACAAAAAAAAGAGGGAGCATTACCTCCCTCTTTTTAAAAAGAAAATTTCTTTTTAGTCAGCGTCGTACGCTTCGGTTGCTGGTTTGCCAGCATGTTTTGTCCATGCATCGATTACTGCACGTTCAATTTCTTCCCGCGTTGATTGATTCAACGGGTGTGCAATATCTTTGAATGTTCCATCTTGTTTTTTGCGAGATGGCATAGAAACAAACATTCCCTTTTCGCTTTCGATAACTTTTAAATCTCTGATGATAAAGCAATTATCGATAACCATTGTTGCATAAGCTTTTAACTTACCAACATTTGCGGGATAAATTTTGATTTCCGTGATTTTCATGGAAGACGTCCTTGTCTGACACACAGCATAACATTTTTACCTGTACTTCGTGCGAACGCCGCGTTTGCGCAAAAAGACCTTGTAATCATGCAGCTGAGTAAGTAATTTACTGTTTTTTTCTCTGTTTGATACCTCATACGTTCTCCGAGCGCTGTGCAATACGCAACTTTGCTGAACGCGCAGATGCATTGCTCTTTAACTCTTCTTCCGATGCGGTAATCGGCTTTGGTGTAATAATAACCATTTTTCCCAAATCTGCATCTTTTTTAAACGCTTGTTTCACTAAACGATCTTCAAGCGAATGAAAACTAATGCAGGCAAAACGACCTCCCGGGGAGAGTATGTTGGGAACCAGCTTCAACAACGTATCGATATGCTCAAGTTCACGGTTAACAACAATCCGTAACGCTTGAAATACCTTAGTTGCGGGATGAATGCTCGCACGACCTCTTGACGATGACTTTGAACCAAACACACGTGGAATAATTTTTTCAATTAAATCTGCAAGCATTTTTGTTGTTGTAATCGGCTCAATGCCTCTTGCTTCAACAATCGCACGTGCAATTTTCCATGCATGTCCTTCTTCGCCATACGTTTTAAAGATATGCGCAAGTTCTCGAGCTTCGGCATGCTCTATCAGTTTTGCTGCGGTTAAGGTACCAAAATTTTTCGACATACGCATGTCAAGTGGACTATCAACCGAAAAAGAAAAGCCATCAGCAGCTTTGATCTGCGTCTGAGATGTTCCAAAATCGGCAATAACGCCATCAACACGTGTAATTTTTTCTCGACGCAACAGCGTCCACAAATCTGCAAAATTTGCCCATCGATAAATAAATCGATCTTTGAATTCTTCTGCAAGCGCTGACGCATTTAGATCAAGAGCTTTTTTGTCCCAATCAAGCGCCAAAACGGTACACGTTGGATCTGCTTCCAACAACGCTCGCGTATGCCCCCCACCGCCAAACGTAACATCAATATAAAATCCACCGGATTTGGAGTGTAAAACACCCTGCACTGTTTCGTGCAACAACACTGTTTTATGATACAAAGAAGAAGATTTTGTCACGCTTAAATCACCATTTTTTTAGATTATTTTTATTCATACAGCCGGACGCATGGCAACCACAAAATGAGAGTCTTTCCCATACGCTTCACGACTTACAACAACTTCTTTTCCCGCAAGTTCAGAAACTCTTCCAATAGAAAGCTTCTGCTCAGGACTTAATAATTCATACACCGAATCCTGGGCTTGTTTAACGTTTTCTTTTTCAAAAACACCCAGAAAGCCTTTAACATTAATTCGATCATACTCACGATCATATTTTTCGACCTGAATGAGCTCTTTGTGGCCTGGCTGAATTTCATACACCAAACTTTTACTAAAACGCCACGACGAAAAAAAGGTAGCGGACTGATCACGTCCATATAAAAATGATGTCACTAAAATTGGATCTGAAGTATTGTTTACTACCATAAAATCAAGGGGCTTTAAGACATTTTTTTGATCGGTCGAATCAAGTGTATAAAAAAGTTGAGATCCATTTATTCCATACAACCTTGACTGAATCAGTATTTTTTTACCAAGAACATGAGAAATTAAATCAAGTTCAATTTTTTGATTTGAAGGCACAATTTCACAGGTTGCACTTACAGCCTCTTCGTACGAATCTAATACACAAATATTTCCAAACACAGAAGCTAAGTCTTCATCATTCGGCACAGAGCCAAAATCAACTACACATTCTTGATTACTTTCAAGCTCACAAACTTGTCCCTTGGTCCAATGCCAACTTTGACCAATAAATCTTCGAACATAGGCAAATGGCACAAGATACATTTTTTTTGCCAAAGTATTCTTGATGACAAAAGTAATCTGCTTACCCTCTGGGCTTTTTTCAGCACCAACGGCACCTACATCTTTTTTTAATTCAAGTGAAATTTTTGACCTGCCAAATGAAAAGGCTTTTGACGACTCACACCATATGCTGATGCACAAAACACTCAACAAGACAAATCTAGACACTTCGAGAAAGGATTTCATGTTCTATCGCCGTTATTTTTTCTGCAAGATGCGTATCCTGCTTTATCATTTGTTCAACTTTAGCAAGAGCATGAATCACCGTTGAATGATTTCGGTTACCAACATACTCTCCTATCACCTGCAAGGGAGAATACGTTAATTTTTTCATCAAGTAAAAGGCTATTTGTCTCACGGTCGCAATATCTTTGTTTCGCTTCTTAGATTTTATGTCCAAAACCGTCATGTTGTAGTACTTTCCAACGGCTTTGAGCACATCATGCAAAAGCACACCCTCTCGCTTTGTTTCTCCCCCAATAGAAAGCAGCACCTGCGAGGCGATGTCAACAGTTATCGTTTTATTCATCAATCCAGCAAACGCATTAATGCGCGTTAAGGCTCCTTCAAGCTCTCTGACGTTGGAATTTACCGAACTGGCAATAAACTCAAGCGCAAGATGATCGGCCACTATCCCTAAGGCTTCGGATTTTTTTTGCAATATCGCAATCTTAGTCTCAAGCGCTGGCGCTTGAATATCAACAGCCAAACCCCAATTAAATCTCGATTTCAATCGCTCCTGCAACCCATCAATTTTTTGTGGAATCGTATCACTCGACATCACGATATATTTTTTCTTCTCATGAAGTGCATTAAAAATATGGAAAAATATTTCTTGTGTTTGCTCTTTGTTCGAAAAAAATTGTACATCATCGAGCAGCAACACATCTAATTTTTCGTATTTCTGTCTAAACACCTGAATTTTATCTTGCTTAATCGAAGTAATAAACTCCGTAATAAATTTATCAGAAGTTTCGTAACGAACCTTTTTGTCTGGATACTTCCGCAACACTTCATTCCCAATACAATGCAGCAAATGAGTTTTCCCTAACCCCGTGCCACCATAAATCAATAATGGATTGTATTCTTTCCCAGCATTATTCGAAACCGCAATTGCCGCAGCATGCGCAAGCGAATTACTTGGACCCACAATAAAAGTATCAAAAGTATATGATTCATTGATCTTGCTCGCTCGACAGCGATTTTGTAAATCCTGAGAATAAGTATCCACGCGAACAAGCGATGATGCGCCTTCGCGAGAAACAAATTGTGGTCGGGGCTGAACAGTTGGAACGATGGCCGGTGCTGGCCGTACAACCATTGCAGGAGTGATGGCAACAGGAGACTGGGCTTCAACCTTGGTTGATTCGAATTCAATAACAAGCTCAACAACGTGCAACAACCGCGCAAGGTGCGTTTTTAAGATCCCAAGATAATGATCTTTTACCCACCGAGTCACAAATTGATTTGGCATTTGAAGCGTCACCACTTGCAACGAACGATTCCACTCCTTGAGCTTTACAGCCTTGAACCAAGTTTCTACAACCTGACTGCCCACCTCTTCGCGCACAATCTTAAGAAACTCATTCCAAATTAAATCCACGATAAGACATTTTTTTGATACAAAAACAGTAGGGATCCTTGTATTGAACCATTTTATAAGAAACAGTCAACCCAAAGATGTAGCCCCATTTTATAAAAAACCCGCAAAATCCATGCTATACAAGCAAATCCTCTTGTGATAATATTCTTTCATACTTTATTGTTCGTATTTGCACGCATCCAGTATCAGGAGCTTACTCATGTCGATTACATATCAACCTTCAAAAGTTAAACGCCAAAGAAAACACGGTTTCTTGGTAAGAATGGCAACCAAAGGTGGTCGCGCGATTATTCGTCGTCGACGTGCCCATGGCCGCAAGAGATTGGCAGTTTAATTACTTGCTCAATTTTACAAAAAATAAGGGTAATTTCGTGGATACACCGTCCTGGAGATTACCCTTTTATGTTTAAACCCTTTTCATTTAAGCAAGCCGAAGCTCGCGATTTTTTAAAAAACTCCAAAGCAATTCTTCGCTCTGCCGGGCTCAAGCTCGTCACAGAACGCTCAACGCAGACAAAATCTCTTGAATCTTTTAAACAAAACCCACCCCAATTATTGATTGTCGTTCCACGCAGGGTTGGCAATGCCTGCACGCGCAACCGCATTCGCCGCCGTATAAAGTCAGCGTTTTACCAACTTGAACTATTTCAAAAAATTTCTGGAAAGTACGCTCTTTTTGTATACCCTGAAGCTGCTTCTTTTTCCTACAAAGAAATTGAGGGCTTTCTAAGCGCTTTAACACCCAGAAAACCCTCTGAAAATAACTAATCTTAATATAATTTAAGCTAGACCAGACGCACAAACGAGTCTCATAAACAATTCTGGATCTTTTTCATGCAAAGTATCAGTTGCTATCGGCTTAGACCCAGAACCAACAGCAATAATCTCTCTACAAACGGTTTTTAAAACTCCTGAAAAACCATTTTTTTCACAAAAAACAGTCCAAGCAGTATCTGAAACGACATACAGTTGCTCGATCAATCGGCCCCTTAAAGCGGCTATTTTTTTCGCATTTTTTTGCAATCCAGCACAAATAAAGCCCTGTGCAGCAAACATTTTTTTACGTTGTTCCAATAATTGAGCCCACATCAAAAACTCATCCGAAACTAATTCAATTTGCTGCTCAGAAGTCATCTTCAAAAAACAGGACAAGGAGCTCATGCACTTGTATCGCTTCCACTGCGTTTGATTTTTTAACAAAGAGCAAGGAGCCTCTGCCCGAGCACCATGAATGAGTCTATGCAAAAACATCAGTTCACGCGCGCACTCAAATTCATCCAACAAACCTACTACCTCATCGTCACTTAAATCTCCAGGAAGAGGGCTTACATTTTCAGATACCAAAGAGAGCAACCGTGCGTTATCAGCAGCTACCCTTGACGCAAAGCCTTCGGCCTCTAGTGGATGTAACACAAATGGAACAACCTCTGTAAAATCTATCCCAGAGTCACTAAATTGGGATGCCGGACTCACCGACTGCGATGAAATACTGAGTACGTGGACTGATGGTGACTTTCGCCCTCTTCGTCGAGTCCTGACCCCTTTTTTAGGGGTAACAACCACTGCCTGACTTTCTTTAGATCCCATCAAAACCGCATTTAACTCTTCGGCAGAAACACATTCTGCAGCATCAGAATTATCATCCTTCTCATGCTTCAAAATGTCATGAAAACATCCTAGCACAAATAACCGATCTTCCTCAGAAAAAACCTTAAGAAGTGCCTTAAAATCTTCTTTTTTAAAAGTGCTTTGTGCCCACGGCGAACAATCTCGCGACTGACTGACGCACAGTAATAACTTTAAAACAATTCGATGAAATCGCTTAAGAACATCTGCAGAGTGTTTTTTAAAAACATCAGTATTTAATAACGCATCAAAGCGAATAATTCTGACAACATCAAAAACACTAAACGATGATTCCATATCTAATGCTAAAAAATCCCGGAACAATGACCATACAGTATCAAAATTCATCACTCGATCTAAATCAACTGTAAGCTTAGAAAAGATTTGCTTAAATCCGACATCATGAGCATATGAGGCTTGGCAATACATGCATGAATCATCTTCATATTGGGCTTTAGGAGCAGAATATAAATCGTACAAAAGGTCCCTCATTTTATCGCACGCTTTATGATCTCTCACTTCATAAATATTTTTTTCTAATTCATAAATCAGATCAAACATCTTTGCGCGCAACGCACTAAATTCTTTTGCCTTTAAACAAACCACAACCGACAACACAGCTCGATGCAATTGAGGATATTTTTTTATAACGCGCCACAAATCTGAAGACATATCTGTCATTTCTTTTATCGAAAAAAATGTATTCAGATCTTCTGCAACATGCTCAACCACCTCTTCAGAAAATCTTTGTTGAAAAAATTCTCTTAAAGCCATCACTAGTCGACAATCACGCGAAAAAATTTTTTCCGTACCAGAAAATGTAGGGCCATTAGTAAAAACAAGATCAATTTCTCGCACCTCAACTTTTACCGGGCTAATACATATCAAAAAAAACATCCCCAAAGACCAAATCTTCACGGCAAAAATCCTTTATAAAAAAATAATTATATTTTTCAGGCTATGCAGAATACGCTCCCCGGTTTTAACGCATTCCCACACACACAAAATGTCCAATAAGCCCGATAAATTGGACATAACCCAAATCTTAACTGAGATAAAAAAAAATGTTACAAAAATTACAAATAAAAACGGCCTTCTTTTTTTAGAAGGCCGTTTTTATGTTAAAGTAAAAAAATTATTTCTTCTTTTGAATTGTGTTAATTAAAAACTCACTCAATTCCTTAAGCGTATTTTTGTCTTTTGCTGAAATGAAAAATGATGGAAGATAAGCTTCCGCTTCTAACTTAAGAACACTCAATTCTTCATCTGCCAACTTATCGATTTTATTGAACAAATAAATCATCGGGGTTTCTGGCTTCACACCAATATCCGTAAGTGTTTCTTGCACAACCCGAATCTGATCTTTCCAGCCAGGATTACTCAAATCAACCACATGCAACAAATAATTTGCATATCGCGCTTCATCCAACGTTGATTTAAATGCTTCTATCAATTTATGTGGCAATTCACTGATAAATCCAACGGTGTCAGAAACCAAAACTTTAGTAGCTGAATCCAAAAACCATTCACGCGTTGTAGTATCAAGCGTTGCAAACAATTTATCTTCGACAAGAACATCACTTTTTGTAAGCGTATTAAGCAGACTTGATTTACCCGCATTTGTATATCCAACAATACACACAAGCGGAATATTACTTGCCAATCGCTGCTTACGTTGAGTGTCTCGCACTTTTTGCAAGTGATCCAAACGCTCGTTAGCCTTTCTGATTTTATCGGCAAGAATTCGTTTAATTTTTTCTTTATATGTTTCACCTGGTCCTTTACCACCAACATATCCAGCCTGCTGCGCAAATTCTGCACCCTGCCCTGAAAGTCGTGATTTAAACAACTCAAGCTCAGCCATTTCGATCTGCAGTTGACCTTCTGCGGTTGTTGCAGATCGTTTAAAAATTTCCAAAATCAACTCTGCTCGATCGACCACCACGGTACGAGTAATATCTTCAAGTTCGCGATGTTGCAAAGGAGTTAATCGCTCTGAACACAACACGCGCTCAATATTGTTGTCATCGCACAGCTTTACCAGCTCTTCAAGTTTTCCTCGCGTAAGCAAAAAACCTTTATCAACACTGCGCAACGTTACAAAAAAACTCATGTCATATTCAAATCCACGAGTCTCTACCAAGCTTGCAAATTCATCAAAATAAGCTTGTTTATCTGCGCATTTATTCTGTGGTGTAAAAACACCCAAGAGCAACGTCTTTGGATCAGGAATTGCAACATCCATTAACAATTTAGCCATGGAGCACCTCTCTTTTTTTATTTTTGATTAATAACTCATGCTTAAAATTATACCAAAAAGATCTCACTTCACCTAGGCAAATCTGACACCTTAAAACAAAAATGAATGTAAAACTCTCACTTTTTTCGAAAAACACTCATTTTTTTTATGTTTTTCGCTTCACAATGAATTACTTATGGCCTATGCTTCTAGCCATGGATTCCTGCTGGTAAATCGTAAATCATCAATTTTACGATATGCATCTAGTTGCCCTTTTAGATTAATTTCGCTTACCCCCATTAATAACGCGGAGGAACACATGAGCGCGCGACATCTAGTTGAAAAACTGAAAGCTCTTTCATCAGCACACGAAGCAATTTCTGCTGCACAAAGCCTTATAAAACAACATCTAGACCAAACAAAACAAAAAGAAAACTCGCTCGCACAACTTAAAAACTCGATCGCATCACTTGATGCAGAAGCTCGAGAAGCACAAAAAAAAATAGATTTACTTGAACTAGAACTCTCAGCCATCCAAGAACAAGACAGCAAATTACAAAAAAAGCTCAAAACAGTTAAAAAACAAAAAGAAGCACTCGCTCTTGAAAAAGAAGTTGCTCAATTTGCACGAAGAAAATACGACACCGAACGAGAACTCGAATCATCTTGCCAAGAACTTTTTAATCTCAAACAACAACACCACACAACTAAAACAAAAATTCTTTCGGAACAAGATGCTCTAAAAACAGAACTCGCCGCATGCACAAAACACGAAAATACCCTACGACAAAAATTAAGCTCAATTGAACAATCATGGGTCAACGCACTTAACGATGTTCCAGAAGAGTGGCAATCTAAATACACTCGCATGCTTAATTCTGTTTCTAATCCAATTGTTCAAATCAGCAGCAGCGTTTGTGGCGCATGTTTTTACACAATCGTTGAAAAAGACTTACAAAGAATAAAGCTTGGTGAAATACTTCCATGCAGAAGTTGCTATCGCTTTTTGTACAGCGATGCTCATCTTTCACCACTAGAAACAAGCGAATCGCAAGCTTCTTATTAAAATCGAAAGATCTTTTAGCATGTCCCTGGAAAATCGACGTATTTTAACTATCCATGTCGATGGTGCATCTCGTGGTAACCCAGGGACATCTGGAATTGGTATTTACTGCACCAATCAAGAGGGGAGAAAAATTATCAACGCTGGCTTTATGATACAAAAACTTACGAACAATCAAGCCGAATACTTGGCCCTTGTGTATGCGCTTTTTTTTCTGACCCAAAAACTTTCCCCCTCACAACAAAAACAGTATTTTCTTAAAATCTTTGCTGACTCTCAGCTGCTCATCAAACAAATGAATGGTGAATATAAAATTAAGGATCCAACGCTTAAAATTTTGGCAAACATCATAAAGGGCCTTTCCTTTAATTTTATTTGTTCATTTACTCATGTGCTACGCGAGTTTAATGCCACGGCGGATGAACTTGCCAACCATGGAATTGATTCAAAAAAACAGCTCGATGCAGAATTTGTCTCGTTTCTTGCACGAAATAATTTCGTGCTCGTGCAGGAGTAAAAAATGCCAGGATATCGCGGGCATCTTATCGGCGGCACTGCAGCTTTTGTCATTACACGATTTTTGCTTATTCCCGTTATTGGCGATGCTTCAACAGTTGATGCAGTTTATCTTGCACTCACGCTTCTTGGTTCACTGTTTCCAGATGTTGATATCAAGAGCAAAGGTCAAAAAATCTTTTATTCTCTGGCTTTTATTATTGCCGCGATGGCTATTGCAAAACGATACTGGAATTGCCTTTCTTGGCTTGGACTGATGTGCTTTATTCCACTCGTCCTTCCCCACCGTGGCCCCATGCATAATCCCTATGTTCTTATAGCCACACCATGGGTAATTAGTTCTGGCCTGCAAGGCCTTTTTCCCCACATTCTTAAATTATCGCGTTTTTACCACCTTTTTTTCATTACTGGCGCGCTCTCGCACCTTGTGTTAGATTTTGGACTCAAACGCACTCTTAAAAAATTTTTGTTTTCTAAATGAAACGAAAAAAATCCTTTTTTACTCTTTTTTACTCTTTTTTACTCTTTTCAAAATTAATTTCCCAACTTCATAAAAACCAATTAATTTTTTAAAATAACCGTTTTACTTGTTTTATTATTTTAAATAAGAGTCTCACATGATTTTTTTAAAAAACCATTATTTCAACAGGTTTTTGCTTCTTTGTTTAGTCTTTCAGGGATTTTCGCCTCTTCTCATGGCAGCGGAAACCGCAACCCAAGAACCAGAACCAATTATTGAGCACCGAATTTCAAAAATTCTTGGCTCTCCTATTCGTACAAACTACCAAGCAACAACAAAAGAATGGATCTCGCATTACACTCCTCCAACAAAACCATCGGACGCCTTAGACGAAGACGAAAAAGCCTTATTTCGTTTTCCAGAACTTCTTTCGCACATGACCCAAGGCGATAAAGAAAAACTTTTAGGAAGCAAAAAAACGCCCTTTTTAAATGATCTACAATTCATAAATCATTACAAAGAGGCTTCCATTTTAGAAAATATAAAAAAAACAATAATCACAAAAGCCGGAAATCTGTCTTTGTACACCTTGCTTAATCAAGATTTTCAACCACTTGAAATTGTCAAAAAACGCCAAGAATTCATTCGAATCTTAGTCGAAAACCCGTCACTGCTGTTAAGTATTCAAGAATTTTTAACAACCATAAAAGACCAAGAAAACGCTTTTTTAGACAGCCTTTCATACTGCAAAGAGTACGATCTTGAATGGAGAATGCTGGTAAAAATAATCTCTCAGCTTTACACGGGAGCCCGTTTTTTTGAAACTAGTGCTCAGTTTACAAGAGGACAAATTCGCGGGGTATTAAGTTTACTATCTTTAAGTTGCTACCTTTTAGCATTAGCAGGACTTGCGGTCAAAGCGCTTGCCCCAAGCTCAATCCGCTACCCAGACTGGTTTGTAAATACTTTAGAAAAAAGCACCATAGTCGTAGCTCCCGCGATGGTGGCTCTTTCTGTGTACCTTGCGAAACGCTTATACGATGCGCTTGCCCCGACATTTTCCCCAAACTACAGAATACTTCTTGCTATTGCTCTTATGGCTGCAACAGCAGTTCCTGTGTACATGCAAGGCTCTTCGCTCTATGACTTTTGCTTTGAAAACAAAAAAATATTTGAATACATGAAACCACTGGTTGCAGCACAAAAAGCAACGATTAACATTCATGAAATATTAACATCAACGACAGAAACTGAATCATTATACTTAGACCTTTTTGCGGACACCTCTCAACAGTGGGATAGAATTTGCAAAAAAATCGATAACACCGGTATCGACGAAAACTCTTCCTACAACATATTTACCACACCACAAGGGACAATTAAAAACTTAATCCGAGAGGTCAAAGAGGGTGCAAACGAATTTGGCACGGTGTTTAGATTTTATGGTGAAATTGATGCGTATCAATCGATCGCTCAAATGATTATTGACCACAAAGGCCATACCAATTCATTTGATGAACCGGTTACCTGCTGCTTTGCTGAATTTGTAACCGATAACCCAATTGCAACACTCAACACCAAAAACTTTTGGTTTCCATTGTTCAACAAATCGCATGTTCGTCCAAGCTCAATTGCACTTGGCGAAGATCCAGATCTGACACGTTGCGGGATCATCACAGGACCAAATGCTGGTGGAAAAACAGGTGTTTTAAAAGCCATCTTTAATAACATTCTTTGGGCACAAACATTTGGTGTCGCTTTTGCTGAAAGCTTTAGATTTACCCCATTCAAACTTCTCATCAATCGCACAGGATCTGTTGATAATGCAGCACAATCATCATCAAAATTTGTAACCGAAGCTCGTAACGCTGCAGAGTTCTTCAAACAAATCGACTCGCTCAAAGAAAACGAACATGCATTTATCATGACTGACGAATTGTTCTCGGGAACAGAACCAAAACCCGCAAAACTTCTTTCTGAGCAGGTGTGTGAAGGGGTTTCTCACTACAGAAATACCATTTACCTTCTTGCAACTCACTACAAACGAATTGCGCGAAACATGCCAACAAGAACAAATAATATTTTTGGTTGTTATAAAGTAAATGTGTCAAAAGACGCTGCAACCGGAAAACTTATCTATGAATACACCCTTAAGCCTGGAATTGGTGACCAGATGGTTGCATTTGACATCTTTAAAGAACAATTAAAAAAAGAAGAAAATGAATCAAACAAATCATCTAACCAAATAATTATAAACCTTGTAGAAAAAGCACAAGAGCAATATGAGAAAGAATCAAATTCTTCTGACTCACAGTAAACCCTCTTGCCACGGCAGCTTGTATCAATCAGAAACAAACTGCCAAAAATACAAAAAAGCATCTATTTAACAAGGTTTTTTTACAAAAAGATCAAACGATTTAAACTACTAAAATCGTTTGATCTTTTTGTCATTTATACACAGACCCATCCATGAATAAAAAAAACACTTTTATCATCAAAAGCATTTTGCTTTCTCTTGTTCTTCAACCACTTGCTATTCTTGCAGGAAAAACTGATACAAAAAATAAATTTATCGCCGAAGAAATACCGCTTTCTAAAACACTGCAAAGTCCATTGCGATCAAATTTTGAACATATCGCAAATTATTGGCTAGAAAATTATTCGCGACAAACACTCAACCCAACCCCGGAAGAAGTTATTAACAATTCAACACAGACACTTCTTCTTCCTCTCATGATCGAAGGAAAACGGCAACAATTAGCACAACCGACAAAGCGGCTGGAATTATTGCAAGAACTGCAATTTATAAACACCCCAGACAAACGATCGGTCTTTACTGGAATAGACAAAACAAAAACGCATGCAGGTAAACTCTCGCTATTCAACCTAATCGCTTGCGAACAAACCAACTGGGAAACAATCAAGCAGCGGCAAGAGTTTGTTCGTTTTTTAACCAATAACCAAGACGTTCTAAACGAAATTCAGATGCATTTAAATGAAATCAAAAAAAATGAATTTCATTCAATTCGTTCAATCTTACGAGCTGAAGAAAGAAATGCTCAAAAAGAATTGGCTAGAAAAGAAATTGCTCAATCAACCTGGGGAATGTTTTTTAGAATTGTTTGGGCTACCTCTCTCGTTTCCGGACTGATTATTTCATCAATTTTTGGAATCACCCCTACCGTCATAACAAGCATCGAAACGATTGTAAAAGTTTGCTATGGCGTTTGGCTCATGGGAATCCTAGAACAATCTGCTTTAGGCTCTTGCAAATTAAATACCTTTTTGATCTCCCTTCCAGAAAAAGCCTTATTCCAATTTGATGCTATTAACAACCTTGCAACCTTTTTATTCACCACGCTACACGTTACCACGACCTTATCGATTCCGATTAACCTTTTGTATACCTACTACTATCAACGCTATTTCGGCATGACACTTGGACCACTCTTCCTATTTGGTCTTCCATTCAAAGGCGAATCGTTCTCATTTAGATCAGTAGACATATTAAATAGAACAGCTGGAGAGCAAATCTTAATTTATGGATTTGGAGCATTCTGGCTTGCTACATCGCTGTATGCTGCTTACAAATTAAATCAAAGACTTGATGAGCAAAATAAAGACTTTGTAGAAGCTCAAGCAACGGCTCAGGCATTCAGACACGCTGCAAGTATTCATTCTATCTTGCAAGCACACGACCAAACTCAAGGACTGTACCCTGAAATTCCTGTCAATCCATCACCAGCGTGGTATGATGTTATCAACAGAGCGCACAGATCAACGTTTAATGAAACCAGAAAACCAATTGCGCCATTTATGGATTATGGAACAATCGAAAATTTTATCGAATCATGCGAAATTCCAAAAGATGAAATTGGTCAATTAACCCGTTTTTATGGGGAACTTGATGCCTACACATCATTAGCACAGCTGTATCAGGATCAAAAAGAAGCAACCAATACCTTTAAAGAAAAAGTTTCCGTAAGCTTTGTTAATTTTATCGAAAATTCAACAGAATCGATCATGCATATCCATAACTTCTGGCATCCGATGATTCCCCAGGAACGTGTTCGCCCAAGCCAACTTGAACTTGGCGGTGAAAAACATACAGCTCGCAACCTGGTGATCACTGGACCAAACGCCGGCGGAAAATCGGTTAACCTCAAAGCGCTCTTTAGCAATTTATTACTTGCTCAAACCTGTGGCCTTGCAACGGCCGAAAGCCTTTCATTCACGCCATTCAAAAAATTGATTGGTCGATTTAAAGGCGTTGATGACACCGCAAGCGACAAATCAAAATTCATGCTTGAGGCAATTGAAATGACAACCTTAATGAAAGAAATGATGGATCTTAAACCAACTGAACATGCATTTGTTGTAACTGACGAACTCTTTACAGGAACTGAAGTTGGGCCAGCAATCAGTCTTTCAATCGAACTGTGCAATGAAATTGCAAAAATGAAAAACGTCATGTACGTGTTGGCTACTCACTACAAACAATTAACCGATCTGAGCGCAACAACTGGTGGCGTCTTTGCAAACTACAAAGTAGAAGTATTCAAAGACAAAGAATCAAACAAGCTTGTATACCCATACAAACTTACCAAGGGTATCGGAAACACTAACGTTGCATTTGATATCTTCTTAGAACAGCTTGATAAGCAAGGCGTTAACAACCCTGTTTTACGAGAAATCATCATGAAAGCAAAAAATCGTCAGGAATCGATTGAACAATCGCTCTAAAAACTAACCCGGCCCCAGATAATCTGGGGCCGTTTACATATTTTCACGCATTTTTATCAAAAGGATCTTACCGTGGTAAAAAAAGGGTCCAAATAAACGTGCAAATGCCACACAAAGCAGTACCCCAGGCAATATCCAAAAAAACCATCTGAATTGGCCATAGCGTTTGAATAGCAGCAGTTGTTAGGTCGTATACCCCATAAACAACAAACCCAAAAAGCATTCCATTCAATATCAGCCTTGAAATTGTTTCGTGGCCAAAGCCTTGCCGAATAACAAAATAATAAACCCCAAAAACAAGTAAAAGCCAACACAAAATAGCAGACCATTCACGAACAACCAAACCGCCAGCAGAGTCAAATAACACATATGGACGAATTAAGTTTAAAATTATTTTATTGGCCACAAAGCCAAGCCATACAAAATCAATAAGAATCGTAAGGGCACTAACCACCAGGTACGAAAACAATAAATTCATACAATATCCCTAAAAATCAACCCCATAATGTTACAATGTGAAAGACGGCAATCATCTTTCTTCATTTTTTGTCTCTTTTTTTATATTTTTTCACATTTAGTACAACCATCTCATTTGAAGCTAACCTTAAAACTATCCAAGATTAAAGCCTTTTTAGAAAACACGTGAATTTAAAGAACTATCGGTACCTGCTTTTTGCAGGAGCCCTCTTAAACCTTATTTATTTTCCACTTGGCGCTCTTCCGCGAGCCCATTACGACGTAGATATTTTTGCAGATATTGATAGAACCGAAACACTCCCCCTTCAACACAAAAGCTTGTTTTTAACAGAAAATCCTACATCTACCTCTATTTTTCTTGATAGTCCGTCATCGGCAACATATCAACGAGTCACCCCACTCATTTTGGAAACCAATGGAACAGTTCAGCTCAAAGAAGCAAACCTTGATAAAAAACGCAAAAAGGTAAAATTTTGGAATCTTCCTGGAAAAATTTATCGCATTTTTGAAGAAAATGACGCTTTGGCGACCCAGCTCGAGATGACTCCTATTTATGAACAATACGCGATTGCTACAAAACTTGCTGAATATTCAAGAGAAACTCTTGATGATGAGACATCTCCTGCTTGCAATGACATCGCATCTCCAGAAATGCTTTCAAATATCAAGTTTTTAACAAAAACATCTGACTCGATACTCAAAAAAACCTCCCGGCTTTCAACTATTGGAGGCGAAATCAGCATTACAGCGCTCCTTTCTAAGTGCAGCGACAATATACCAGTTATTCAAGAGCGACAAAAATTTATTAAATACCTGGTTGATAACCCTGAATTATTACACACACTCAAAGAAAAGCTCACGGTGATAAAAAACACAGAACCAATGTTTTTTTCTAACTATCGCCCATTCAAAAAAGAGCGACTCAAAATCATCATCAAGGGAGACACTATTAAAAAAATTGCAAAAAAAATCTCCCGCTCTAAAGAAATGGATCGATTCGCAACCAGTATTGAAGTTAAATGGTACCCATTAATCCTCTTTGTCCTTGGAACGCTTTTCACCATCGAAAACACTGTCGACCTGATTCGATCTTTTTTCAAAGATGGAGAATTTATATCAAACCCAGGAATGCGTCCTTTTAAAATTTTCAGATCACTCGGAAAGCTAGGAGCACCCTTTTTCAGAAACATCATCAATCAAAAAGCGATGAAAAACAGCTGGAAAAAATTTTTATCACCAAAAAATCCGCTCGGACCTCTTACCACCACAAATAACCAAACGCAGGTTCTTATAACCCCCCCACAACAAAATTTCATACAAAAAATACTCGGAACCCGTGACTCAATAGTAAAAGCAAACTTTAAATCGTTACTTTTTCCAGATAGCTCAGGAATTTACATCAAACCAACTGCCGATACACAAACAATCGCAGCCAATCAAATAGATCGCTATGACCAGTGGCTTGATACCACAGTAAAAAGTCTTAACTCAGAAATGGATCTCACCCCTAAAGAATCTTTTCATCTTTCAAAGTTAGATACCTCAAAACAATCTGATCAAGCTGCAACTGACAAAACCGCTGCTGAATGGCGAGAACATCAAACCAATGGCGTTATAAAAAAAATGTACTTAGAGCAAGAGACTAATAAAATTTATAACAAGCTCGGAGTGCTTTTTTTCTTAGGAGGAATTTTTGCATTTTTCCCCAAAATCGAGTTTGAACTCAAAGCTTTGCTAGCAAAATATCTTGATATCAAAAACTTATTCACATCGGTTCAAGCCCCAGTAAAAACATATACTACGGCGCAAGAAATCTACGATTTACTGGGAAAAAACGAATCAACAGCTCATCTTTTTCTACCAGTTATTCAAAGACCATCTCCAGCATGGAAAAACTTTCTCGAGCTCACCAAAGGAAGTACCTTTAGTAGCGATTTTAATATCTTTACCCTGATCACCAAAGACATCGGGTCTATTTTTCAGGCCTACACAAATCTTATGCAATGCCGAGAAGAAATGAGCTCGCTAATTAAATTTTATGGAGAAGTTGATGCATACGTTTCAATGGCTCTTCTGGTCAAAGAACATGAAAACACGACAAACACCTTTGGCGCAATAACCACATTTTGCTATGTCGACTTTGTTGATGAATGCAAATACCCGGTATTTGATGCTCAAGATTTTTGGAATCCAAGCCTCACGCCCCAAGAAGCTGTTACCAACACTCTTTCGATCGGAGAAAAAGAAAATTGTAGAAATCTTATTTTTACTGGCGCGCATGCTGGCGGAAAAACAACAACCCTCATGGCTATACTGGCATCTATTTTAATGGCACAAACTTTTGGAATTGCTCCTGCAAAATCGCTGACTCTTTCACCATTTAGCTACATTTTTGAAAACCTCAAAAACGAATCCTCTGGCGAAGGAAAATTATCACGTTTTCAAAGCGAAGCATTTAAATTTGTCTCGATTTACCACCAACTGCTAACGATTCCTTCTACAAAACGTTGTGCCGTATTCTTTGACGAAAGCCTTTCTGGAACCGAAACCGGTCCAGCCTCAGAAATAATCAAAAAAAGCTCAGAAGCTCTAGTCCAAATGCCAAACATTTTTTCCGCATTTTCTACTCACAACAAAGAAATTACCGAACTTGAACAAGAAACAGATGGCGCATTTAAAAACTTTAAAGTCGAAGTTGTCAAAATGCCCGATGGAAAACTGTATCGACCATACAAGCTTACGCAAGGAGTTGGCGAAAGCATCACCGCGTATGACGTCTTTTTTGAAGCAATGCAAAAACAAGGAATCAAAAATCCCCAATTAGCTCAAATTATTATTGATGCTCAAGCTGCTCAAGAAGAAAAAGATCGAAAAAACGAAGCCAGCAACATCTTTACCTCTGATTATTTTTTCTAAATGAAACAAAAATTTTAAAAAAAACGTGTTTTTTTTAAAATTTTATCGATGGTATTTTTAAATTTTTAAAAAGCACAAAACCACTTTATAGTAGTGATGTAAGAAAATAATTTATAAAACCGAAATGGATATTTATGAAAAAAAATCAACTTTCAATCCTTGTTGGCATACTCATGCTTGCAGGAACTGGTTTTACCCAGGTCCCAAAGCCAGAATCGTATGCAACAATCAGAGGCATGCTCGCAGGTGATGCATACCTCAACACCGACAAAAGCTTGCCAGGAAATGCGTCAAAAGAAGCTCACATGATTGCTCGTATGGCTAAAGAAAATCTTTCAAACGCAATTATGGACATCTTTACCCATGGACTAGTTTCTGCCCGTAAACGCAAGCCAGCAGAAATGATTTTCCCTGAATCTCTTCTAAGAGATGCTCGTTTCTTCTGCGATTCAAACGAAAACACCGTGTTCTCGCATATCGATAAAACATTTACACAGTCCGGAAAAATAACCTTAGCAACGACTCTTGCTGAAGGAACAACCGACCTGGAAATTCTTAGTCAACGCGCAAACGCTGTTAAAGCATTTGCTCTTGGTAATGAAGATTTGCGAAAAAATGTAAAAAAAATATTACATACCTTTGCTCAATATGAAGCAGATTTGCTCACCAGATGGTCAAGCACAGAAAAACAAACAATCACTAATGAGCTTGAAGGCGCATCACACCAAAATAAATTTTTGGGAAGCCTTTGGCTCGGTCAGCAACTCACCAAACTTGCTCGTTTTGGCTGGGGAACAGTTGAATGGAATTCTCGATATACCGCTCGCGTAGTAGTTACAGCGCTTGCGGGCTATGCATATAACAAATCACATAGTTTAATACAAAAATCAATGCCTGTACTTGCTGCTGTTTCCAGTTATTTTGCACTCGGCCAACTTGCAGACTATGCTCACGCACAAAACAACACCAAATTGTCCCAAGAAGCAATTCTTAATAAAACAATTACTGGTTTTAAAGAATTAGTAAAAGCAACACAAAAAATTATCGCTGAATACGAACTGTATGGAAAACCAGAACAAACACCAGCTTCTGTTAGAAAAATCAGCAACATGCTTGATGCAGTTGCTCAACTGCAAAAAGAAATTGATGCATTAGTTGCTCAAAGCGCAACGCTTGAAGCTGCTAAAAAAATCGATGACAATATTGATCGCGTAAAATCGATGTTGCTTTTTGTTTCAGAAATCGACTCGTATCTTTCGATGGCTCGACACTACCGTGAACACAGAGACCGAACAAAAGAACGCCGTCTTATCGCCGAACAAGACAACAAACGTGAAGATAAATCACGAAACAAGAGCGGTGAATTGGTTACTGTTTGCTTTGCAACGTTTGACACTACAAGCACCTCGCCTCACGTAAAAGCAGAAGGTTTCTGGAATCCAATTATTCCTTACCAACATGCAGTTACAAACACCATCGAAGTTGGTGGAAATCCTGAAAATCCTCGTCACATTGTAATTACTGGTCCAAATGCTGGTGGTAAATCGATGTCGATGAGAGGATTAATCAACCAAATGATTCTTTCTCATGCATACCAAATGGCATGGGCAGAAAAATTCGAAACATCTCCGTTCAAATTGGTTGTAGGTCAACTTACCAACGTTGATGATCCTTCTGCTGGTAAATCAAAACTTCAAACAGAAGTCATCAACATGCGTTCGATTCTTGAAAGAATTAACTTCCTTTCTGCAGAAAAAAATGAATTCGCGTTTGTCGTTACTGACGAATTGTTCACCGGAACAGAAGCAGAAATCGCCGCTGATATTTCATTGGTTCTTTCTCAAGTTTTTGGTGAAAAACAAAACGTATCATACGTTCTTGCAACTCACTCAAAAGCACTTACATCACTTGAAGCAATTACTAATGGATTGTTCAAAAACTACTGCGTCGAAGCACACGTCACAAAAGATCCAACTGGAAATGCGGTTACCTACCCATACAAACTCATTCCTGGCGTTGGAAACGAAAACGTCGCTCTTGATATCATCTTGCTTCAAATGAAAAACTACAAAATGGACAATGACGTTCTCTATGCTCGCTTACTCGAACTTCAAAAATCACTTCGCGAAAAAAAAGAACAAGAATTGAGAAATAGAATAACAACCGCAGCAGCTGCAGCATAAACTCATCCACTAATCTTTAAAAAAAGGCCGAGAAATTCTCGGCCTTTTTTCTTTTCTGAAACAACTCTCAACCTCCTTTTTGTCTCAAAAGACATCTTTTATGTTTTCTGATACATTAACTCCCTGCGTTCGACAAATAAAAATTATACATTTCAAGGAAAGCAAAAATGAGACAAAATTTAATTCTTTTGGGTATTGCACTTTTTGCAGCAACATCATTTACGCCACCAAAACCCTTACCCAAAGATGATTGCTTTGCGGGCCTGCGGGGTGCATTTATTTCTCCTGAAGCTTCACGAAGAACACCGGCGACCACCCCTACGACAAGCACGACAAGTCCAACTAGCTCTGTAAGACCAGAAGATGCTGCATTAGAATTAATAACCATAAGAGGGCTTTTTGAACCTTTATTTATTTTTAATGCAAGCGCAAGAACATTTGAAGAATCTATTTTTAAGCTTGCACATCCATCAACACTTGCAATAATCGATCGAGTACTTGCGGGAGAAACCTTTTCTCTTGAAGACCTTTCCGCATGCGTAGCAGATATGACTGCGTACTTTGGTTCACTTAAAGATCGCTTTCATGATCAATATTATGGGATTGGAATCGGCAAAAGATTTAAGTCGTACACCCTGAAGGCTCATATTCTTACCTACCAAGCATTATCACTTGCTGTCGCTCAAGGCATTATCAACAAAGGCAGCCTTACCACAGGGACCTGGCCAGAAGCAAAAGCTCAAATCGACCTTCTTGATGGACTTACTGATGCATATGTTACAGAGCTCAGAATAGCTAACGCCGAAGATGCAGAAATAATAATAGCTGTAGCTGGATATGCCGGAACACGCTAAATTGGCTTTTCGGTGGTGCAAAAATGATCGAATCCTTTAAAACACTCGACTTGATAGATGAATGCATAATCACGATTATTCCAACAAATATCAACGAAGGCATTTCGCTTCCTTCAACAGTTTTTGATGGGATGCAAAAAATATCTTCTTTTACATATCCAAGCAAAATACAACAAGATCGATACACTCGAAAACAAACGATTTAAATCTTTTTATTTATTTGCTGTCTAAAAAAATGCGGAGACAATTGTCTCCGCATTTTTTTAATTAAAAATAATTTTTAGTTTTTTAGGCTAAGCTTTTTGAAATTACAGACCACTTATATTTTTTTTGCATAAGTTGTTGATTTTTAATTTTTTGAATAAGACCATTCCGATCCAACCCAGCCCTCTCTTCTAAAATATTACTCTCAAAGCTATTAACAGCTAACCCTAAATAGTACCCTTGGGCTGGAGCTACTATCGAATACGATGTGCAACATGAGGAGATAGTTCCTCCCTGCTGAACAAGAGGATTGATTATATTTTTACTAAAAGTAGCTAAATTTCCGTAAACAGAGTCAAAAACCACAACAAGCCTCCACCCTGCAACATTCAAAGGTCCATCTGGACGTAATTCTAATTTTGAGGTTGCTCCAAAACAAACCATGTCCAGCCAATTATTTGCAAGAAGCCTGAGAGGAACAATCAAATAACGAGCCTGCATATCTGGACACTGCATGTTTTCTTCTCGGCCAATATTTCTAACGATTAAATCGATTTCATCTGCTGAATTTATAGTTTGAATAATAACGTTCTTAAACTGATCATAATTCACAACTCTTTCTGCATATTCATAAGTAGTGTCACGATAAGAATCCTTGCCATCATATTCATTCAAGCCGTTATACAATTTAGTTTGATGAGCGTTAAATGATGCTTTAAATCCTTCAACAAAAGATGTAAAACAACCCTGATTGATAGGCAAATCCCTACAAGGATTTTCAACTTCGTTGATAGATAGTTCATCAATCCGGCCAAAACTCAATCCAGCTTGCTTCATTGATTTTAGCTTATCATCCTGAGTTCTTCGAGAACCATAAGTAACATATGGTGTAAATTTTAAAGTTCCATCAGCCCATTTAAGAACGGGTCCTTCTGGCAAGTAGAGAGTATTTATTGCGATTGGATCCTGTATCCATAATCGCACAGCATCAATCCAAGAGCCTTGTAGTACTTTCGACTCTCTTTCTTTAACACAAAATTGAACGTTGTCTGCGCCAAAAGGAGACATCACAACAAAAACATTCTGTCTCACGCCAACAAAAGCATCCGCTTGAGGTTGCGCAATAAAGCTTTGTGAGTCATTAATAATAACAACCTTCCATCCAGCTTCTTCTAATTGATTGATATTATGGACAAAAGACGATTGGGTGGCGACCAACGAAAACGGAAGCAAAACTATTCTTTGTTGAAAAGGGACCTCAACCTTATAACATCTTCTGTCTTGAGTGGTTTTTAATTCTGATTCCGCAAAACCTCCAATTTCTGAATCAACGACAACACCCAGACAATCTGCTCTACCTTTACACTCTGTTTTCGGTGCCCTTACTGTACCAGGGGTAAAAATAGTTTCTGAGAAATCAATTTCAGTTGAATACGCCTCATGAGCACAATCCATATCCTCATCACAGGCCGGAAGCATGACTAATCTATTAATAAACGCTTGAATTTCTTCCAATGATTGCATATTTAAACAACTTGCTACAACAAGGTCATATGAAAATAATGGGTTTACATTTCCATGATTATACTTAAATGTAGCTTTATCTAGAGTTCTATCTTGCAAAGAATCAGAAGAAACGACCTCTTCTGCAACAACCGCAGAAGGCTTATCCAAAAGAGCATCAATAGCTGCAACATCATCAAGCAATAATAATTCATCTGATTGGCGACAATCATCAAATTGAACTATAAAATCTGATGCCAAAAACTTTTTCTTATTTTCAGGAGAAACAAAAGTTAACAACTGTTGCGCCAACAACCTTGCACAAGAATTTTTTGAATCACTCAACATGCCGCCATTAGGTATAACAAAAATACGCCCTTGTTCTCCTTTTAAAATATTAAAATCTAAGCCATCCGCTGGATTCAACAAAAGACAATAATCAACCCCAAAACTTATCAACCCTGAAAGTGTAAATAGAATTGATGGATCAATAACAGTCTCTCGACTAACCTGCTCCATGGTTGTTATTTTATATTCAACTTTTTGATCATCAATAACCGCTAAAACCCATCCATTTTTTTTCAGCTGATTTTTGACCATTCCTACTCCAAATACAGAGCATGCAGATAAAGGAAGAGTGACAACTTTTAAAATAGCATCACTTTGTTGAGCAAAAACCCCTTTAGCAGATAAACGAGCAAGGGTCAGTGTATTCGGCGCATCAATAACAACCAGTTGAGCATTTTGAGGAATCTTAACATTCAAATTCATCGCCGGCACAGAAGCATCATACAATCGACCGACTTTAAATCCAGTAGATTGACTAGTCAAAACAGAATGAACAAAAACCTGATCATCCTTAAGGTGCATGGAATTTGCCAAGTAAGTTGCCAGTAAATCCGAAAAACCCGCCATTCGACTTCCTTTTTTATACATGGACGCTCGCATCAAGGAAGGGAACCGCAATAAAAAGCCAGCTCCACCGCCCAAAAGGCCATAAAATAATATTTTTTTAAATTTTGAGGGCTGGACACTCAAAAAAGCATTTTCGAGTAATTTTACTACCCAAAATGGACATTTTTCATCAGAAGAATACACAACAACTGATACTTTTTTTTGAACGTCAACCAAAAACTCAATTGCTATAGAATCAGAAGACTGATCAGTCTTCAAACGAAAAGACGTTGCCTTTTTTGCTAAAAAAGCATTAACCATCTCGGTAAAAAAAGAAACCTTTTTAGCGACCAAAAGTGCTTTGAAATTCGGTTTCATGCAATTATTTTTTAAAAAACGAAGATCTTCCGCTGAAACCGAAATACTTTTTTCGGTTTTTAATCCCGAAACTTCAGCCACAGCATACCGGTATACAAACGAACCCTGGGTACACGAAACAGGATTTACCCCTTCAACAAGAAGCGCCTGCAAAGATACTGGAGCAAAAACTCCACAAAAAAACATCCCTTGTATCAAAAAAAAGGATTTAAAGCTATTTTTCATAGACTCCCACTCAAAAACACTAAATATAAAAGCATTCTAAGTAAAACAGAGAAAACCCTCTTTGTATAAAAAATAATAAATACCACTAAAAATATAAAAAAACTCACTTTATCCAAGAAAAAAATTTTCCAATTGAAACAACTACTAAAAAAGAAAGGAGATTTTTTATAAAAATGTAGCCAAAAAAGATGGTTACACTTTGGCTTTAAATCCGAGCAGCGTTCATAAAAAGGCCTTTTTTTAAATCACCTTAATTTGTAGCAACATCAATCCCAAATAATGAAATCGCATTTTCTGTCGTTACTCGAGCAACTTCCTCGATTGAACAATTTTTAAGCAGTGCGATTTGTTCTGCAATGTATGGAATTGCTAACGAAGTATTTTTTTGTCCACGCAATTTTTGGGGAGGAAGAAACGGCGCATCGGTCTCGAGCACCAAACTTCTCAGTGGAATTTTACGAACAACGTCGCGAAGCCATTCATTTTTGGGATAATCAATCGGTGCATCGATTCCCAAATAAAAACCTCTGTTTACAAATTCTTGTGCCATATCAAGCGATTGCTGAAAACAATGAATCACTCCACGAATTTGTTTGCCATATAGATCTATAATTTCAAGCGTATGTTGAGCCGATCGGTCAACCCCGATATGATCACGAATATGAAAAACAATCGATCGATTATATTCAAGCGCTAACTCTATTTGAGCCTTAAGCAAATCCTGCTGCTTTGAAAGTAAGCTTGCATCACGAAATAAATCGATTCCAATCTCACCCACAGCAACAATTTTTCTACGATCATCAGCTGCAAGCATCTTTTTAAATTCATTAACATCGCTTCGCCAATCATCATGCACATCTGTTGGGTGCAAGCCTATCGTAGCCCAAACACCAGGAATAGCGTGTGCCAACGAAACAGAATTTTTGCTCACAACAAGATTGGTCCCAACACTCACAAAATCAGAAATTCCCAAACGCTGCATCTGAAGAACTGTTTCTGAGATTTGTGCAATTTCACGCTGAGTCAACAAATCATCAAAATTCATCCGCAGAACAACGTCTAGATGACAGTGCGTATCAATAAATTTAAAAGACTCCATAAAACTCTCGCTTTTTAGTACAAAAACTGTATTAAAGTATAGCAAAAGTGCAAAAACCCCAAAACGATTGCGAAAAATTCTCAGCTGCCTTGACAAAGGGGGTAACAATCTTTAAATTTCGTTTCCGGCGGGGTTTTGCAGTGTTTTTTATGTAACAAATATTTTCGGGGAGTTTTTTATGAAAAAAAGCGAATTGATTGAAGCGATCAGTGAAGAGACCATGTTTAGCAAAAAAGACATTACTCGCGTAATGGCTTCTTTCACACGTATCGTAGAACGTACGCTTAAAAAAGGCGGTAAAGTTTGTATCGCTAACTTTGGAAACTTCTGGACAACTCGTCGCCCAGAACGCATTGGAATCAATCCAGCAACCAAAGAAAGAATTACACTCCCAGCTGTAAGCATTCCACGCTTCAAAGCAGGAAAACACTTCAAAGAAAACGTCAAAAATATGTAAGAAAAATTTCTTACTATTTTCTTTCTGGGGGTAGGCTTTTTCGGGCTTACCCTCTTTCTTCAACATGAATAAAAGATCCTGCAGATCGCTTTTCAACGACAATGTGCACAGGAAAACTATCTTTTAGTCGTTCTAAATGTGAAACAATGATTATCTTTTCAAAATCCTGCTGAATCGAGAACAGCGCTTGAGTTAACAAAGAAAGTCCTTCTTCATCTTGCGAACCAAAACCCTCGTCAATAAAAAGTGTTTGCAAATGAGTCCCGGCTCTTCGAGCGAGTAACTTTGAAACAGCAATTCTCAACGCAAAGTCAATACGAAAAGCCTCTCCCCCAGAAAACATCTCGTATGGCCGAACCCCAACAGCATCAGATATTTGAATATCCAAAGTCTCCCTCATTCCACCACTCTTTAAATCTCTTACCGATTCAATAAAAATCTGCGTTTGATTATCCGTCAAGCGAGAAAGAAGTAGATTCGCTTCGCGTTCAATCTCTGGCAAAACCTCTTCAATCAACAATGCTTGAATGCCATTTTTTCCATAGGCTTCAACCAACGTATCGTATGATTTTTTTTCCTGATGTAACAAATTTTGTTCTTGAGTGTATTGCTCAACAAAAACAAGCGCTTCTTCTGCTCGTCGCCTTCTCTCCAAAAGAGCTCCAATGTCATGTGCAAGCTGGTCTTTTATCTGCATATTTTTCTTTCGCTCCAACTCCAAGTCACTCAGCACTCTGCCAACCTCATCGGCATCTGACAACTGAAGAATAACTTGCTCCAAAAGTATCTTTTTTTCTTTGCGCAAGATTCGAGCAGACTTCATTTTTGCAACTTCAGAAAAAATCGCATGCTTTTGTCGAACCATTTCTTCAAATTGATGTGCTTTTGCTTGAATTTCAGAAAGAGCTGTTTCTATTTTTTTTAACAAACCCAAAGCTTGTTCCATTTTTTCTGGTTCAAACAATAATCCAGATGCCGCCTGCTCTGTCGCCAAAATTTGTGATGTAATTTGAATAAAAGATGCATCATTCTTTTTTTTGTTAGTTAATTCATGTTCTAGAAAAATAAGTTCTTTTTCGTGCTCAGCAATCGCCTCAATGTTTAATGTAATAATCTGCGAGAGCTGCGCTTCACGCTCTACAATACTTGCAAGCTCTCCAGTCAAAACAACTTCTTGTTGATTAAACCGAATCAAATCTTGTTCGCACTGAACAAGCTGCGCACAATGCTTTCCCGTTGATTCCAAAATCGTTCGTTGTGCTTTAAGCACCTCTTCAAGCTGTTTTAGGATAAGAGAAATTCGGTTCAGACGATGTGTTAACAAATAATTGCTCCGAGAAAGTTGTTGAGCCAAATATTGTTTGCGACGCTGCGTAAGCAACTGCTCACACAATGGACAGGCCGGACTAGAAACATTTTCGATCAACGAACTTCTGTCTTGAGCCTCTGCCAAAGTTGCAAGCGCAAAGTTTTTTTTACTCACACACGAATGATAGAATGCTTTTCTTTTTTCAAAAAGAGCTTTCTCCCGATCATACAACAGTTCATGCTCATTTTTATTTGCCAACAAAGCAATCTGATGGGAAATGTGCTGCCGACAAAGTATCAACAACTCTTCTTTTTCTTTTTTTTTATCGAAAAGTTCTTTTTGTGCAGCTTCATAAAACTTAATTTCAACTACTCGTTCATTTTTTTTACGCAATAATTCACTTTTTTTAAGTTCAAATTCATGCGTCCAAGATACTTCTAGATTATTTTTTTTGTTTTTCAACGATACCAGCTCATCATTGTATCGATACGATAACTCTTTTTTATTTTGTAATTCTTGAATAGCTTCAACCATCGCAGCTCGCTGCTGCATCAGTGAATCAAACGAGGGAAGATTTATTCGCAGAGCATGCATTTCTCGCCATTTTTTTACCGCAAGACCAACATGCCGTTTATTTTCTTTTTCTAAATGCTCACTTGCGACGATATCCGCTTCTAAATTATTTTTCTGCTCAATCAATTCGAGTATTTTTTTGCTCTTTTGAACAAAGAGATCATATCTTGCAACCCCTTCCAGCAAAACAGCCTCAACTTGGATAATTTTTTTTTCAGCCAGGCTCACAAGCTCTTCAATTTCTGGCTTTTGCGCCGAAAGAATACGCGCTTGCTCTCCTTTAAATTGAACCTGAACAATTTCTTGTGCAAGCTGCTTACTTTGTTCATTTGCCAGCACTGCAAGCTGATCAAATTTTTTAAGTCCAATAATCGAAGCTATAATGTCTTTGCGCTCACGTGGCGTTTTTTTTGAAAATTCATTTGATTGCCCTTGCCGCAAAAAAGAGGTACTCACAAAGGTTACAAAATCAACTCCAACCAATTTTTCAATTTTATCCTGAGTTGCACGGATACTTTTGTCGGTCAACGTGACAAACTGCTGTGTATTTTTGTCATAAACCTCGACATCAAGCCTGTTTATTGTTTTTCCATATGATTTAAAAACTTCTCTTCGAATACGATATCGCGATGCTCCTGAAATAAATTCCAGATGAACCACCATTTCCTTTTGACCAAGATGAACAAGCCCTTCATCTCCTTTTGCTACCCCTGTTGTTTTTCGAGCACATCCCCAAATCGCCCACGTGATTGCATCCAAAATTGATGATTTACCATGGCCATTTTTTCCTGAAAGGCAAATAAGCGAATATGGCTCAAAATTAATAACCTGCTCATTTGGGCCATAGCTCAAAAAATTTTTCAATCGCAATACTACCGGAATCATTTCCGCACCCCTCATTCACCAATCACTGCCGAAAGTGTACCGGAAAAAAGGCTTTTTCTTAACTCTTTTTACATTTCATAGACGCGCTCAAACATATAGCTGTATTGTAAAAAGCAAGGCGGACACTATGTTATCTGGGGGGGTAACGTAACCATGAAGTCCTCGCGACTACGCATATATTTTTTTTCTTGGGGACTTGCTTTAGGCACATTTATTTGTGGAGCAGCCTTTAAAGTTACAGAACCTCGAGCCTTGATCGGCAGCGAGATTGATCGTGTACCAAAACACTCAAAAAAAAGTGTTTCTGCTGTTGCACCATTTTCTCGTGAGGCCATCTGTGAGCCCTTACAAGAAAAAAAAGTAATAACAATTGGTCAAACAGCAGCACTTGCTGGAGCAATTTTTCCATACCAAAAAGCAATTAATAATGGCATCGCTGCTTTTATTAAACGCTGCAACGCTCACGGAGGAATCCTGGGGCACAAGTTAGCGCTTAACATCATAAATAATAATAACTCACCCGCAAAAGCAATCGCTGACGTCGAATCTCTAAAAAAACAACATATTGATCTTTTTATTGGAATTGCAGGATCGAGAAATATTAAATCAGTCCTTCCACTCGTTAAAGAAAAAGAAATTGCTCTGTTTTTCCCATGGGGAGTCTCTATCGATATCGATAAACATCAAATCCCATACCTCATTCATGGTCAAAACGTTATGCGCATGCATCTTAAAAAAATTGCTTCTTACGTCGCAGGAACATTACAACACACTAATATTGGAATTGTTCATTCCGACAGCGCATTTGGTATTTTAAATGCTAACTACATCGAAAACCTACTAAAAGCCTACCAATCTGATTCAAAATCGGTACAAATATCAAAGCAAGTCTATAGCAATAGGCAATTTAATTTTGACGAAATCGTAACCGAACTTAATAAAACAAAACCTCACGCTGTCATTTCCCTGCTCACCAGCAAACCAACTGCAAAAATAATCCAAAGAATTTGGAAAACGGGAAACCACACAACAGATTTTATTGGAACTGAAGGAAATTTTTTTGCAGCCAAACAATTTGATGACGGAGATATTAATTTTTATTATTCAAGCGCCGTGCCAGGACTTGATGAAATTGAATACCCTATTGTTGCAGAATACCTAGAAGCAAGCCGCGCCTACCTGCCAGATCAAACACCCAACACCCTTTCCTTAACGTACTACATCAACATGAAGCTACTCGCGCAAGCAATCGAAAACGTAATTGCTGAAAAGAAAGTTGTTTCTAAAGAAACGGTTTTAACTGCGCTTGATTCAATAAAAGACACTCACCTTGGTGGATTTATTGGTGAATTTAATAGAAAAACCCACATGATGTACCCTCTCAATGTCAGCATATTGAAGGGATAAATATGTTAAAAGGAATAATCGAAAAACTTAAAACACTCAGCCAACAAATTGCCTTGTTTTTACAGGAAAAAATAATTACTGGAATGTTGCTGGGTTCTCAACTTTTTAACTTTGCAATCAACTCATGCTCTCATAACGCTCAAGTTATATGGAGCTTTTTACAGACAACAGGCTTTTTCTTGAACAAAAAAATTCAACTTATAGTACAGGGGAGCCTGCAAACATCTTTAAAAGTAGCATCAACCGGCTTTAATTTTATTATAAAAAACAGCCACTCTGTAATAGAAATTTTCACCCGTGGAATACAAAAAAGTATCTCGCTTGTAAGTAACGCACTTCAAAGCTTTATTGAAAAAACTAAAAACATTTCAACGACCCTTTCCACCGTAACATCACACATCGGGCAACTCATTATTGCGCTAATTCGAAAAGTTTTTTCAACAGCAATCGAATTAAAAAACAAAATTTCATCCATAACCGCATCGGGGTTAACAAATACGTACACAAATCTTATTTCACCATTACTCAACAATCTTGCTCTGCTCAAAGCCATTCCGCTCAAAAGCTACACGTTACTTCGTACCTATGCTCAACACGGTTTAAACATCTTGAAGAATGGATATATGCATTTTGTTTCTAAAATTCTTTCGGTAATAACTTTTGCTTCAAACGGATCACTAAATATTTTTAGCAACATCAAAGCAACTACCCAGCAACTTTCAAACTCTCTTTCTCTGAACTTTTTTACACTTTTGAGTAACACAAAAACATATCTTAGCCTGCTTATTTCAAGATTTTTTTCATTTTTTTCTATAATTCCGCAAAGTATTTCTTCATTAAAAAATTTGATTTTAAATTTTTCTTACAATCTTGGATCATTCGCTCAAGCGGCTATCAATTCAATTATTAATCTTTTTACAATAACAAAAACAAAAATTTCAGAAGCTCTTTTAAGGGGGCTATCTCTCTTTTCGATAATCCCACAAAGCCTTTCATCTGCCAAAAATAGATGTTTAAACTTTTTAAAGTATCTTGGATCGTTAGCGCAATCGACAATTGAATATATTGGCAATTCTATAAAAACGATCTACTCATCATTCTCAACAACAATCAACGCAGTATTTAGTAGCATAACTAACTCAACACGAACATTATTCAATAGCATTCAAGATCTTACACGCTCTGCTGGATATAAAAGTTTAGAAAAAATAAATACGGCAAAAACAATTTCAAAAGCAACACTGAGCGCCGGGGCTGGATTTGTATTTGTCAAGACACCAACTGTTATCGCAGCTCAAGTAAGAGGCGTTATAACTTTCCTGAGGGAAGCTGCAAGCAACTGTATTAATGCAATTAACAGAAGTTTTTCTTTTGTTACCAATAGCCTGCGCAATGCAATTCAAACCATAGCTCTGCAAATAAGTTCTGCTATTGTAAAAACAAGAATGCAGCTCTCTTTTGGAATAGAAACAATTAAAGCAGTTACCATCCAGGGAGTCTTAAGCATTACTCAGATGTCTACAAAGATCGCACTCACGTTAAAAAACAGTCTTCTTTCTGGACTTCATGTTACGCAAAATTTCGGTTCTTGGTTAAAAAGTTCAAGTATTTCAGCAATCATCCTCACCTGGGTATGTATTGTCCGCGCAGCAGACTCTTTGTATGCAGGAATTTGTATATCCATCAAAACCATCTGGTCAGGAATAGTTAAAAGCGTTTTAGGCTTTCTTGGACTTGCAAGCGCAGGAGCAAGATCGACCAAAAATGCTGCACAAAGAACAACTGCATACATTGCCCCAAAAGCTCTCTTGGTAGGTACACTTAGCAAACATGCACTCTATGGAACCGCTGGATTCATATTCATTAAAATGCCTTACGGCGCATTTAGAGTTTCTCAATACCTGGGAGCACGTTTACAAGATGGAGCAAACTGGATTGCGCTTCAACTTGCTCGCGCTATAAAAACATTCTATAAAGTCTTGTCCGCAGCTTACCTTCAAATGGTCGTTGTAACAAACATCATTCTGAGCCCATTCCATTGGGCTGTATCTAAAACAATTGAAATATCAAATAAGCTTTACAATGCAACCCTAAATACAGCCACACAGCTTCTACTCGTTGCACAACAAATTCCAAACAAAGTGAATGTTGCTATTCTTCGGTCGCAACGAACTATTCAAAAATACGCCCTTCTCGCGATTATGATTTATTCGGGATTAACCGTGTTTACCACTTATCACACGGCAATCATCAATCCATCATTTGAAGAAATAGTTCACCAAAAGCCACTCTATCCGCACGCAACGCCAATTGATATCGGATTTGAACTAAAATCACTTCTTCCCGCAAGCACTCAATACCGTGGTGATTTTGGCGGTGTTACCGTTGAAGGAATTTTATCGTATTCCTACCATGCCGGGTCAGAATCATCTCACGATCTTGATGCAATCTCGATAAGAGGCTCAGAAAACCATTCGATCAAAAAAATAAGTTCTCATATCAACCAAAACCAGATCATAACAACCAAGCAACTTATCAAAGCTCAGTTGCGAACAACTCCCTCTGACTCTACGCGATTTCCATTCGCACCGGTAAAAAGTACTTTAACGATTCAAAATGACAATCTTTCAGCAAAAAATATTCAATACCAAGGAACGCATACAGCCTTGTCACTCTCTCATGAAGTTCAAGGCCTTGCCAATATCCACATCGACACATCAACAGACAAACAATTCGGCTACGGAAATAGAAAAATAATTCCTGAAATTAATATCATTTTTGAACACAAAGGAATCGCGACCTACACCATAATAATCCTGTACCTTCTTATCCTTGGTCTAACCTTCTTAGCAATAGCCTCA
>Ga0194130_10001723_pt1 | contig 33996 bp, 34 predicted proteins | sample TA2KigsurfametaG_FD_160084 | JGI IMG/M metagenome (GOLD analysis project Ga0194130, IMG submission 160084) | Freshwater microbial communities from Lake Tanganyika, Tanzania - TA2015050 Kigoma 12 surface | ecosystem: Environmental > Aquatic > Freshwater > Lake | place: Tanzania: Lake Tanganyika...
TGGATCAGGTCCAGGAGTTCCATGTTCCGCTTGGTGTACTTCTTGGCCACACTCACCACCAGGCGCAGGTTGGCGGCCACCATGCGCTCCTTGGCGCGGCGGCCGGCGTGCAGGCGCTTGCGCAGCACCTCCGGCCGCAGACCCGCCGCCGCCGACAGCTCCTGCTGGCTGGGATCGGTGCCGCCGGCGCGCATCTTCAGCTCCTCGCGCATCTCCTCGAGGGCCATCAGCTCCTGCACCTGGCGGCCCAGGGTGATCTCCTGCTCATGGCTGAGCAACGGCACGCGACCGATGTCCCGTAGGTAGGAGCGGACCAGGTCGCCGTCCACCGGCGGCATGGAGCGGCCGGGGGAGGCGCGGACCACGGTCTGGACCGTGTCGGACACCTGGAGTGTCTCGGCCGCGTGGACCGCGTCGGAGGTCGAGGGCTGGGCGTAGGCGAGGGCGACGACCATGGATCCGATCCATAACTGTCTGTAAAGCGTAACATCACGAAGTGTGAACTCCTCTCAGAAACGGGAGGGCCCGCTTCAGCCGGTGCCGAGCCGGGGCAGCAGCAGCTGGGCGGTCTTGAGGTAGATGAAAACGCCGGCCACGTCGGTGGCCGTGGTGATGAACGGGGCCGACATCAGGGCCGGGTCCAGGCCCAGGCTTGCGAACAACAGGGGCAGGGCCGCGCCCGCCGTGGCGGCCAGGGTGGTGATGGCCACCAGGCTGATGCCCGCCGAGGCGGCCACCAGCGGGCTGCCGCCCATGGTCCAGGCCCAGGGCACCACCACCACCGCCAGCAGCCCGCCCAGCAGCGCCCCGGCGACCAGCTCCCGGCCGATGGTGCGCCACGGGCCCAGGGACTGCAGCCGCTGGGTGCTCAGACCCCGGATGACCACGGTGGAGCTCTGGGCGCCCACGTTGCCGCCGGTGCCGATCAGCAGCGGGATGAAGGCCGCCAGGAGCACCACCTGCTTCAGCACCAGCTGCTCGGAGGCGATCACCGCCGAGGTGCCGGTGTTGGCCACCAGCAGCACCAGCAGCCACACCACCCGACGCCGGGCCACGGTGAACAGGTTGCTGCGGAAGTAGTCGTCCTCGTCACCGGCCTGCACGGCGCCGGCCGCGTACAGGTCCCGGGTGGCCTCCTGCTGGATGACGTCGATGACGTCGTCGACGGTGACGATGCCCACCAGCCTCTGCTCCCGGTCCACCACCGGCACGGCCAGGAAGTCGTAGCGCTGGATCACCCGGGCCACCTCCTCCTGGTCGGTGTCGGTGGTGACGCTCATCACCTCCCGGGTCATCACGTCCCCGAGCCGGTCTTCCGGATCGGCCGTCACCAGATCCCGCAGCGACAGCATGCCGCTGAGGTGCCGGGAGGCATCGGTCACGTAGAGGCTGTAGATCGTCTCGGTGTCCCGGGCCCGGCGACGCACGATGTCGAGGGCCTGCTGGGCGCTGTGGAATTCCTTGAGATCGATGAACTCGGTCGTCATCAGGCGACCGGCGGTCTCGGCCTCATAGCCCAGCATCTGGGCGGTGACCCGCCGCTCCGCCGGGCTCAGCTCCGACAGCAGCCGCCGCACCACCTTGGCGGGCAGTTCATCGAAGAGCCGCACCCGGTCGTCCGGCGACATCTCCTCCACCAGCTCCAGCACCTCGCCGGAACGCAGCCGCTCCAGCAGGCTCTGCTGCACCGATCCGTCGAGGTATTCGTAGACCTCAATGGCCTCGTTCTTGGGCAGCAGCCGGAAGGCGAGCGCCTGCAGCGTGCGCGGCAGGGTGCCGATCGCCTCGGCGGAATCCACCGGCTGCACGGGTTGCAGCAGCAGTTTGGCGCCGTCGTAGTTGCCCGCCTGCAGCAGACCCTCCAGCTGGCGGGCCACCACCTCGGCGACGGCGGAGGCCTCAGCCATCGCTCCTCGGATGCCGGTGGGTACGAGTGTATGGGCTGAGCCGCTAGGGTCCGCGGCGTTCTCCCCTCCCCAGGAACCCATGGCCGTGAACGTGAGCGACGTGGTGGTGCGCACCGCCGCCGGCCAGGAGCGCCGGCTCGGCGAGTGGGCCGGCCAGGTGCTGCTGATCGTCAACGTGGCCAGCCGCTGCGGCTTCACCCGCCAGTACGCCGGCCTGCAGGCCCTCCAGGACCGCTTCGGCCCCCAGGGCTTGGCCGTGCTCGGCTTCCCCTGCAACGACTTCGGCGCCCAGGAGCCGGGGACCCTCGAGGAGATCCAGCAGTTCTGCTCCACCACCTACGGCGTCGGCTTCGAGCTGTTCGACAAGGTGCACGCCACCGGTTCCAAGACGGCCCCCTACGACACCCTCACCCAGGCCGAACCTGCCGGCGACGTGGCCTGGAACTTCGAGAAGTTCCTGATCGGCAAGGACGGCACCGTGGTGGCCCGCTTCAAGAGCGCCGTGGAGCCGGACGGGGCCGAACTGACCGCCGCGATCGAGAAGGCCCTGGCGGCCTGAGTCGGCGGGGCACCGATGGCGTCAGCAGTCAGCCGGGCAGCCAGCCCCGGCTGGCCCGGCCGTCGGCAGTGGGGGCCTCCACCCGCAGCCAGCGCCGGCCGCCGGGCTCCAGCCATTCCCGCAGCACCCGCAGCGGAGCGCCGGTTTCCAGGCGGACCAGCACCGGTGCCTGGCAGCGGGGGGCGCAATGGAGCCCGAGGCTGCCGCTGCTGATCAGGGGCTCGGCCTGGCGCTCCCGCCGCCGCACCTCCGGCAGCCGCCGCTCGCCGCCGCCGGCGGGCAGGGCGGCGGGGGCCATCAGGGCGAAGCCCAGAAGGGCGGCCCAGCGCCAAGCCGGCAGAGGCATCGCAGGACGCGGCCGCATCAGATGTCGAGCTGGGCGAAATCCAGCTCGGCGCTGTGGGTCTCGATGAACTCCCTGCGGGGGGCGACCTTGTCACCCATCAGGATCGTGAAGATGCGGTCGGCCTCGAGGGCATCCTCGATTTCCACCCGCTTCATCATGCGGGTCTCCGGGTCCATGGTGGTTTCCCAGAGCTGCTTGGGCATCATTTCGCCGAGACCCTTGAAGCGCTGGATGTTGTAGTTGGCCTTCTCTCCGAAGCCTTCCAGCACCTTCTTGAGCTCGTTTTCGTTGTAGCAGTAGTTGTGATTCTTACCGCGCTCCACCTTGTAGAGGGGCGGGCAGGCGATGTAGATGTAGCCGCCCTCTACCAGCGCCTTCTGGTAGCGGTAGAAGAAGGTGAGCAGCAGGGTGCGGATGTGGGCGCCGTCCACGTCCGCGTCCGTCATGATGACGATGCGGTGATAGCGGAGATTCTTCTCCTCGAAATCCTCGCCCTTGATGCCCAGCCCCAGGGCCGTGATCAGGGCCTGGATCTCGGTGTTCTTGTAGATCTTGGCGTCGTCGGTCTTCTCGATGTTGAGGATCTTGCCGCGCAGGGGCAGGATCGCCTGGAAGCGGCGGTCGCGGCCCTGCTTGGCGGAGCCGCCGGCCGAATCCCCCTCGACGATGTAGATCTCCGATTCGCTGGGGTCGCGGGAGCTGCAGTCGGCCAGCTTGCCGGGCAGGGTGGAGCTCTCCAGCACCGACTTGCGCCTGACCAGCTCCCGGGCGCGGCGGGCGGCCTCGGCGGCGTTGAAGGCCTGGATCGCCTTCTCGAGAATCAGGTCGATCACTTGGGGATTGAATTCCAGGTATTCGCCGAGCGCCTCGCCCACCGTGGTGTCGACGATGCCGCGCACCTCGGTGTTGCCCAGCTTGGTCTTGGTCTGGCCCTCGAACTCCGGATCCGGCACCTTGACCGACAGCACGGCCGTGAGACCTTCGCGGATGTTCTCACCGGCCAGGTTGGCGTCGGCGTCCTTACGCTTGCCGCGCTTCTTGGCGAAGGTGTTGAGGGTGCGGGTGAGCACCGTCTTGAGGCCCTCGATGTGGGTGCCGCCGTCGACGGTCCGGATGTTGTTGGCGAAGCCCAGGATGCTGTCGGAATAGGCATCGACGCACCACTGCAGTGCCGCCTCCACCTGGACGCCGTCCTTGGTGGCGTTGACGTAGATGATCTCGGGATGGAGCGGATCCTTCTCCGCGTTCATGTAGGCGACGTATTCCTTGATGCCGCCTTCGTAGTGGTAGATCTCCTCGTGGGCCTCACCATCGGCGCCGGCGGCGGCGGTGCGCTCGTCGCGGAAGACGATGCGGACACCGCCATTGAGGTAAGCGAGCTCCCGCAGACGGGCCGAGAGGGTGTGGTAGTCGAACTCGATCCCGCCGCTGAAGATCTCGATGTCGGGCCGGAAGCGCACCGAGGTGCCGGTGTGGGCGTCGGGGGCGTCCTCGGAGGCGAGGGTGCCGATGGGCAGGCCCCGCTCGAAGCGCTGGCGGTGGACCTGGCGCTGGCGGTGGACGGTCACCTCCACCCACTCGCTGAGGGCGTTGACCACCGAGATGCCGACGCCGTGCAGGCCGCCGGAGACCTTGTAACCGCCGCTGCCGAACTTGCCGCCGGCGTGGAGCACGGTCAGCACCGTCTCCAAGGCGCTGCGGCCGGTGCGGGGATGGATGTCGGTGGGGATGCCGCGGCCGTTGTCGGTGACGCTGGCGGAACCATCCGCGTGCAGGGTGACCACGATCGCGTCGCAGTGGCCCGCCAGGGCCTCGTCGACCGAGTTGTCGACGACCTCATAGACGAGATGGTGGAGACCCCGGGGCCCGGTGGTGCCGATGTACATGCCGGGCCGTTTGCGCACCGGCTCCAAGCCTTCCAGCACCTGAATCTGTTCGGCGCCGTAGGCCGCTTCGACTTTGATGGCGTCGCTCATTCAGAAAAGGGCTCCCCAGGGGGCTGACAAGGGCGGCGAATCCCAGGGGCGGTGGGGCGGCAATGGGGCGAAGCGACTCCGAAAGGACGCTGCACAAAGGGCAATCTACCACCGCCGCCCCGGAGAGCCCCAGAGGCGCCTCTGAGAACCGATTTGGATCGGGGGTGCAACCGCCGCCTGCGTCCCCCTCCGGCAGGATGGCCCCATTCCCCTGTCGCGCCCGGCCTGCGGCCGCCGCTCCCGACCCCCGTGGCGCCCCTCCCCGGAGCCGAACCGGGCGCCGAATCCGGCGCTGATCTCCCCTTGGTGATCGCCCTGCTGGGCCCGACGGCCAGCGGCAAGACCGCCCTGGCGATCGAGCTGGCCGAAGCCCTCGACCTGGCCGTGCTGTCAGTGGATTCCCGCCAGATGTACCGCCACATGGACGTGGGCACGGCCAAGCCCAGCCCCGAGCAGCGGTCCCGGGTGCGGCACGAGCTGCTGGATCTGAGTGACCCCGACCGGCCCCTCACCCTGCAGGAGTTCACGGCCCTGGCCACCGCCGCCATCGAAGCGGAACATCGCCGCCGGGGCGTGGCCCTGCTGGTGGGGGGCAGCGGGCTTTACCTGAAGGCTCTGCTGGCGGGCCTGCGGCCGCCGGCGGTGCCGCCCCAGCCGGCCCTGAGGGATCAGTTCGCCGCCCTGGGCCAGCCGTTCTGCCACCAGATGCTGCGCCAGGCGGATCCGGCGGCGGCCGGTCGCATCGCCGCGGCGGATGCGGTCCGCACCAGCCGGGCCCTGGAGGTGCTCTACGCCACCGGCAGGCCCCTGTCCGCCCAGCAGGGCCAGTCCCCTCCCCCCTGGCGGGTGCTGGAGCTGGGCCTGGATCCGGCCGATCTGCCCCAGCGCATCCGGCGCCGTACCGCCGCCCTGTACGCCGACGGCCTGGTGGAGGAGACGGCGCAGCTGATCGACCGCTTCGGGGCCGGCTGCCCGCTGCTGGAAACGATCGGCTACGGCGAGGCCGCCCGGCTGCTGCGGGGTGAACTGGAGCCCGACGCCGCCGTCGCCCTGACGGAGCGGCGCACCCGGCAGTACGCCAAGCGCCAGCGCACCTGGTTCCGGCGCCAGCACCGTCCCCTCTGGCTGACGGACGCCGCCACGGCCGCGGCTTCGGAGGCGGATGTGCTTCAGCGTGCGCTGGGGGCGACCACGGGCGGTTTATGGTGAAGGACTAACCGCCCCTGTGAATGCCTCCCCGTCCCCGTTTTGATCGCCGTGCTCCCGTGCGGGAGCTGCCCAACATCAACGACCGCATCAGCTACCCCAACCTTCGTGTGGTGGATGCGGACGGCAGTCAACTGGGAGTCATCACCCGAGAGGCGGCGCTCGATGTCGCCCGCGACCGCGAGCTGGATCTGGTTCTGGTGAGCGAGAAGGCCGATCCGCCGGTCTGCCGGATCATGGATTACGGCAAATACAAGTTCGAGCAGGAGAAAAAGGCCAAGGAGGCCAAGAAGAAGTCGCACCAGACCGAAGTCAAGGAAGTCAAGATGCGCTACAAGATCGACTCGCACGACTATCAGGTGCGCATCGGTCAGGCGGTGCGCTTCCTCAAGTCCGGCGACAAGGTGAAGTGCACGGTGATCTTCCGGGGCCGGGAGATCCAGCACACTGCCCTGGCCGAGCAGCTGCTCTACCGCATGGCCAAGGACCTCGAGGAGAACGCCGAGATCCAGCAGCCCCCCAAGCGGGAAGGCCGCAACATGATCATGTTCCTGAGCCCGCGCAAGCAGGCGGCGGGCAAGACCGCAGCCGCCGCAGCCGGCTGATCACCTGTCCGGCCCCAGCTGCCGCTCGAACGTGTCCAGCAGCAGCGACCAGCCGGCCGCCGCCGAAGCGGGGTGGTAATCGGAGCGGGCCTCGCACATGAAGCCGTGCCCCCCCTCCAGCACCACCAGCTGGTGGAGCCGCCCGGCCGGCGGGGCCGTGGAGCGGGCGGCATTGGCCGCGGCCAGGGCCGTTTCGATCGCGGCCAGGTCAGCCGCCGGGATCAGGGGATCCTCCTTGCCGCAGATGCACAGCAGGGTGCCGCCGATCGTCGGCACCAGCTCAAGGCTGGCGGGGCCACCTCCGGGGCGGCCCGAAGCGACGCCGGCCCCGTAGAAATCGACCGTGGCGGCCACGGCCGGGAGGCTGGCCGCCAGCAGGGCGACGTGGCCGCCGAAGCAGAACCCCACGCACCCCAGGCCCGGCGCGGCGGCTTCGGGGGGCAGCTGCTGCTGCAGCCAGTCGGCGGCCAGGCCCGCATCGGCGAGGAGCTGGTCGGTGCGGGTGCGCTCCTTGTGGCTGCGCCCGAGGGCCAGCGCATCGGCGCCGTAGTCCAGCTCGAGATCGGGGGCGGTGCGCGCGAACAGGGGCACCGCCAGCGCCGCGTAGCCCGCCGCCGCCAGCCGCTCCGTCACGCCCCGGATCCAGCCATTGAGGCCGAACACCTCCGGCAGCACCAGCACCCCGGCCCGGGGCGGCCCGTCAGCGGGTCGGGCCCACCAGCAGCGCAGCGGCACCTGGTCCGGGCGGCGGGGGTCGATCGACTGCCAGGAGGCGACGCAATCGGAGGGGGACAAACCGGCACAGGGCAACCGGCACATGGTCGTATGCCAACGAGGGAATTGTCACGGGGCCCAAAGCTCCTTAGGGTGGCGGCCAAGGACACCTTGGCCACACCGGCGTGCGTTTTCACATTCAGCAGGAGAGCGACATCCCGGCGTCGACCCAGCTGTACAACCAGATCTGCTTCGCCATTGCCGCCCGGCACTACCCACCGGGCCACCGGCTGCCGAGCACGCGCCAGCTGGCCATGCAGACCGGCCTGCACCGCAACACGATCAGCAAGGTCTACCGCCAGCTCGAGACCGACGGCGTGGTGGAGGCCATGGCCGGGTCGGGCATCTATGTGCGCGACCAGCAGAACCCGCGCGAGATCAAGCCGCCGCCGGGCCTGCGCAGCAAGGCCCTGCCGGACATCGACAGGGAGGTGCGCCAGAGCGTCGACGGCCTGCTCAACGCCGGCTGCACCCTGCAGCAGGCCCGGGAGCTGCTCACCCGTGAGATCGACTGGCGCCTGCGCTGCGGCGCCCGGGTGCTGGTGAGCACCTCCCGGGAGGACATCGGCGCCTCGATCCTGATCGCCGAGGAACTCAAGCCCAGCCTGGAGGTGCCCGTGGAGGTGGTGCCGATCGAGGAGCTCGAGTCGGTGCTGGAGACCTCCAGCAAGGGCACGGTGGTCACCAGCCGCTACTTCCTGCAGGAGGTGGAGCAGATCGCCAAGGTGCACGGAGTGCGGGCCGTGCCGGTCGACCTCAACGACTTCGGCCACGAACTGGGCATGCTCAAGGAGCTGCGCCCCGGCAGCTGCGTGGGCCTGGTGAGCATCAGCCCCGGGATCCTGCGGGCCGCCGAGGTGATCCTGCACAGCATGCGGGGCAACGAACTGCTGGTGATGACGGCCAATCCCGACACCAGCAGCCGCCTGCTGGCCCTGCTGCGGGCCTCCAGCCACGTGATCTGCGACAAGCCCAGCCTGCCCCTGGTGGAGCAGACCCTGCGCCAGAACCGCGCCCAGCTGATGCGCCTGCCCATGGTGCACTGTGCGCAGAGCTACCTTGGCAGCGCCACCATTGACCAACTGCGCAAGGAGATCGGCCTCCTGGCGGCCTGACGGCGGGAATCCATGCTCGATGCACTCCGGGCCGACCTGGCCATCATCCGGCAGAGCGATCCGGCCGCCCGGGGCACCCTGGAGATCCTCCTTTGCTATCCGGGCTTCCACGCCCTGGAGCTGCACCGCGTCAGCCACCGCCTCTGGCGGATGGGCCTGCCCCTGATCCCCCGGCTGCTGAGCCAGCTGGGCCGGCTGTTCACCGGCGTGGAGATCCACCCGGGGGCCCGGATCGGCCGGGGCGTGTTCATCGACCACGGCATGGGGGTGGTCATCGGCGAGACCAGCGTCATCGGCGACAACTGCCTCCTCTACCAGGGGGTGACCCTCGGGGGCACGGGCAAGGAGCACGGCAAGCGCCACCCCACCCTGATGGACAACGTGGTGGTGGGGGCGGGGGCCAAGGTGCTCGGGGCGATCACCGTTGGCACCAACACCCGCATCGGCGCAGGCTCGGTGCTGCTGCGCAACGTGGGGGCCGACAGCACCGTGGTGGGCATTCCCGGCCGGGTGATCCACCAGGCCGGGGCCCGCATCGATCCCCTGGCCCACTCCGCCCTGCCAGATGCGGAGGCGTCCGTGATCCGCAACCTGATGGAGCGGATCGACAGCCTGGAGAACGACGTCAACCGGCTTCAGGCCTGCCTGCAGGAGGTGGCCGCCGGCAGGCCCCTGAAGGAGCCCTGCAGCGGCACCGCCCAGAACCTGCGCGACCGGGAGATCCTCGAGTTCCTCGGCGAAACCGCGAACGGCGAGGAGACGACCCTCAGGCCGTGACCGCCTGGGGCACCTGGGGCTGGAACATGAACATCGAATAGATCACGTTGCGCCGCATCTGGGTCATCATCTCCAGGAACATGTCGTAGCCCTCGTTCTTGTATTCGATCAGGGGATCCTTCTGGCCGTAGCCCCGCAGACCCACCGATTCCCGCAGGGCCTCCATGGCCTGAAGGTGCTCGCGCCAGAGGGTGTCGATCTGCTGAAGGATGAAGAAGCGCTCCGCCTCCCGCATCAGGCCCGGCCGCATCTGCTCGATCTGCCCCTCCTTGATGTCGTAGGCATTGCGCATCTGCTCCTGCAGGAAAGCCTTGAGCTCCTCCATCGACAGGCCGCTGACCTGGTCGGGCGAGAGATCAGCCAGCAGGTAGATGAACTCCTTGACCTTCTCCACCAGTCGGGTGAGATCCCACTCCTCGGGTGGCAGATCCGGGTTCACGTAGGCCTCGACGATGTCGTCGATGGTGCGCTCGCCGTAACCGATCACCTGCTGCTTGAGCTCCCTGCCCTCCAGCACCCGGCGCCGCTCGGTGTACACCGCCTTGCGCTGGTTGTTCATCACCTCGTCGTACTCGAACACCTGCTTGCGCATGTCGTAGTAGTACGTCTCCACCTTCTTCTGGGCCCCCTCCAGGGAGCGCGTCAGCATGCCCGATTCGATCGGCATGTCCTCCTCCACCCGGAAGGCGTTCATCAGGCCCGCCACCCGGTCGCCACCGAAGATGCGCAGCAGGTTGTCCTCCAGGGAGAGGAAGAAGCGCGTGCTGCCGGGGTCACCCTGGCGGCCGGCCCGGCCCCGCAGCTGGTTGTCGACGCGACGCGATTCGTGGCGTTCCGTGCCGATCACGTGCAGGCCTCCGGCGGTGCGGACCTGGGCCTCCTCCTGTTTCACCACCACGTCGTACTCGGCCCGCACCTGGGCGATCAGTTCCCGCAGCCGCTGGATCTGGGGATCGTCGGTGGGGGCCTTCTCGGCCGCCTGGGCGATGCGGTCCTCGAGTTCGAGCACGGTGAGGGTGCGGTCGCCCCAGGCCGCCACCAGCTCACGGGAGAAGGCGGAGAGCGCCTTCTCCGTGTCCTCGGAGAGGCTGCAGGGATAGAGGTTGCCGATGGCCCGGGCCTCACTGGCCGGCCGGGAGCTGGGGGCCACGGCGCCGCCGAATCCGGCGGGCGCCTCGGTGGAGCGCTGCAGGGGCACAGGGGGACGATGGCCCTCCTCGGGACGCACCAGCCGGGGCAGCAGCACTTCCCGCAGCTTGAGGCGGGCCATGTAGTCGCTGTTGCCCCCCAGGATGATGTCGGTGCCGCGGCCGGCCATGTTGGTGGCGATGGTGACGGCACCGGCCCGGCCCGCCTGGGCCACGATCTCGGCCTCCCGCTCCACGTTCTCCGGCTTGGCGTTGAGCAGGTTGTGGGGGATGTCCTGCTCCTGCAGCAGGGTGGAGAGATGTTCCGACTTCTCGACGCTGGTGGTGCCCACCAGCACGGGACGGCCGCTCTTGTGCACCTGGGCGGTCTCGGCGGCCACGGCCTGCCATTTGGCCGTTTCAGTCTTGTAGACCTGATCCGGCCAGTCGGCGCGGGAACGGACCCGGTTGGTGGGCACCACGGCCACTTCCAGCTTGTAGGTCTTCTCGAACTCCACTTCCTCGGTCTTGGCGGTGCCGGTCATGCCGGCGAGGCGGGGGTAGAGCAGGAAGAAGTTCTGGTAGGTGATGCTGGCCAGGGTCTGGGTCTCGGGCTGGATCGGCAGGGACTCCTTGGCCTCGATCGCCTGATGCAGGCCGTCGCTCCAGCGGCGCCCCGGCATCACCCGGCCGGTGAACTCGTCGACGATCACCGCGTCGGAGTCGCGCACGATGTAGTTGACATCCTTGACGAACAGCTCCTTGGCCTTGAGGGCGTTGTTGATGAAGTGGGCCCAGGGGTCCTGGGGGTTGAAGAGGTCCTGGACGCCGAGCAGCTGTTCGGCCTTCTGGTAGCCCTCGTCGGTGAGGGTGACGTTGCGCTGCTTCTCGTCGACCTCATAGTCGCCCTCGGGATCGATGCCGTCCTTGCCCATCTCGGCGGCGCGCTGCAGCTCCGCGGCGATCCGGGCCGCCTGCATGTATTTCTCCTGGGGCCGCTCAATCTGGCCGGAGATGATCAGGGGGGTACGGGCCTCGTCGACGAGGATCGAATCCACCTCGTCGATGATGCAGTACTGGAACTCGCGCTGCACCACCTCGGCGATGTCACTCGCCATGTTGTCGCGCAGGTAGTCGAAGCCCAGCTCGGAGTTGGTGGCGTAGGTGATGTCGCAGGCGTAGTTGCGGCGCCGCTCCGGCGGGCTCATGTCCTGCTGGATCAGGCCGACGCTCAGGCCCAGGAAACGGTGGATCTGGCCCATCCACTCGGCGTCGCGGCGCGCCAGGTAGTCGTTGACCGTGACCACGTGCACCCCGCGGCCGGTGAGGGCGTTGAGGTAGGCCGGCAGGGTGGCCACCAGGGTCTTGCCCTCGCCGGTCTTCATCTCGGCGATCTGGCCGTTGTGCAGCACCATGCCGCCGATCAGCTGCACATCGAAGTGGCGCATGCCCAGCACCCGCTTGCCCGCCTCCCGCACCACGGCGAAGGCCTGGGGCAGCAGCTCATCCAGCAGGGCCTTGCGGCGTGCCGCCGTCTCAGGCTTCTCCAGCTTCTGGCGGAACTCGGCCGTCAGGCCCCTCAGCTCCTCGTCGCTGAGGGGCTCGATCTCCTCCTCCAGCAGATTGATGTCGGACACCAACGGCTGGTAACGCTTCAGCTTGCGGGCATTGGGATCACCCAGCAGCAGCTTGAGCATGGAAAGGGCCTGTCCGTAGTTTCTTACCCTACCATCGCAAAACCGTGGCCGAGAGCGAAGAATCGTGCTGCCGCAAGGGTTTTCGGCGTCTCCTTCGCCGGGGATCCGCACCTGCAGGGCCCTCCGGCACCGGCCGCCGAGCAGGATTCGCAGCTGATGCGCCCCACCCCGGTCCGTTGAGCAGCGCCCCCCCCAGGCCCGAGGCCCCCTCCGCCATCCCGATCCGGCTGGTCCGCCACGGCCGGATGCGGCTGCGCCTGCGCTGGCGCCTGGCGGCCCTCGGCGCCCTGCTCGATGGCCACAGCTTCTGGGCCACCGGCCGCAGGCCCTGGCAGCTGGGGCGGATGCTCGGCGGCAGCCAGGTGGTGGTGAGCGCCTGGCAGGCGGGAACCCTGGTGGGCTTCGGCCGCGCCACCAGTGACGGGGTGTTCCGCGCCGTGCTCTGGGACGTGGTGGTGGCCGAAGACCAGCAGGGCCGGGGGGTCGGCCGGCGGATCGTCGAGACGCTGCTGGCCAGCCCGGAGGTGGCGGCGGCCGAGCGGGTCTACCTGATGACCACCACAGGCGAAGGCTTCTACGAGAAGCTGGGCTTCAGCCGGGTAGACAGCCAGCGGCTGATGCTGAAGACGATCGTGAAAAAAACAAGCGGATGAAGAGATTCGAACTCTCGACCCTCTCCTTGGCAAGGAGATGCTCTACCACTGAGCTACATCCGCAGTTCGGCCCGCGGGCCGGGATGAAGCATGCCCCATGGGGGGCCCCTCGGTCAAATCGGGACGCCGGGACCGGAGCCGGCGGCCGGGGGAGAACGGCGGCAGCGCTCATAAAGTCGGGCGGTGGCGGTAGCGGCAAGGCATGTGGTGGCGGACTCCCTGGCTGAGACAGCGACGGCTGCTGCTGGGGCTGGCCCTGTTCGACACCCTGCTGCTGCTGGGGACCTACAACAGCCTGTTCCTGCAGCGGTTCGACCGCTGGGCCGGCATCACCGGCTCGATCGTGGGCCTGACCCTGCTCTGGGTGGGAACGTCCTACCTGCTGGGGCGCTACTCCAAGCCTGACCAGGGTCAGCGGGATTCCCAGCAGCGACGGCTGGGCGCGACCGCCGTGGTTGCCCTGATGGTGCTCGCCGTCGTCGTCGTGGGTCTCAACTGGGGCCTGAAGTTGGATGATCCGCGAACGTTCCGGAACTTCGTCCTTCCCCTGCTGGCGGCAGTCACGCTCGCCTCGGGAACGGCGCAGCTGGTCGTCACCCGGCTGCTGAGCCGCCGCCAGGCCTGGCTGCTGGTGGGGGAGACGGGCGAACTGACGGTGGTGCGGCGCGAACTCGAACGGGACGGCGGCCAGACCCAGCTGGATCTGCACTACTACGACTGCCTTGCCCGGGAGCCGGCGTTCGAGACCATCCTGCTGACGGTGGACGGCATCGCCGTGAGCGAGGCGGCCGAACTGAGTGACGTCCTGCTGCAGAAACTGCTGGCGCGGCGCGAACGGGGCGCCAGTGTCTGCAGCCTCGTCATCTGGGCCGAACACCATCTCCAGCGGGTCCCGCCCGAGCTGTTCTCGAGCCGCTGGCTGCTGCAGGCCGACGGCTTCGAACTGCAGCCCAACCGCTGGGGATGGCGGCTCAAACGCATGGGGGACGTGATCGTCGCCAGCCTGCTGCTGATCATCACGGCGCCGGTGCTGCTGGTCTCCGCCCTGGCGATCCGCCTGGAGGGCGGCGGGGGGATCCTCTACCGCCAGGTCCGGACAGGCCTGTACGGGGAGGCCATCGAAGTCTGGAAGCTGAGGACCATGTGCGCGGAAGCGGAGGCACGGGGGGCCCGCTGGGCCTGCCGCGACGACCCCCGCGTCACGCGGGTGGGGAAGCTGCTCAGACGGCTGCGCATCGACGAACTTCCCCAGCTGATTGCCGTGCTCAAGGGTGAGATGAGCCTGATCGGCCCGAGGCCGGAACGGCCCGAAATCGAAGACACGCTCGAGCAGCAGATCCAGCACTATCGCGTGCGCCACTGGGTGCGTCCCGGACTCAGCGGATGGGCGCAGGTTTGCTATCCCTATGGCGCCAGCATCGAGGACAGCAGGATGAAACTCAGCTACGACCTCTATTACCTGCGTAATGCCAGTCTGATGCTGGATACACTGATCCTGATCAAGACGATTCGCCTGCTCGCCAGAGCCAGGGGCGCCCAGCCGGATGTGCCCCCCCGGGCCTCCATGGCCCGGTTCAAGACTCTTCCTTGAGTCTCAGGGGATGGGCGGCCCCTAACCGCGTAGGATCAACAATCCCTGGTCATGGTCTTTGGCGACTGTTCTGATCACTGGAGGGGCTGGCTTCATTGGCAGTCACACCTGTCTGGTGATGATCGGTGCCGGCCATGACGTGGTTGTCATCGACAACCTGCACAACAGCAGCGTCGAAGCACTCCACCGGGTGGCGGAACTCTGCCAGCTCAGCCCCTGCCGGCCGGCTGTTGATCAGGACGGCGTGCACCAGGCCTGGGAGACCACCACGGGTGATCGCCGGCTGCGCTTCATCCACGGTGACATCCGAAGCCCGGAGGCCCTCGATGGAGCGTTCCGCGTCGGGGGCAGCGGCGGGGGCGTGGCGGCCGTGCTGCATTTCGCCGGCCTCAAGGCCGTGGGGGACTCGATCCAGGAGCCGCTGAGCTACTGGCACGTGAACGTCGAAGGCACCCGCTGCCTGCTCGAGGCGATGCGACGCCACGGCTGCCGGACGATCGTGTTCAGCAGCACCGCCGCGCTCTACGGATGCCCGCAGGAGCTGCCGATCCCTGAGAGAGCCTGCATTCAGCCGGCGAATCCCTATGGACGTACCAAGGCGGCGGTGGAGCGGATGCTGGCCGACATGGCGGACAGCGAGCCGGGATGGCGCATGGCCAGGTTGCGCTACTTCAACCCCGTGGGAGCACACCCCAGCGGACGCATCGGCGAAGACCCCAACGGGGTGCCCTCCAACCTGTTCCCTCTGATCACCCAGGTGGCCATGGGGCTCCGGTCCCACGTGCAGATCTTCGGCTCCGACTGGCCCACACCCGATGGCACCGGCATCCGTGACTTCATCCATGTGATGGATCTGGCCGAGGGCCACAGGCAGGCCCTGGATCTGCTCCTGACGACGGACGAACAGATCCTGACCCTCAATCTCGGCAGCGGTCAGGGACACTCGGTACTCGAAATGATCGAGGCCTTCGAGCGGATCAACGGCGCTCCTGTGGCCTACGAATTCGCGCCCCGCAGGCCCGGTGATGTGGCGGAGAGTGTGGCCGACTCCTCTGCTGCCAAGGGTCTTCTGGGCTGGTCAACCACGCGAAGCCTGGAAGACATCTGCCGGGATGGCTGGGCCTGGCGGCAGCAGAACCGGCACGGTTACCGCAGCCGGAGGTAGAGCCATGTCTGCAGGGCCGCCGGCAGGAGGCGCAGCCCGAAGGCCGCCACGGCCCACAGCAGGTTGGCCGCTGAAAACAACCGCAGCTCCCGCATCGCCCTGATCCGCACATGCAGGTCGGCCCAGGCCTGCTGCCAGCCACCACGGCGCCCGAAGAATCCGGAATCCCGCTGGAAGTTCAGCAGCGGTTCCGCCAGGTTGGCGAACACGAAACCCGCTTCCGCCGCCGAGATCCAGAGGTGATAGTCCTCGGTGCGTTTCACGTCTTCCAGGTACCGGAGGCCGGATTCAAAGACACGGCGCCGCAGCATCACCGTGGGGTGGTTGAGGGGATTGCTGCGCGGCAGGGTGGCCACAATCTCCCGATGGCTGAGGGGCATGCGCTTGAGCTGCAGATAAGCGCCGTGCTCATCGACCTCATGGCAGGCCGTGCCAAGGATGTCGACCTCCCGGTGCTCCGCCAGGAACCGGCGCTGGCACTCCATCCTTCCGGGCAGGGATTCGTCGTCGGCATCCATCCGCGCGATCAGAGCAATGCCGGGATCGCGCAGCACCTCCTCCACCAGCTGGTTGAGGCCGTGGGCCAGCCCCCGTCCCTCGGCCACTTCCCGGAGCACCAGCCGGGCAGGGGCGGCGGCGGCACGGAACAGCGCAGGATCGCTGAGGGTCCCCCCATCCACCCGCAGGTAGAGGAGATCGCCGGGGGCCAGGCTGGCGGCCGTGCTGCGGATGGCCCGCAGGGCAAGGGCCGCCGGGGTGTCCCCCTTCATGCAGAGCAGGGTCGCGATGGGCGCGGTCACAGCGCCGAAGCGGACTGCAGGGGAAGCTTGATCTCCTCGTGGGCGGCCCGGGGAACGAAATCCTTCAGCGCCGCCACATCCACCCGCTGCCCGGCCAGGAAGCGCTCAAGCAGAGCCTCACTGGAATAGTCATCGGAGGCGCCGGCCCGGTTGTCGAGGATCGTCTGCACCTTGTTGATGGGCGCACAGAAGGCCACCGACTGCTCGAAGCAGAGCAGGTCGGGCTTGCCCAGGGCGAAGAGGGAACTGGAGGAGGACAGCACCTGCTCCAGGCGGTTGGGGTTGGTGTAGGGGAGCGTGCGCAGCAGGCCGATCAGATCGGCGAGGCGGTAAACGGAACTGGACACCTCGATCGGGTAGCCGAAGTCGCCGGTCTGGCCCACCCAGCGAAACCGCTGCCCCGAAGCCACGGGCTGGAAGTCCGGCAGCGGCTGGTCGCAGTTCATCGAATAGCAGCGCGTGGTGTTGCGGCCGACGCGCAGGGAGAAGCCGATGACGGAGGGCTGCTGCTCCAGGGCCTCCACGATCGATCGCAGCGAAAAGGGCCGCACGAAGATGTTGTCATCGACGAGAAACAGCAGCTGCTCCCAGCGTGGACGCCAGGAACGCAGCCGCAACCGATCCAGGATCCGGCGCCAGCGGGACGGGGCCGGTGGTTGCCGCAGGCAGGCCAGCAGGTCCCTCCGGAAGGAGCGCTCCTCCACCCAGTCGATCAGGAGCCGGCCCTGGAACTCCTCCCGCAGCTGGGCGTAACCGCGGGAGAACGGCTCGGAGCTGGCCCGGTACAGCACCGTGATCGGCGTCTGCGCCGCCTCCCGGCAGTGCAGGGCGAAGGAGGCCAGGGTCGCCTGCAGCTGCAGCGGCCGATCCTTGGAAAAGATCAGGGTGAGGAGGCGCATCAGAGCTGGGGGGGAGCCGGGAACTGGTCGTGGATCGCCTCGCCATCCAGAAGGGATCGGTACAGCCGTTCGTACTGATCGGCGATCCGCTCCCAGGTGAAGTGGGCCTGCCAGGCCCGGTGGGCGGAGTCGGCCATCCGGCGGCGGGCGGGGGCGTCCGCCACCAGCGCCTCCAGCCGCTGGGTTCCGGCGGCCACATCGGCCCGCACGCTGCCTTCCCGGTCGTCACTGCGCTCACCGGGCAGCAGCTCGCCTCCCCCGGTCCAGGCGATGATCTCGGCCGCATTGCCCACCGGCGTGACCAGGAACGGCGTGTGGGAGGCGGCGGCTTCGAACAGCACCAGGGGAGAGCACTCGATCCAGGAGGGGAACAGCAGCAGGTCGGCCTCGAGGAAGGCGCTCACCGTGTCCTCGCGGGAGAGGGCATGGCCGACGACCTGGCGGCCGGCCGCCGCGTTGCGGCGCCGGTTGAGGCGCTTCATCACCTGCAGCTGGGTGGGGAAGGCGAGGGCCCGCAGCCCCTTGCCCCGCAGCAGGTGGTAAAGGCCCCGGGCCAGCTGCCGCGGCGTCAGGGAACGGGCCAGGGACTGGGAGAAATCCGGGCTGACCAGCAGCAAGGTGGCCTGCCGCAGCTGGGAGCGGGAGAAGATCTCGAGGGCCTCGGCCTGCCCCTTGGCCACCGACAGGTAGCCCGAGACATGCAGGATCAGGAGATCGTCTTCGGGGATGCCGAGCCGGGCCCGCAGGCCGGGATCCCGGGGACGGACGAACTCCTCGGCCGCCGCCCCGTTGGGAATGATGGCGATGCGATCGACACCCTCCCGGCGGGCGAAATCGATGTCGCGGTAGGAGTCCGAAAGAAAGACGCAGGTGTCATAGCTGCGCATCCATTCGCCCATGGCGGCGAAGTAGGCGGCGAAGGTGGGATCCCCCAGGGCGGAGAACCCCGTGGGAACGAACACCTTGCGGGCCTTCAGCTGGGGCAGCAGCGGCAGCATCAGATCGGTGGCCCACTGCTGCGCCGCAAAGTTGACGATCACGTCGGCATCAGAGCCGAGCAGGTAACGCTGGTAGCCGGAGACGTCCCCCCAGACCCCGACAGCACTCTTGCCCTGGACGTCGAATCCCTTGACCTTCACCCCCTCGATGCTGTCGCCCGTGCGGGCCGGGTCGGCACGGGTGGCGACGGTGACGTCGTGGCCCCGGGCCACCAGCCGCTCGGAGATCTGCCGCACCACCTCCGACATGCCATGGCGGGCCGGCAGATAGGACTCGACCGTATGGAGGATCTTCATGGGCCGGCGGGGCTGGGGCGAACCTACGCCGCTGCCGGGGCGGTGGAATAGAGCAGGGTCATGCCCGGAAGGCTGAGCCCGGAATGCACCGCCTGGAAGCGGCCGGGACAGGCGGCCAGGGACTCCTCGACAGCCTGGCGGGGGCCGATGTTGTAGCCGGACTGGGGGGACTGGAGGAAGGTGTCGTGGAGCAGCAGCACCGGATCGGGGACGGCCGCCAGGATCCCGTCGATCTCCCGCCTGACGCTGGCGTGGCTGTGGTCCCCATCGAGGAAGAAGAGGGGGGAAGGGGGACGCCCCGCCCGCTCCCAGAGGCCGAGGGAAGTGGTCAGGCCATCGCCCTGGTGCAGTTCCACCCCCGCCAGGCCCCGCACCATGGCGCCCCGCTGGGCGTGGGGATGCTCCACGTGGTCGACGTCGTCAGGGAGGTCGCAGGAATGGATGGTGGTGGGGATATGGAAATACTGGGCGATTTCATGGAAGATTCGCGCCGACTTGCCGATGTTCGTGCCCCACTCGAAAATCAGGGAGGGCTGGAAACGACACACCGTCGCCGTCATCAGCATCAGTTCCTGCAGGGGAAAGGGATGGACGCCGACCACGGGAACCAGGGTGCGGGCCACGAACGCGGAGGTGACCCAGCCGTCCACCTCAAACTCCCCGCAGGCAGGATTGCGGGAGGGGTTGGCCGTGCTGAGGAAGGGGTCCAGGGAGGTCGAACGTTCGGCGGAGGACCCACGCAGATCCAGCAGCCGAGTAAGGAGTCCCATGGTTGTGAATCGGGCGGGCAGGGGGAGTCCTCAGATGGTGGAGGACGCCATCAGGGCATGATCCCACATCTCTGAGAGACCACGCTGGAGAGATACATCCGGACGCCATCCGCAGGCGGAGCAAAGCTTCCGGGCATCCAGCACATTGGCCTCCACATCGAATCGCCGTGAGGGCAGATGGCGCACCTGGATGGTGTGTCCGGCCGCCTCGGCCGACGGGCGCAGCAGGGCGATCACATCGAGATTGCTGGCGCCGATGCCGGTGCCGAGATTGTAGATTTCACCATCGCTGCCGAAATCCAGGGCCGCAAGGATGCCACTGGCCACATCCGTGACATGAATGTAATCACGGATGGTCCCCACATCTCCATAGATCTCGATCTCACGTCGCGAAAGAATGGCATCGATGGCGGCGGCGAGGAAACCCTGGCCGGTCCGGGAACGCTGCTGGACGCCGTAGGCATTGGCCGGCCGCACCACCACCACCGGCAGGTCGCGGGTGTGATGGAACATCAGGGCGTAGTGATCGATGGTCAGCTTGGTGATGCCGTAGGGGCTGATGGGGGCCGTCGGGTGGGATTCCGGAATCGGCAGAGTGCAAGGGGGGCCGTAGACCGTGCCCCCGGAGGAAACGAGCAGCAGACGGCGGACCCCCACGGCCATCGCTTCCTCAAGCAAGCCGACGCTGCCGGGCAGATTGGCGAGCAGATCGAAGACGGGATCGCCGTAGCTGGTCTTGGGGACGGTGGCATAGGCCAGGTCGATCACTTCACAGCCCGGCTCGAGGATCTCCCGCATCTGGGCACGGTTGCCGAGATCGGCGCAGCGATAGGCGCACGCCAGGGCGTCCGTGTGGGCCCCGGGGGGACGCCGTCCCACGATGGTGACATCCCGGCCGGAATCAATCAGGGCCTGGCTGACCAGGGAGCCGATGAACCCGGCACCGCCGATGACGATCGTCTTCATTGGGGCCCCCTGAGCCACCGGGCCATCCGCCAGACACGCTTGGCGAGATTCCGGAAGGGGCCTGCGGTGTGCAGGAGCTCGTAAGCGGGGGACGCACGAACCATCCATGCCCCCTTCATAGCCTGGACGCGGGCCAGGGCGTCCTGGCGGAGGGGTGTCAGGGCCTCTCCTGAAGCCAGGCTGTCGATCGCCTGGAGCAGGATCTCCTGCATGCGGGCAAAGTCGGGAGGGGGCTGCAGCGAGGAAGCGTCACCATGGGTGAGGGCAGCGATGGCCTGCACGGAGGGATCATCACTGGGCAAACCGGCTGCAGCAGCGATGTTCTCCGCGCAGATCGTGATCAGACGGCTACGGAATGGGGACGGACCGACTCGGGACATACTGCCGGGAATCTCCCGATACACGAGCAGAACCTGTCCGACGTTTGCCACTGAACCCATGCGAGAAAGACGCGACCACAATTCGTAGTCTTCCGGGGGCTGCCGCGCTGGGTCTGTCGTGTAGCCGCCGACCTGCTGCAACGCGGAACGTCGCAGGAGAACAGAACTATGGACAAACGGGTTGTTGAACAACAACTGATAGCGCAGGGTTGACTCATCAACGGGATGGCGGTGAAACCGTTCCACGAGACGATCCACCTCCATGATTTGGGCCCATGAACCCACTAGGACACAGTCCTGGTGTGCTTCCATGTGAGCCACCTGCAAAGCGAGGCGATAGGGATGGGAGAGATCGTCCTGATCCTGTCGGGCCACATAGGTTCCACGGGCTAGGGAGATGCCATGGTTCAGGGTACGGGCAAGTCCCTGATTGTCCTGTCGGAGAAAGCGAATGCGCTGATCGTCAAAATCCTCGAGGACAGAAGCCGACCCATCGATAGAACCATCGTCAATAACGATCAGCTCAAAGTCCGCAAACGACTGAGAAAGAATGCTGGAGATAGCCGCATGCAGATAAGGAAGACCATTGTAGACTGGCAAGACAACGGAAACGCAAGGAGAGGGTGAAGTCATCTAATCAGCTTGATCCGAAGAGGCGAAGCCCTTGGTCGCCTTGACATGCCAGCCGTAACAGCTATAGTCGCAGGAGCCTCGATCAAGAGATGAACACATCTGCAAGAATCTCAGAATAGTGAGCATCGCCAACCGGACCTGCCACGTCTCTTGAGCAGGTGAGTAGGACTTGGACATCTCGGGTAGCCTCCTGATTTCCTGGGCAAGATACTCAAAGTAGTTACCATTCGGCGTCATCTCCACGCAGCGGAAACCAAGACCCTCCAGATGCTTGGAATACCAGTTACGGGAAAAACCAGTAGAGAAGAAATAGGGCGAAAAGTGGGTGAAGCTGCAGAAAGGAGCTGTCAGGAGAAGCAGCCCACCAGGACGTAAGACACGCGTAAGCTCGGCGATTGCCGCCACAGGATCAGGCAAATGCTCTAAGACTTCAGTACACAGGACGACATCAAAAGAATCACTGCACGCCGGTATGTCGACGATATCGCAGACATAGTCAGTAGAACCATAAGTCCAGCTCTCAACATGTCCCCCATAGCCATCGCCCCTACCGTCATAAGCAGCATTGTCTTGCGAGACATATTGAAGATGCGAGCAGAACCTTCGATACTTCTGCTCGCCAGAGCCGGCATCCAGCAACCGCGACATCGGCGCGACCTCGGCCAGAACCGATCGAACCCACTGGTCGCGCCTACTTGAATTCGTCGTCCCAACGGTCAGGTTTGAATCCTGTATACGGCGTGATATTGAGATCCAATGTCGAAAAGACGCTTGAGAGTTTTTCCTGAATTGGTTACATGCATATAGCTGACGATCCACACCCCTTTTTACCTGGACGACAGGAAACAACAAACGCTTCAGGCGGTCAAGGATTGTCATGGATCAACCCAGGTCGCGGCGTCGACAAGAACGCTATTAATGAATGTATTGGCAAACAACATGTAACCGTGCTGGCACAGGTAATCTGTCACCCCCAAAGGACGCCTGGTAGTACGGAGGGTGCTGTACTCCAGGTCCTCCACACAAAGGAGGGGAGGCCGAAAGCGCGCAATATCCCAACTTGACAACACGTCAAGATCTCCGCCCTCGACATCAATACAAAGCAACTCAGGAACACCATTGGTCTCGAACAGCCGATCCAGGCGAATCGGCTCCACCGAAATCTGGTCGACCACCGAAGCCCCGGGAGTCTTCAAAGCGCGACTCAATGCATCAGGATCAAAAGTGCTGAGTGTCGCGGGCTCGAGCACATAGAAGGTAAGCGGATCCTCACAGGCAGAAATGACATTGGTCAGCACCTTGTCGCGTGGACGAGCAGCGGCGAACTCCTGAGCTAGGAAGGGAATGGGCTCAACACAGATGCCAGCAGCACCTCTCGCATAGAAAAGATAGGAATTGCTGTAATGGAAAGGATGATTCGCGCCTACGTCGAAATAACTCTGAATATCAATGCCACACTGACGAGCAACAAAGTCAAGGATGAGGTCTTCGCCGCATTGAGAGTAACTGGAACGAACATATTGACAAGACTGATCAAGCACACACCCAGAGCCGTCCGAGAGTGAACGCACCATGCTAGGAATGATGGATTGCAAACGTTGTCGTAGATCGCCAAACATAAACAAATTTTGCTAGTAGCTTGAGCCGCTCAACGAGCGAAATTTTTGAGGCAAATAGAATTAGCATAATCCCATGCTTGAGCCATGGAATTGGATCATAGGTCTGTACTATCCTAGCATCAGCACCTTTGCGTGGCCTAACCACCTCGTCAACACCAAAGATAGATAATTGCTCATCAAGGAAATGCGATCTGTAGTTGAGAAGATTGGACATGACACAAGCCACATCCATCCAATCAAACAAGACCTTCTCTCGGCACCACCTGCTAAGTTTAGAGCGAAGCAATGTATCGCGATGATACGATCCATAAAAATAAGTCGAGATAGGCATGTCGAGGTATTGCGCGACGTTCGCAAAGATCGAGTTTCCCAACGCGACTGCGGGCAAACAGGCGGGTCGCTGAGTCTGTCCAGTCACGTAATTATGAGTACTAGATGCCCAGCCTAGATACTGGAGATCTGGATGGCGCTCAAGAAAACTCAAGATTACAGCCACGGCTGAAGGTTCAAGCTGGTCATCATCAGCAAGCCACATAAAGTAGGTAGTAGAAGCATCGAAGGCAAGTTGCATAAAGTTTGCCATTGGCCCATAGTTTACTTCACGCTTTAAATAGCTCATGCAGTGAATCGATGTGCTCCACTGCAAATAGACGTCTCTTGACAGGTCGTTTGCAGAGTTATCTCCGATAAGGACTTGATCGGGCATACGGGTTTGAGCCGCAATTGAAGCGAGTGCACGGTGCAACAAGTTGGGACGATTGAACGTTGGTATACCGATACAGAGCGATGGGGACAACGTCATAAAAAAGATGGGTGGTTCAAGGGAGGAAGTTTGGCAAACTCAGAAGCATATCACTGAGTGCAAGTTATAAAGGGGAAATGGAGATCATCTCACTGACAAGCACTCAATAAGCTACAACATCCAAGATCGCAGTGTTGCTTCGAAGTGAATCAGAGTACCGCAAGCCTAAAATTAATTTTCATTTCTTCAACCATGCCACTGACTTCCTCAAAATATACTGAGTTGACAACGAAGATAAAATCTCCATCTCTCCCATTGTCTCGGAGATACTGCGGCGAGTGGATTTGAGAGCCAAGGCAGCCTATAAACTTGGACTCCTTCTCTGGGTTAATATCAATAAAACCAATCGGGAGTGGAAATATGGAAGAGATACGGGTCATGTGCCACAAAAACATAACTCCTTTTGTTGCTGCGCCCCAAATCCAATATCGCCTACTAATCTGAAGTTCACCATGCCCGAACAAATCGAGAAAAAGAGCGACATTTAAAAGTGATGGGAAGAGGCTAGTCAATTCATGTTTACAAGTAACGGGCTTGGGAGCGCCATCGAATATGCTTAGAGTAAGTTCAGACGCCCTTGAACTCACAAGAAGATATTGCTGATCAAATACATAGTCAATAACAGGCCTGCAAAAGAGAGCGCGAAACGACTCGGCATTGAAGTAGTTACAATGCTCGATAGTAAGATCCCAGAACGCCTGATTGCGAAGAATCCAATCAAAACAAGGAACTTCAATGAATATCAACGCGTCTTTCCGACCATTAATATCTATTATACGCTTGAGAAACTCAACAGGATTGGGAATATGCTCTAGTGTATGCCTCAAGAGAATCACGTCAGCGGAAATGCCCTGGTCTTCCTCAGTGAAGTATCGCGACTTAATTGATGTATCGCTCCCATCATAAGTTGAATCATATCCATGGAGGTTAGAGCAGCCAAGACTTTTCAAAAGGTCAATAAAATATCCCTTGCCACACCCAATTTCTAGAATCGAACAGTCTCGACCAACAAGTGCAAGTATCCTTTCAGCGACGTCGAGCAAATGCTGCTGAAAACGGGCGCTATGAGCTTGGGAATTTTGGTAAAGTGAGTCTACATATAAGAGATCACTAAAGAGATCGTTGTAATAGTACTTATACGAAGTACATTCGACTAGCCGAAAGGGATGAGTAGGCGCCATAAGGGCAGCCTCTTTAGTGGCATATACATTATTGGGAATGTGAGGCAGGCGGAGCTCATTCATTAGCAAGGACACATCTCCGCAAGTAGCCATTAGGAGCAACACTAATCAAGAGCTTAGAATCAATCTTATCATCAGCAACAAACTCAGAATTGTTGACAAGAAATTCTTTGACTGCAGTCATTGGATTATTGCCATGATCCCATGGCCTGTTGAGAAATGAATTTGGCGGAAGGTTTTCAATGATTGTATCAAATACAATGCAGTAACTATTCAGCGAGACTAGTGGCGAATAAGCATGGAGTTCTTGAATGACATGATCGTGCGTATGATTTGAGTCGAGACAGATCAAGACCTTGCTATAAGCGGCAGATATATCTGTGACTTGAGAGACAATTGACTGATCAACGGAAGATCCTTCGAATAATTGAATATAACGTGATAAGAAGTGAGAGTCGATAGCAATTTTGTTATGAGGCCTAATTTCGACGTCAATACCGATAACTTTTCTCTTGACAGGCTCACGGCCTTTATCATGATCTTCTAGATCCAACATAGCAAGTAACGACGCCGAAAGGATTAATGATCCGCCATGAGCAACACCTGTCTCAATAATTAAGTCCGGCTTGACTGTAAAAACAATTTCTTGAAATGCAATTATATCCTGAGGGTACTGAATAACCGGCCTGCCAAGCCAGGAGAAGTGATACGAATACCTAGTCTCAACGCTTCTTAATAAAAAGTCAGAGGCCGCTTTTTTCAATGGCTGATAGTCGGCTTGAGAGCTAATTGATTGAGATACTTCATCAGCAAAGTGAAGTTCCATAGCAGCAGAAGTGAATTTTATAAATACTAGCATGGGACTGCTTCAAACAACTCTTCTTAACTTGTGGGTATCGGCCCAAAAAGCAAGCGGCTCATCAAATCGCCGAGGGTAAACTCCAAGCCTGAGTCGAATCCCAGAATTTCTGCGCTTAATATGTTGCTCAAGAAAATCTCGGACGGAGACGGGTTTACCACTCCCAACATTGATTATACCCTGGCCCAATTCCGAATCAGCTACTTTCAAGAAGGCATTCGCCACTTCGTCTACGGGAATAAAGTCGCGGATTTGGTCTCCTTGGCTTGTATCGAAATATTCCATGTTACTGTCAATTGCATGATCTAGAGAAGGTAGCAATGATCGTGGGCTTTGCCCTTCTCCATATGGAAAGAAGAGTCGAAGCCACGCAAGTTCTACATTGTTAGACTGGTAAAGTGACTGAGTCATTCGACGCAAAGAGTCCTTTCCAACTGCATAGCAATTAACTGGGTCAGTCGAGTCCTGTTCTGATAGCATTCCATTTTGAAGCCCATATTCATAGCACGTACCCGATACGACGAGCTTTGAGATCCTCTTAGCAAGAAGATGCTCAAAGAAGCGATAAGAATCAATGGCGTTGATAGAAATATGAAAAGTACTATTGTAGTTGGGGAGATATCTCCAAGACAAGAATATAATCTTGTCATGCTTTGCAACTTCAAGACTACTCCAAGAAGATTCATCGGCTAGAGTTAGATACCTTGCAGAACGTGAGGACACGACATCCATTTTTGAAGTGTAGAAGATTATGTCATCTCTGCAGGTAGCAGCTCTCCATATTGCCTTGCCAATAAATCCTGAGGCTCCAATGACATGAATCATTTGCGGGAAGCAGGCTGCCTTCAGTGAACTGCTACAAATTTTAGATCATACCTAGGATACTGGAAATAGACGAGCTGCAGGTCTTATCAATTAAGGAACACTAGTGTGCCGTCCCGGACATTCGAGAACAAAGTCTTTGGATCTTTTCAGGGATCGAGTCGGCCGTGGCTGTCCAGATGAATGGAGCAGTGTTCTTGTTGTAGGCCGCTGCGAACTTCTCGATTCGGCCGATCAACTCCTACCGCTGCGCGGAAGCCTGCGGCTAGGACGCTGGAATAGCTTCCACGTCGAATCGCTCGTTGCGTGATGATCCCAAACCAGCGTTCCACCTGATAAGGCCTCCGGCCGACTTCGTCAACAGCCATGAGGCGTACGCTGGTGTGTAATGCACATGAAACCGTGGATGCTGGGCCAGCCAGGCGGGCACTTTCGGATGCTTATGGGTCGCGTAGTTGTCCACGATCAGGTGGACATCAAGATCGGAGGGGAGCGATTTCTGAATTTGGCGTAGAAAGCTCAGGTATTCCTGTAGGCGCAGCCTTGCGCGCGAGCGGTTGCCGATGGCAATGCCTGCACTGAGTGATTACATGACCGGTGGCAACGTCAAGAGCAGCAAACAAGGTGGTAGTGCGATGTCGGATGTAGTCATGGGTGACTCCCTCCACGTACCCAAGACCCATCGGCAGCAACGGTTGGGTTTGTTCAAGAGCCTGCACCTGGGTCTTCTCGTCAACGCAGAGCACAACTGCCTTGTCCGGTGGGTCCAGGTAGAGGCCGACGATGTCCCTGACCTTCTCGACAAAGAATGGATCTGTCGAGATTTTGAATGTCTTCTGGCGATGGGGCTGGAGGGAGAATGTTTTAGCCACCGATGCACTGTGCTTTTGGAGATTCCAGTCTCAGCGGCGAGGGAGCGGGCACTCCACTGGGTGCTGCCGTCGCTGGGCTTTGTTTAGAGAACTCGGTTGAACACTTCGGCGACCTTGTCGTCCTCATAGGTGCGAGGCCGGCCGGATCGAAGTTCATCGTGGAGCCCCTCAATGCCGTACTCTCGGTAGCGCTTCCGCCATTTCCCAACGGTCATACCCGTTACGCCCATTCGCATCGCGATGGCGATGTTTGTTTCACCGGCTCCACAAGCCAGAATGATTTGGGCTCTCTGCACAAGAAAGTGTGGCATTGAGCGCGAATTGGCGATACTCTTGAGTTAGCGAATATCATTCTCTGAAGGCATCAGAGGAGGCATCGGACGGCCGAGTGGCATGGACCTGAAACACCTGGGGATGCCTCACATTCTATCACTTGTCTCCGGGACGGCGTACTAGTGGCCCATTGAAGAAAAGCCTTCTTACGCACAATCCCCAAAAGGGGACACTTCGGAAAGGACTTACGGTCAAGTATGCCAAGAAGCGACCCAATGGACGTAGACAGTGCTCCTTGAAGTGTGTCCAAGAAACATTCATGAGTCAAACGGTTGAAATGCTGCAAGAAAAGGTAGTTAGAGGAGAATTGTATAGCAGCTGACAAGATGCTCAAATGGCCATGAGGGAAGGAATGGCTACCATTATCGGAACCGCGATCTTGCGGCTTAGTTGAGCCTTGACCTCCGAAGCCAAATTCCATGGAAGTACAAGAATTTCATCCGGCTGCCTTAGAAGCATGTCGTCGACCCCAACGATTGGGATGTGGCTACCCGGCAACCATTTACCAACCTTGCTAGGCGCAAGGTCTGCAACAGCAGCTAAAAGGTCACTGCGAATCCCTGCAAAGTTAAGGAGTGTATTCCCCTTCGCAGCTGCCCCGTAAGCCAGAACGCAGCGCCCAGCCCTACGAGAGGCTATTAGGTACTCCAACAAGCCAAATTTTGCCTCTAAAGCTCGATCTTGACATCGAGCATAGGCCTCAAGAGTCATGAGGCCGGCATCAGCTTCCTTGGCCAGTAGGCCCAGCACAGCCTCGCGTTCAGCGCTACTCTGCCGCTTTGATGCCGCGTCTCCTGCGCGTGCCAACCAAACTCGCAAGCTGCCACCGTGAGTTGTAATGGGCTCCGCGTCAAACACCATTAGGCCAGCGTCTTCAGCCATTCGCTGGAGAGTGGAAAGACTAAGGTAACTATAATGCTCGTGGTAGATTGTATCGAATTGATTCCCATCCAACAGACTCAATAAATGCGGAAATTCAACCGACGCCAAACCGGTGGGTCTTAGGATCAGCGAAATCGCGGCAAGAAAGTCGTTTATGTCGGGAACGTGAGCCAAGACGTTATTCGCAACCAACATGTCAGCACGCACCCCATCTGAGGCGAGCTGTTGGGCAAGATCAACGCCGAAGAAGGACTCCACTGTCTCAATTCCCTTCTCCCGAGCTGCCATAGCAGTCGCATGGGTTGGCTCAATCCCCAGGCAGGGAATTCCTGCCTGGCGCACGTACTGCAGAAGATAGCCATCGTTACTGGCAACCTCGACCACAAAGCTATCGAAATCAAGATTGAATCGTTCTACAGCATGACTGACAAAGCGATATGCATGCGAGCACCAACTCGTCGAGGTACTAGAGAAATACGCATAGTCAGCCGTGAACAGCTCATCCGCCGGCGCATGCATCGGCAACTGGACGAGCCAGCAGGTCGTGCAGACGTAGACACGGAGTGGAAACGTGACTTCAGGAAGGCTGAGCTTCTCTTCGGTCAGATAGGCATTGCTGGGAGGCTGATGGCCAAGATCGATGACTTCGCACTGCAGGGGGGCGCCACAGTGCCGGCAGGCGTGATTCATGGGACCCACTCAAGCAGAGGGAGCAGCCTGTCGCGCTCGCTCAGATCCGCTGCTTCCAGAGGCCAGCTGACCGCCAGCCGTGGATCATTCCACCGCACCCCAGACTCATCACCGGGCTGATAGGGAGCCGCATGGAGGTAGAGCAGTGTGCTGTCCGGCTCAAGGACCTGAAAGCCATGGGCACAACCTGTGGGGATCAGGAGGGAGTTCCCGGCATCGGCACTGAGCTCCACCCCATGCCAATGGCCGCAGGTTGACGACGCCTCCCGGAGATCGGCGGCGACATCCCAGACCCGCCCCTTCACGCAGGTGACCAGACGCACTTCCGGAGGATTGCCCCGCTGCAGGTGCATGCCACGGATGGTTCCCCTCCGGACATTGTGGCTGAGATTGACCTGCTCGATCGGCCGATCACCCCAGATGTCTGACCAGTCGGAACGCCGAAACAGATTGAGGAAGTGACCTCGCTGGTCGGTGAAGGGGATTCGGCTGATGTCCAGCACGCCTTCGATGGCAGTGGCACGAATGCTTGGAGCTGCCATCTCAGCGGCCGGCGGGACGCCGCAGCACGCTGAAGGCATCGAGTTCCTCCAGGCCCCAGCCATCGGCCAGGCCACTGAGCCTCTGGAACGTCACCTCCAGCCCAGCCTCGGAAGCGAACGCCCGCATCCGCTCAGCTGTCATGTCGCTGCGGTTGCCGGGATTGTTCGCCCAGTCGCTGTTGGGAGCCACTGTTCCGTAGTTGGAATGGTGGAGAAAAGCGCTTCCACCCGGACGCAGTACGCGTGCAATCTCGTGCAGATAAGCTTTGACGACGGACGAATCGAAATGAACCATGGAATCGAAGGAATACACCAGAGTCTGGGAATCGGAGTCGATCATGGCCAGGGAATCACCTGTTGTCACGAAGTAACGGAACTGGCATCCTTTGACATGATCGCCAAAGCGTTGCCTGCAGGCCTCGATGCAATTGGAGTTCACATCGACCAGGGTGATGGATGTTGCTAAACGACGAAGAAACTCTGTGTTTCGGCCATGGCCCGGCGCCAGCTCAAGCACATGCTGGAAATCGAGGTTCTGGATGATGGGCCAGATCACCCCATCCCATTGCTTCTGCATGTAGGGCTCAGCATCCCTGTAATAATTCCCTTCCGCATGTGCATCCCGGCACTGGGCAATCGTCTTGAGCCGAATCATTTCTGCCATCACATCGGCACAGACCGATGTCGCGGGCTCCCCCTCTAGACGCCTATAAGCCACCTCGAGATCAGCAGCCATGCGGGTCTCAAGCTCATCCCTGAAGCCAAGGATCACTCCGGTTCGCGTCAGGTCATGGGATCGGATCTGATCCCGCAAGGCCTCCGGCATCCCTGGAGCGCTCAGAGCAATCAGGTCCAGCCAAAGGACCAGACTGCGAGGATCATCCCGGAGACGGCGAATCGCCTGCTTCACGGTTTTGGGTGGCGGACTGAAGATCCGGGTGCGAACCCTTGAGAGCTTCCTCCTGATCCTGCCGGCAAGGGAGCGCATCATGTCATCTCCGGATCCAGTGATGATTTTCCCACGATGCCGCGCCGATCGCCAGTGGCAAGCATTCATTCAAAATCCCAGACCAGTTGAGGCCTTACAGCTCCTGGCATTTTATGCAGATATCCATTCCTCGATTCGTCATGAAGGTCTTCGATTACCTGGAAAGCAAAACTATCCTGCTCATGAAAATGAATGCGTAAGGGGGAGATTGTAGTAGCGGCAAAGTTTACAGAGTAAGTACCTTCATTAAGCAGCCGCGATGGAATCCACACAGTTGCTCGATGGCGCCCAAGAGAGAGGGTAGGCAGCGACGCCGGACATGCAACGAATGCATAGTTGCCACCAATCAGAAAGTGAATATTGGGAATAATCGGAATGGAAGATTCCTTTAATAGTTCGTAGCTCATTTCAATACCGATCTCCTGATCAAGATAGGCGAAGGTCTGAGTGATTCCAGCACGGTCCACTAAGCGGGCGCCGAAGAACCGACAATGCTCATCGCCAGGGGGCTCAGAGGACAAGTCTAGATAGGGCCCAACGGACTGCTGATTACTAGTGAAATACTTGGAAGTCACTTTATCGGTGGGACCGATCAACGTGACCCTGCCATTCTCCAGCAACATGCACGTATCACAGAGACTGTTGACCGTGCTGAGGCTGTGGCTGACAAAAAGGACGGTACGACCCTTACCGGTGACATCCTTCATCTTGCCGAGACACTTCTTCTGAAACTGGATATCACCCACGGCCAGAACTTCATCGATGATCAGGATGTCCGGCTCTAGGTGGGCGGCGACAGCAAAGGCCAGGCGGACATACATGCCGCTGGAATAGCGTTTCACCGGAGTATCGATGAAACGGTGCACCTCGGCGAAATCAACAATCGCATCAAAGACCCGATCAATCTGCCGGCGCCGCATTCCCAGCAGCGTGCCATTGAGGTAGATGTTCTCGCGGCCGCTCAGTTCGGGGTGAAATCCGGTACCGACCTCCAGCAGGGAGCCCACCCGGCCGCGGATCTCGGCCATGCCGGTGGTGGGTTCCGTGATCCGGGAAAGGATCTTCAGCAGGGTGCTCTTCCCCGCCCCGTTCCTGCCGATCACTCCAAAGACCTTGCCCCGGGGAACCTCGAAATCAACATCCCGCAGGGCCCAGAAGATCTCACTGCTCATCCGCTGGCGCGGCCCCTTGCCCTGCCAGGGCCAACGTCGCCGGGAGCCACCCTCGGCGGCCTCGACTGGGGGTTCCGCCAGGCCCAGATGGTCAATCTTGTAGGACTTGCCCAGGGAGCGAACGGTGACGGCAATATCTGAAGTCGCAGTCATACGATATCGGCGAAGCCCCTTTCGATCCTCTGGAAGACGGCCATGCCGATCGCCAGGGAAGCGACCAGCCCCGACATCATGCTCGCCATCATGGTGACGTTGATCGGCACACCGCCCAGCACCGACCAGCGGAATCCTTCAATCAGACCCACTGTTGGATTGAGGGAGTACAAAAACTGCCATCGTTCAGGAATCAATGCCGTTGAATAAACGATTGGTGTCAGATAATTCCAGGCCTGCAGCGCGAACGGCACCGCATAACCGAAGTCGCGATGATAGACATTCAGCGAGGCCACGATCAGCGTCAGCCCCAGGCCCATCAGGAACGCCGCCAGCAGAAAGAACGGCGCGGCCAGCAGATGCCAGCCCAGTCCGATGCCGAAAAGCGCCAGCAGCACCACCAGGACCCCAAGGCTGACCAGGCCATCCACAACCACCGACCCCATCGAGGCCAGAGGAATGATCAGACGGGGGAAATAGATCTTGGACAGCAGACCGGAATTGGCCACCAAGCTGGTGCCAGCCCTGCCGATCGAGTTGCTGAACAGTCCCCAGGGAATCAGGCCCGTGAACACCATCAGCAGATAGGGCTGGCCATTGCTGGGCAGTCGGGCGAAGTTTCCGAACAGCACAGCAAAGATCACGGCCGGCACCAACGGCTGCAGGATCACCCAGACCGCTCCGAGGCTCGTCTGCTTGTAGCGCAGCTTGATGTCGCGAAGAGCCAGGAAATACAGGAGATCGCGATATTCGACGATCTCCTTCCACTCAAAGAATGAGTAGCGGCGCCTGGGCTGAATGCGAGTGACGCTCATAGGGCGGGACTGGGTGATCAGGGGAGGCTGTCACGCCGTCACCCTGTCGACCTCAGACCACCAGCAGGCTCATGCCCCAGTTGACCAGCACCAGGGCCACCCAGGCGGCACCGCCGATCAGGATCAGGCGGTTGGAGCGGCCGCTGTCGTCGGTGCTCGCGTAGAGCACCGGCACCGCCACGATCAGGGCGAAGGACATCACCACCAGGGCCAGAACGGTGAGGGTATTGAGGATCTGCATGGGGCAGGAAGGCTCGGGGCCGGATCAGGCAGCGTTGGGGATCCTGCCATGCAGCGCGGGGACCTGCCCGCCGCCGGAGCCATCCTTCACACGTTGTCGGGCGCGAACAGATCCCCGGCGGCGGCCAGGGCCCCCAGACCGGGGGCGGCGGCGTCCTTGGGGGCCAGCAGGGGCTGGTGGGGCGCCGGCAACTCCCCCAGGGGCCAGTCGATGCCGATCGCCGGGTCGTTCCAGGCCAGGGAGCGCTCGCAATCCCGGCTCCAGTAGCCGGCGGTCTTGTACTGCACCTCGGCCACCGCGCTCAGGGTCAGGAAGCCGTGGGCGAAGCCCACCGGCACCCAGAGCTGGTGCTGGTTCTCGGCGCTGAGCCGCTCGCCCACCCACTGGCCCAGGGTTGGGGAGTCCCGGCGCAGGTCGACGGCCACATCGAACACCTCCCCGACGGTGCAGCGCACGAGCTTGCCCTGGGGGTGCGGAGCCCGCTGGAAATGCAGGCCCCGCAGCACCCCCTGCACGGAGCGGGAGTGGTTGTCCTGCACGAACTCCGGGGCATCGGCGTCCTCCCGTCCGAGGGCCTCGGCGAAGCGGCGCCGGTTCCAGCTCTCGCTGAACCAGCCCCGCTCATCGGCGTAGACCGCCGGGGTGAGCAGCAGGGGACCGTCGATGGCCAGGAACTGAACGTTCATCGTTGGGGCTCCAGGGCCTGGTGGTCGCTGGCGGCCTCCTGCAGCAGGCGCAGCAGGTAGTCGCCGTAGCCGGATTTCTTCAGGGGCAGGGCCAGCCG
>Ga0194130_10001724_pt1 | contig 33985 bp, 48 predicted proteins | sample TA2KigsurfametaG_FD_160084 | JGI IMG/M metagenome (GOLD analysis project Ga0194130, IMG submission 160084) | Freshwater microbial communities from Lake Tanganyika, Tanzania - TA2015050 Kigoma 12 surface | ecosystem: Environmental > Aquatic > Freshwater > Lake | place: Tanzania: Lake Tanganyika...
AATCCCATAATGTTCGAACTGGAGGAGTATGGCAATGGAGCCAATATGGACAGTAGATTTATTCAAATTGTAAGGTTCTCAGTGCTATGAAAATACTAATGACAGGGCATACATCTCCCATAGGCACAATGTTGTATGAACATTTTAAATATGACATACATGGTTGCAGTCGATCCAACGGTTATGACTTGACCCAATTGCAAGACATAGAAAAAATTGTAGAACGCAGCCTACAGTATGATCATTTTTTAAATCTAGCTCACGTGGGCACAGCTCAAACGCAGTTGTTGCATTTGATACACAGACATTGGACAGCCAACAATAAGTTTGGTAAAATTGTGTCATTTGGCACACTGGGCACTGAGTTGCCTTTGAAAGTTTTACAAAGTTTAAAGACTCCCATGGAATATTTTACACAAAAACAAAGTTTGGAAGCCTTGCACAGGCGTTTGTGTATTGAAAAACCATTTGGTCCCCAACCTCAAAGCATATTAATACGCATCATGAATTATGGTGTAAAAATGGGAGAACGATCCAGTGAACCTACCTGTGACAGCATGGATGTCATACGCACTGTGGAGCATGTATTGGGAGATCCTTGCTATGTGAGCTCAATTGATTTGAGAAAAATTTAAACAATTTGTCTTTTGCAGCCTTCACGTTTTGTATCCAACGTGAAACAATGTATTCCACCCTCCCAATACACTTGATGTCTTTGATGCACCACGTGACATTCAACGCCCACAGTTTTTAAATACTTGAACAGTGCAGGAATGTGTCTGCCAAACAATACATTTTTTGAATCCAACACCACCACATTTAAATCAAAACAAACTTCCTGATTGTATCCTCTCCAATTACTAAGATATTTTTCCAGCCACAATTCAGAATATTTGCCATCTGTGCTGACATAATCTTTCACATAATTGTCAATGTACACTTCTGAAACGTATTGTGAAATATCTATCAATTTTTTATCAAGTAATATGTTTGGCACCCATTTTAATCCGCAGTGCACTACTGTGTTGTCATCCAACATAAAGAATCCGTGATCAATGTGTCCATAATTTTTAAACACGTTCACTGGTATGTTAGGAATAAATTTGTACGCTTTATACACTTTTTTGATCCATTCATAACCCATCTGCGTGCCAGGACCTGCAGAATTTACAATGATGCTGTCACCCAACTTGTACATGGTAGCTGTGTGCCATAATGACTGTGTACTATAAGTGTCTTTATAAACTTTATCCGATATAAACCAACTTTCTTCAGCAGTGATATTTCTTAATTGAGGGGCAGGTTGATAGTGTATTTGATAATTTTGTTCAGTGAAATATTTGAATATCTGATTGTAATTCAGCACATCCAAATACCTGTCAGAATAACTGGTATATGTTTGAGAGAATGTATTATCCATAACAAAATATTGATCACGTGGCACTATGGGACACATGGGTACAGATATTTTTAAATCTCCTATGGTTACAGGTTTATCGTATCTTAACACAGTGGGTCTAAGAACTTTTATATTAGAATCTGTAAAAAATTTTGCCAACGTATCAAGATCCTGTTTAGTTTCTTCTAGAATATGATTAAATTTTTTTAAACAAGACGTTGGTAAAAAATTATCAAGATCACCTGGTAAGTAACTGTCTCCCACTATGATCTCCTGTAATTTATCGTATTCAGTGAATATCATTGTATGAGATGTGAGTGGTTTATAAACATCTGAAGAGAGTATCTAATTGCCCCAGTTTTAGAAATTTGAGTGACAGCATGCACTTGATCACTAAGGTTAATTATAATCCTATTTTTTATTGGTTCAACAAATATTCCTTGAGTGTCATTTGCATTTTCTTTGAACACAAACAATCCGCCATTGTCCGAATCCCAGTCATCCAAAAATATGGTTATGCCCACGTAGTCTATACTGGCGTTGGCTGCTAGACTATCCTTGTGCCATGTGGCTCTGTAAGGAGCAGTGTTCACATGATATCTTAACATGCAGTCCTTGGATTTTAATCCTTCTTCCGTTAAATGTTTTTTATCATATAAATTTTTCAAAACAATATCCACAGCAGTATTTTTTAAAAGATAATATTTGCAATTCTCTATCCCAAAATGATCTGTTTCTGCCAACAATAAATTTTTATTTTCAAGACCATCACTCTCTGTTGGGGCGTGATGTTGCTCTTTGTAGAACAGTTCACAATTTTTCTGTGTGATTTCGTTGTCGATGGATTGTTTCAACTGTTCTAATGTCTGTTCATCAAAAAAATCATCTATTATTTTCATATATTGCCCAAATCGTTTGATAACACTGTAAAATACTCTTTGTCAGCATTCAAAGGCATCTGATATAGATTTTTATAATCACCTTTCTGCACCATGTACATGCTGCCATATCGATTTAGTATGGTCACTCCATTGTTTTTGAAACATGCAGTTGCCTGTTGTTGTATTTGGTCAAAATTAGTGAGTGTGTGTTCTTTCTGCAGTATATCAATGTATTTCAAAGCACTGTAGATACCTGCAAGACTGAAATTGTATGTGAAGCCGTGGTCCCAATCAAAATCTTTGGGCAGCATATCATGTATTTTTTCATTGTACAACATCATACTGAGTGGAAAATATCCTGCAGTGATGGCCTTGCCCATGGTGAATATGTCAGGTTGAATGGGCACACTTTGATATCCAAAGTATTCACCTGTTTTGCCACCACCCACAAATATGTCATCAAGTATAATCAACACATCAAACTCCTGTTGTACCTGCTGCAGTTTTTTCCAAAACTCCACAGGATTAGAGTCCATATTGCCACCATAAGAGCAGGTCTCTACAACCACAGCTATCACTTCACTCCAGTCAATATCAGCAACATCAAAAGATCTCGGCAGTCTCTGTATGGCTGAATATTTGGGTAGATTATAGAATGGATTTTTAAACAACAAATCACCCATGCTGTAATTTAAAAAAGTACTGCCATGATAACTGTCTTCAAAGCTGACTATTTTTGTTTTCTTTTTGTTTTGTTTGATGTGATGATAGGCAGCTGCCAATTTCACAGCACCTTCATTGGCATCACTGCCACTGAGAGCAAATACGCTCCTATAGCCATTGCTCATGGAATACAGAGTGCTGCTCAATTGATAGGTTGCATCATTCAATCTTAATTTTTCATAATCCAGCACTGATTCAGCTATTTCAGGTTTTTTATTTTTTATTTCACTGCACACATAATCAACTATGTCATCACGCTGGAATCCCAACACAAAACAGCCATAGTGCAGCAAGGGATCCACAATTTTACAATTGTTTTCAATCACACCAAATTGCCAGTGAGCCAATTCTTGGTGTGTGGGCTGCTGTCTACCTGGTATCAGTCCTTTGATAGTCATATTTTTAATTATAGTATTTCAAATTGTAATTGATCGTATGTGATGTCCTTAGTATTATCAAAAACTTTTTTAGTTTGCACCATGAGGCGACAGTAACCACCCGCATCAATGAGATCTTTGAAGTTGATCACTTTGCTTGCACCTTCATGATATTCTTTTCCCACATGATACACATGTTGATTAGTGCTCACAGTAATCATGTAATCATCTGATACCTTATTGCTGCCTTGCACTGGTTCATATCTGGTGATCTGCACATGACTTTGACTCAAATAGTTGATGGGCTTGATGCTCCATTTAATTTTAGCATATTCTTCCACACCATTAAAACGTATGTAATAGTTAAATTCAAAAATGTTAGGTTGATTATCTACAAAATTTATTTCAGCGTGTTTGATAATAGGTAAATTTTCTTCTGCATCATTGATATTAGAAAATATCTTTTCCGAGTTGTGATACACATCTATTTTGTTGATATAATTGTGCAGCAGCATTGACATATAACGTTTGTCAGCATCTTTGGGGCATGTTATACGCACGGTTCTATTCATGGATGTGATCTTTGAAAATGTCCACAGCATCTTCAAATTGTAAATGAGAGCCATCCAACTTCAATAGGGTAAAACACAATGTCCAACGATCTTCAGTCATATTGGGGTTGAATGTGCTGTGCAGTTGACCTATGTTCATTAGACTGGGTTGATTAATCACCTGTTCATGCACTAAATCACAATCTTCTTCACGTGCTGTATAAGCATCTGTGACCACTATGTCTGGCACCAATCCCACAGCTGATATGTGACGATTGTCCGGTTTGACAGGTTTAAGATATTGAGATTGTTTCACACGCCACCATCTGGTCACACTGTTGTTAGGACCCCAAGTAAAGTTTATTTTACTGGCATTGCACAGTGTGGGCGTGTCATTGTGCATGGGTATCTTGCCGCCATTTGTGGGCGTATAAAAACCTTCTATAAGATTAGAAACTTTAACATCATGCAGTTGAATCCAATCAATAATACGAGTGTCCACATGTTTGATGTCCACCAACACTATTTCGGCATGATCCAAAGGTTTAAAACAGCTGGGCTTTTTTATTGTGAAAGGCAGTTGCAGATATCTATGAAACAAGTTCATGTTAGTAATTTTGTAGATGATCTATGTTTAATTTTTTTCTAAATTCATCTGTGAACACACAATCAATTCGTAAACCGTATTCTTGTTCACGATTGATTTCGCCACCATGCCAGTCTTCATCGTTCCAGAAAGCAGCATTAGCATTGATATACACTTTATTTTTTGTTTTAGGATTCCAAATGTAAAATCCGCGTTTGGTGTTGTGACGTATGTGTATAAATTCATTACGATGATTACTGTAGCCCTGTTGATCACCCAGTTTACCATCTAGATCTCTGTGTTCAAATGGCTGCCCATCATGTTCACAATGAAAAAATATCACTCGTCCTATTCTTGTGATAATATTTTGATCCACTAAATTTTTTACCCAAGTGACCAATCCAGGAAAGTACTTGGATTCTTCTGTGAGATGTCTTTCTGCATTTCTCTGATCCCAATCACCTTCATTCCATAGAAAATAATAGATGTAGGGATCTTTTGCTCCCATGGCTGCTTTGAGATAGCGAGTGAACTGATTGCGTGTGCGATAATCTTTGATATTGTTCATTAAATCATCTCCGTTTTGTCTAATGGGATGATCCACCGGCAGTGCTTTGTATTCTATCAATGCTTGATAGATGGGTTTCCAATTCAGCACGTAGCTCATATCTTTGACATCAAATCCAGGAGACATCCAGGTGCCTTCTTTGGCATATTCTCTGGCCAAAGCAAATCCTCTACATATTTCTGGATGTAATTTTTGAAAACCTTCTATGTCGAGATGTTGATCCAGAGCAATGTATGGTCTTCCGCCAATTCCTCTTATCATGCAAATATTTACCGTTAAATATTATCACAAAAATACATCATGACTTATAGATTGATACCATATTCTGATGGCATTGACCTTACTGCATTTTACCAAGAAGCCACAGCCAGAGGATTTCACAACAATGCCAACAAAGCTATTTTGGTTGACAGCATTGCCAAAGAAAGATTGTGGAGAGTATGGATACTGTATCACAATGATGAAATTGTGGGCACCACTGCTGCACACAGTTTTGATGAAATGGGAGAAAACAGTTTTAGAATTGCTGTGCGTACCTGTGCATTCACTGATCGCATGCCGATCAAAAGGCTGAGAACACGCACAGGAGTTGTGGAGCATCAACACGTGAGTCCGCAGTTTTTCATGACAGCTGGAATTGACTGGGCAGGCAAAGAAAAGAATTTTTATATCACATCTAATGCTAATAATTGGGGCACACAGGAAAAAGTTAATAGAACTTGGGCGCCCATATTGGCCAAGACAGGATGTCTTGAAAATGCAGGACAATTGCGTTACCGCGGAGTAGAGCAAACTGTGTGGCGCGTGAATGTGCCAGTTTTTTATGACCAATTAGAAAAATATGGCCGTTGGCCTATTGATCGGATTTTATAAGTTTAATAAACCACCCAGCAAGATCCGGCGCAGGATTGCGCCAGTCAGTTGAATGTTGATGATGATATTTGTGCCAACCTTCTCCTGCTACTATCCAAGCAATCAGTTTGTTATCAGATACTTCACCGTTGTAATGATTAAACACATTTACCACCCCTCCCATTATTACACTGAGCACTGTTGGATACACCCAAAGTGCCAAGAACAACAAAGGACTTATGAACCACAAGCACACAGCATAAGTTGAGATTAATAAAAAATAATTTTTGTGCACAAATTTGTGCTCAGGATGTTTCAAAAGGCGCACAGCATAGCGTGGCTCCACATCATACACATCAAAGAAATATCCAAAAAACACTGTCAAATGACCTTTGAATTTGGGTGAGTGACTGTCTAGTTCTGTGTCAGAATATCTGTGATGTTTGAGATGCACTGCTGTCCAAGCCACAGTGGATCCCAACGTGACCACGCTGCTGGCCCATAACAGCACATAGTGCCAGAATCTATTTGTTTTGAAACTGCCGTGGGTGAAATATCTGTGCAGTCCTATCACTTGGCCCAGCACTGCCACTGCATAGCCAGTAATTAACAGTAAAAAAATTTGCTTGATATTGAGCATGTAAAGTGATATGCACAATGCACTCCAAGATATCACGTGAAGCAGTATCAATTTTTTGCTGTCTGACATATGAACTATTTAACTTTAAGTAAGAAAATTTTTAACCGTTTTGATGTGGTGATAAATATGATACATCCATGAATACAAATTTCGAATACTATTATAATCATGTGCCTGGCAAAGATCCCTCCAGAAACAATTTGATTTATACCAGTCTTATCAACAAAGATCGCACAGTGTTCGTGCAGTGGTTCCATAATGATTCTGCCTATCACAAAGGATATAACGAAGTTTTAGATCAGCATCTTATGCTGGCCAAATGGCAAAGAGAGTGCGATATGTTGAGCAAAATGCAGCACACATTTGCGGACCATGTGCCCAAAATTATTGACATTGATCATGCAGAAAAAAAAATATATTTGGAGATACAGAACGTAGATTTTTGGGAACAAAGTCACGGTAAGGAATTCACACAAGTGTTGCCAGACTGGCAATCACAGATGTTGGAAATTATACAAGCACATCAGCAACTTGGACTTTACAAATACAGTCTACACCCCAGCAGTTATTTTATAGTGAATGGCAAGTTAAAAAGTATCAACTATTTTTTTTGTTATCATGAGGATGAACCTGCAATTACAGTGCAAGATCATCTCAGCCACATATCACACAATCGAAGACAACATGTGTATGATCATATGGCACGCATGGGTATCAATGTGAATCAACCCACTGATTATAAAAAATTGCAAATATTATGTCTAAAAAGTTTTAGTGATTGTTATCCTAAACAATTTATAGACCAAGCAATCAAGTTGTTTCAATAATATGCAAGACATTAAAACTACAAGCCTGTGTGAAATTTGTTACAGACATGTGCCTGCTGTGAGAGAAACCAGAGACAGTGGTGTGTATTTGTATAAAACATGTCCTGAACATGGCAGTCAATGTATTGAGATAGAAAGAGACATAAATTTTTATCAACAATTACACTATGATACCATGGGTTACAGCATACCACAGGGCATCATGGTGGAAGTCACAGACAAGTGTAATCTCAATTGTCCACATTGTTATCATAAACCTGACAACAAACATTCAGACAAACCTATAGAACAGATACTGCAGCAGATCGAAACAAAATTTGATGCTAGTGCTGGTGCAGTGATACTTGCAGGAGCTGAACCCACAGTGAGAAAAGATCTTCCTGAACTCGTTAGGAGTATCAAAAAATTACTGCATGAATTGCAGAGACCCACGGACGTGTGCATATTAACCAACGGAGTAAAACTGCATGACAGAGCATGGGTAAAAGAAATAGCACAAGCAGGCACCACCATGGTAATGATTGGATTGAATCACCACACATATCAAGGAGATGTAGTGCATCAAAAGCAGTTGCAAGGCATAGACAACTGCATAAAAGAAGGAATCTTTGTGTACTATGTGGGCTACACTGTGGAAAAATTAGAACATCTGCCTGATGTGCTGGAAGAAATTCAAAGATTGGGGCATAGAGCATGGCAGTATCGAGTGAGAGCAGGCAGTGACATTGGAAGATCTCCAGACGAACCTCGTTTTTATCTCAGCGATCATGTGAAAAAAATAAAACAATATGCAGATCATAAAGGATGGCTGTGGGAAAAAAATCCAGCCGATGATAACTTGTATCATTATATGGTCAACATAAATGGATTAACACATAGAATAATACAGTGGAGTGATGTGAAAAGTATAGATTTGGAGCAATTGCAGTGTGGCCCTTGGTGCGATTTTGTACCGGGTAAACCAGTCACAAATTTTTTACATCAGATTATGTTGCGTGATGCTGCTGTTAACAAGAAACAAAAATTATTTGACACTGTGCCTAGCAAATACGAATTCAAACCTTTCCTAAATCAAAGACCAAAAACCAATTGGACCGGACACAGTTGGGCAGATTATAAAGAATTGCAGAAAAAGTCTATACGAATTTGACAAACTGATGGGCTAGCACATCGAATGCAAACCCAGTGCCAGCTGCAAATGTGGCAGGTGTGGTCACTCTCAATCTAACATTGGCTCCACTCACATCTACTGTGACTGTGGACACTGAGTTGGTTCCGTTGAAAGTGGATTGAATGGTTGCTATGGAGGCTGCTGCTGCAGTATTCACAATTAAAAATTCTCCAATGAAAGTGTCATTGGCGCTGTAATGCACGCGAAGAGTCACTTTGGCTGATCTATAAAGTGCGTGAGGATATTCAAAGGCTGTGTAGGTTTCAGCAGTAGAGCTGACTGCTTGTGTATATGATCCGTCAAGTATGGAGATTTTTACTCTCTCAATATTGTCCACTTGCAGAGCTATACTTTCTTCCACTGATAATCTCTGAGTGGGAGTGGCAGTACCTATTCCAAAGTTACCAAATGAATCTAAGATTGCAGTGAATGTTGTGGTGCCACCATCAGGAGTGGTAAAAAATCCAACTGTGCCTGGCACTGCGCCTGGCGCTACTGGATTGCCGCTGTCTGCTTCCACAGATGCAAATAATCCGCTGCTTACTCTATAGGCTGTGCCGTCATAGCCCAAAAATGTCATGCCACCTATTGGATCACCTTGTGTGAGAATTGTGGGCACATTCAAAGTGCCTCTGCTGGCTTCAATTTCTATAGCGTCTGAAGACACACCATCTGTCAGAGCTGACACTCTGATGGATTTGTTTGTGAGCACTGGTGCTTTTATTCTTAGGCCTACACCGTTGGCAGAATCATTCACCCCAATCTGCACAGTGTCTAAAGCGCCTGTCACAGTGACCACATTGTTTTGAATCACCACACTGCCATTGGAGAAATAATCCGTTGCAGGATTGGTGCTCAATAAGAGCGTGCCTGCGGTGTCGTAGATGTCTGCTTTGATTCTTTTGGTTATGCCATCCACCATCACTGTGGAGTCATCTCCAAACACTGACCCTTTAAGATCACCTGATACATCACCACTTACATCGCCTGTTAAATTTCCTGTGACGTTGCCGGTCACATTGCCTGTCAAATTGCCTGTGACATTGCCTGTGATTGCTGCAGTCACAGTGCCGCTGGCATTCACATTGGTGAAAAAACCATTGTTCCAACGCAGTGCTGATGTGCCTAAAGTTCTTGTGTTGTTTGCATCTGGAGTGATGTTGCTGGCTACTCCTGTGAATGACACAGTGCCTGTGTCCACTGCCACGCCGCCCACTGTGGAACCATCACCCACGTACAACTCTTTGGTATCCGTGGTGTAGATCAGTTCTCCTTCTGCTGGAGTTATGCCTAATCGCTGTGCATCTGTGCCGCGTCTAAGTTTGAATGCCATATGTTTCTTGTGTAAATTACAATGTATTTATGCTGACTACTAGCAATGCAAACCGTTTGATCTTTACTTTTTTAGGAACTTTTTGGTGCGTTTTTCAATGTCCTGTTTAACTTTGTCAGTATCCAATCTAAAATCCACACTTTTAATGCTTTTGCTGTAGTTTTTAAACAGCTCATTCAGTGTGTCTTCCAGGTTTTCTTTCTCCTGTTTTTTGTGGTTTTTTTTCACTTTGATGTCCCATTTTTTCCCATCATTGAATGTGACTTTGATGCTGAGCAGATACTGTATGGGAATGGCCTTAACAGTAACTTCATTGAATACGTCAGGCCATTTGTCCACCACATTCTTCGGCAGTTGTTTTTTGTCAAAAAGCACCACAACTGAGCCTATTCTGTAGATTCTTTTGATTTTGCTTTGAGCTCGTCCGCTTGTTTTCTCAATCTAGCAGCTTCCTTGTACAGTCTGTCAGCATCACTTCTCAATTTGGCTGCCAGCTGATCATCAGTCATCACAGTTTCGTTCTTCAATGATTCCAGCACTGGATTCACTATGCGTTTTGCTTGTGAATTGGCTGGAGTTTCTTTGTCAGCAGTGATGGCCAGTTCAGCAATTTTTAAACCTTTTTGCTGAGCTATGGCAGCATTTAAAGCATCCAAACTGATGTTGGTGACTGGATTGGGAGTCATTTCTATTTCGTTGGCTTTGACTTTTTTCATCAATCCTTTCACATGAAATCTAGCCAGCATGATGGAACCATCACCCAGTGAGGTACGGGCCATGGCTTCGGCCAATTCATACGAACTTTGACTGGCAGAGCTGTGTATCAGGTCCATCAATCTTGTATGCTCGTCTGTGTCCAATTCACTGGTGGGTACCACCAATGCGTATTCTGGATCACTGGGCAGCACTCTATACACCACTCCCACCACTTCTTTGTTGTGTTTGAATCGGCCCAAATGTTTGACTTCAGACATTTTTATTCTCACTTCCTGCAGTGGTTGCTGCGGGACCAGTGGTTTTGGCTGCTGCTGCCTGCTGTGCTTGAATAGCATTGAGAAATGCTTCCAATTTGTTGTAGGTGGTGCCCACAGCCTGCATTTCGCCTGCCTTGAAAGCGCCCCTTTGTGATGCCACATCTATGATGGCTTTGATTGTGTTAAGATCCTGCACAGTGAGATCACTGGCTGCACCAGCTGGTGGTGTGGCTGCTTTTGGCATGACCATACTAGTGGTTGCAGTAGGATTCGCTGCAGGATTTTTATTTTCGATTGTCATTAGAGTTACTCCTTGTTTGTATATACGAAATTATTTAACTTCGTAGTATGTGTGGGCAACTCAAACTGAATATTGTGACTTCTTTTGGATCTTCGAAACCAATTTTTATTGCGTACTCTGCTCGTTTTTCTTCTGTGTTCACCAGCACTTTGCCAATAAAAAATCTACTCTTGAGATTGTTGTAGATCCATCTGCTGACTTTTTCTTCCACAGAGTAATCAAATTTGATTTCAATTATTTTGAAATGAGGCAGACACTTTTTGGTTCGTCTAGTACCAAAAAAATTATGTGGATTTGGTTCACCTGTTTTCTGCAGCATCTATTCCTCGTAGTTGACGCTGACTCCAAACGGTGCTTTGATCTTCTTTTCAAATGGATTATTGATGATAAACAGAGTGTCACAGTAGTCTGGATCACCCCAACTGCCCCAAGGTAAACCATCAGTGAACACTATGAGTTTTTTTGGCATTATGTTGTTTTCTTTCATGTAGTCCCAATTGGCCATGAATTCAGTGCCCCCACCACCTTCTAATTTGTATTTGGATATATCATCATCATATGGAGTAAAATCTTTTTCATTATAGATTTCAGTATCGAAAGTCCAAACTTTAATCTTGTAATCTTTGTATTGATCCATGATTCCTTTTACTTCAGTGAGGAAAGTTTTCAGTTGATTGTTGTCTATGCTGCCGCTGGCATCTATTGCCACACAAATATCTATGGTGTTTTCAAACTGTGAACCTGGCAGTACCACATTGGTGTGCCAGCCCTTTCTGCTGGGTCGAGTGAAACTGTAATCGCTTTTGATTGAACTTTGTATTTGAGTTTGTAGTAATTCTCTCCAACTCATTTTAGGGTTAGTTAGATTTTCTACAATTCTTTGTATTTCAGCAGGTAGATTGCCTGCACCAGCTGCTTGTGCAGATTGCAGTATGGAATCTTTTATTTCGTCTCGAATCTTTCTCAGCTCTTCTTTAGAGTAAGCTGGTTTCTTGTCACTATCGGGCTTGGAATTCTTTCCATTTTGTTTTTCCCAGTCCACATGTTCATCCAACAGTTGTCCCAGTTTCTCTAATTGTTTGTCATCATATTTTTTATACAATTCATCATAAACTCTTTCAGAACTCCAGCCTTCATACTTGAAGTCTTGAAATATAGGAATTTTTTTAGGCTGCTTGCCTATGTTATCACGCACCAATGTGTTGTTTACCACATAATCACAGGCCACATTGTAGATGTTTCTATCTCTGTCTTCTGCTCTTGTGATATGATCAAACACACAATGCAATATTTCGTGAGCAATTACAAATTCGATCTCTCTCGTATCAAGTTTATTAAAAAATTTTGTGTTGTAATACAGATTTCTACCATCTGTGGCAGCAGTTGGACACCATTCATCACATTCTTGAATGCCCAATCTTGTTGCCATGTTGCCGAAAAAAGGATGTCTCAGCAGTAAACCAATTCTTGCTACAACAATTTTATCTAGTACTTCTTCCTGTAGTTTCGAAAGTTTTTCTTTTTTATTCATAAGTGCCATCTTTAAATGCGGGGTATGTGTTCACACCCCGCAAGCTGATTTACTCAGTAGTTTTTTGTGCGGCAATGACATACTTGCCGTACTTTTCATGGAACTCATCGAAGCACTTGATACTGTCTGGATCAATTGGCAATTGATATTGTGTCAATGCCACCTTGATACCCATGACCACAATTTCTGTGTCAAAGTTATCCATAGCAAATCTAAGAAATCTATTGACTTTCTCATTAAATTTCTTATCTTTCTTATCACTTGCTTCTTTCAGTTCGTAGCACAATGAGACTGTCAAGGAATACATGGCACTGATTTCTCTAGTCTTCATTTTTTCCACCTTACCCAACAGTATGTCCGAAGGATTAGGTAGATCTTTTGCTACTTTCCTGTGAGCCATGAATTTTACTGCTAATCCTTCGCCCACCGCACCGCTCACTAGGTCCGATGTGACACTCTCATCAATTTCATCTGTAAGTAATTCACTTACAAATGTCCAACTGCGTGGAGTTGCAAAGGATCGACCCGAATTTTTAGGGTCGAAATCATATAAATCTTTCTTACTGAATGTGAGAAAACCCACCACATCCTTGTGTATGTTGTGTGACACAGCCCATTGAAACCAGTCTTCAAAATCCACTTTCATTTCAATGTGTATGAATCTATTGGCTAAAGGAGCTGGCATTCTGTACACAATACCCCTGTCAACTTCTCTGTTGCCTGCTGCAATGATAACCACATTGTCAGGCAATTTGTATGTGCCCACTCTGCGATTCAATATCAATTGATAGGCAGCTGCCTGCACAGCAGGTGCTGCTGAATTCATTTCGTCTAAAAATAATATAATTTGTTTGTGTTTCTTTGCCACTGATTCGTTTGGCAATTCACTTGGAGGCGCCCAAACCATTTGTTTGTCATTGGAATCAAAATATGGAATGCCTTTGATATCTGTGGGTTCCCACAGACTCAATCTTATATCAATTACATGAGCTTCGATTGCTTCTGCTATTTGATGCACAATATCAGACTTGCCTATGCCTGGTGCTCCCCATAAAAATATAGGTCTTCTCTTTGTGATTGCGTGTCGTATGCTGTTTTTTGCCTGATTAGGTCCTAACTGCCTAACCGCTAAACTGTCTTTATCTTTTGCCATGTTGCTCCTTGTTAAATTATATACAGTATAGCATCACCCTATGTCAAAGTCAAACTATATTGTGTCGAAATATGAATTTTGTGGATAAAAAAAGTCAACAAAATCAATGATGTATTATTCAACAAAATAGCGGGTCACTCCTGTGTGAAAGGTCTTTGCATGGCTTTCACCAGTCCATACTTTCTTATATCACCTGAAAACAAGTGCAATTCTATGGCTTTTTTTTCATTGGTAACTATGATTCCATCTGCTGCCACATAATAAGGGCAATCAATGAATTTATCTAGAAACAATATGACCTGAGTGGTGATAGTGAAATCTTGTGGAAAAGGCACATCATAGGTTTGCATGTCCAGTTTGTCTGTGATAAATTTAAGGCCTTCTTCAGACAACCTCAATCCACCATGCTGTTTGGATTTGGCACTACGCCACCATTTTGGCATATATTCCGCCAATGAATTGTCAGTGACAGATATGTTAGCTTGTGTGAGAAATATTTTAGTGTAGGTGCTTTTCCAGTCCATTATTTTTCAGTCACAGTCTCGCCCTTGTTCAGCTTGACCACCGAAAAATCCTGCACATTGAATAGAGTGTTCAATTTCTTAGCAAGGTTAAATGCATGACCTGGATTGCTGAAGGATACTTTTTTGTACTTGGGCCCTGGATAGTTGGTGGTCACGTTGGACGATTTCAAATTGAAAGGCTTGTCCTTGTAAAACACTGCCCAGATGGCTTCTGCTTCCAAAATCTGTTCTGCTTTGTAGTCTTTCTTGTTTACATTTTCCAAAAGAACTACTGGTTTGGGTCTACTCATATTTTCCTTGCATGTGTGAGTTATACACATATATTTATCTGTCTTGTACCAAAAAAAATAGTGTTTAAATCAATTATAAAGCCAATACAAGGGCAATAATAGTGGCTGCTAAGGCCCACATACACACAGGATAAAAAAGTGCAACTTTGATGTCTATTTGATATTGTTGTAGATTTTCACCAAAAATGTCTGGTGCTGCAGCATATGGATTGAAGTTATTGTCGGGCAGATTTGTTGATGCCAACTGTTCAATTTCTTTGTCAGTAATCACAGTTTGCCACCATCCATTTGTATTTGTATGGTGTCTTCTTTGTCTTTTTTAGCCAGCAATTGTTCATAATCACCTGCTAATCTGCTCATCACAATGCCTAAGGTGTAGGCCACGCTTTTTGCAGATTGAATATCCAATCTGATCTCTTTTTGTTGACTTTGATCTGCTGCTTTGATCTGCTGTATCAGCTGCTGCAGCGGCGCTGTGTTAATTGGTTGTGTCATTGTTGTAAGTCTCCTGTTTGTTGGCACTGCTCAATTCCTGTCGCATTTCCAACACAGTTTTGAACGGGCCTTTGTTGGGATATCTTTCTATGGTGACCAATTTGGGGCAGTAGCTCTTGACCCAACCTTTTTCAAACTTGATTATGTAGTAGCCAGCACAGTATAAAGATCTTGATTTTTTACTCTTGGTGAACAATGGCAATTGTTTTTTGACATCGAATATAGGATTGCATGGTTCAAATCTTGTGGGATATCCATACACCACATTCTTGTCCACTATTTCTGCTGTGGCCAAGTGTCCAGTGGTGCCCCACAGCCAATCATTCTTGAATTCCTGCTTGAGTTGTTGCTCATTATCAAACATTCTGGTGCCTGTGGCACAACTGAACATGTATCTATGATCGTCCTGTCTGCACAAAGTGCCTAATTTTTCGCCATTGGATTCCACTATCCAGAATTTACCTTCCAATATGGGTTTTGCTACCACTGTCATGCTACCACTCCCTGTGTTTGTTGATATCTTGCATTCAATGGTTCAGCATACTGTTGAGCATTTTCTGCTATCTTAACCATGTCCCATTTGGCACAAAATCTCATTAACTTGATACCTACTTGGTCCACGGACTTTGTTTTTGCATTTTCTATCACTGTGTTTGCCATAATATTTTTAATCTCCTCTGGTTGTGATTTGAGATCACATAATACAACGTTTCTGTTGTAATCATCCAACACTCTGTGCTCAATGCCTTCATGATCCAACCATCTCTGCAACATCATGTTGTTCCAACTGAACCCTTTGGTTTTTCTATCCGCAAATGCTTCTGCCAGTCCCACTCTATTTTTTGTGCCTTTGGTCCTTACACCAGGAAAAGCACTAAAGATATTGTCAGTGGAGTCACCTCTCATGCATTTTTCAAACAATAACCATTCAGGATCTGGTGCTGCTTTATTTTCACCAGTTTTTTTGTCAATCACGTGTTTACCCTTGTGATCAAAATATCCTTCTTTACTAATGGTGATTTCTTGCACTCCATTGTATTGTTTTACATTGTCACAGATCAATTGAGCGAAATCGCTGTCAGTGCTCACAATCACATGTTGATCTCTAGGATGGGCCTGTATCCAAGCACTGATGCAGTCATCTGCTTCCAATCTAGTGTTGTGCAACACTGTGCAGTTGGTTTTAGATTGTATGTATTCTTTGAATGAATCAAATGTTTCCCAAAATAATTTTTCTTCTTCCTGTTCACGCGGAGTCAGTGCTGCTCTAGCATCGGACCTGTTTCTTTTGTAAGGAGGATAAAAATCCTTACGCCAACTGCGACCTTCCATGCAAAAAACCACATGACTGCCATTGAAATCTTTCCAAGCCTTTTTGATACTGTTCAAAGTAATGTGTATAGCCATTCCAATTTTGCTGTTGATATCACCTTCTACCACATGGCGTGCTCTAAAAAAAACGTTGGCTAAATCCACCAGTATGTAACTCATTAACTAACTTCTGATCTATCCTTGCCAAGTTTATTGACATTGATATAACCAGCTCCTCTTGTGGTGTCTTGACCTTGTTCATTCAGCACATTTCTTGTGACATCTTTGAACCAGCCTTCCACTATCTCTTCGTTGGTTTCACCTTTGTATCCAGCATCCAACAAGTCTTCTATGAAGGCGTTGTTCCAATCCAGTTCAAAAAAACCATTGCGTATGTTTTCTTTGTTCAAGTGTGTCTCCAGCACTGCTACCCAAGGTTTGCCTGCTTTGGTTGCTGCTTCTTTTTCAGCCATCAAAAGTTTGTGTCTATCAGTTTGTGGCACAGTTTTGTTTCTTTGAAAAATTTTCTTTATTTTATCTAGCATATTGTCCTCCTATGTTCCCCATGCATTTTTAAACAATGGCACCTGCAATCTGTCACTGTATCTGTAACCCATCTTCATTGCCATCTGAGCCACTGCGCGATTGTTCATGTAGTACACATTTTCTACTCCGCCCACTGGCATTAGATACACTGAGCCATTGAATCCTTTTTTTCTATACATATCTGTGACCTCCACAGCTTCATGCACATCATCAATATTGGCCACCACATATTTCAAATATGCGTGTCCCACTGATTGGTATTCAGCAATCACATCAGGTTTGATTGCGTCTTCTCTCTTTTCACCACTCACACTCAATTTAGCACTGACAGAAAATGTAATAGACTCTCTAGTTCTTCCATTTTTGTTACTCCATTTTATGAGATAATCTTTGAAATCTTTGTGTAGAGATTGAGTGCCATTAGTTTCAAATGTGATTTCTTTCAGCGGCTGCATGTGTTCATGTTCCAAAAGATCTGGATAGCTCTTCTGCCATCCCAGCAATGGTTCACCACCTGTGAATATGAAATGTTCATCCTGCCAACGATTGTTGGGCAATAAAGCCATTGTTCTTTCAGCTATGACATCTGATTGCAGCAGTGGTGACAAATGTTTGAATCTTGGATCCCAAGAAGCATAGCTGTCACAACCTGTGTCCACCAAAGGCAGTTCATTGTAAGTTTTAAATTTGTCTATGTCTCTGTGCACCAAATCATTCTGTGTGCTGCGTTCACCTTTGGGCATGCCGAATCCAGCACAGGTGAAATTACAGCCGAAAGTTCTCAAGAACACACTGGGCACACCCATGTATCGGCCTTCACCCTGTATGCTGTAAAACAATTCTGCCACTTTGATCTTGCTCATTATACCAGTTCTTCTAACACTCCCAACAGTTCAGCTGTGATAAACAGAGCACCGGCCCACACAAACATGCCAAACACTAGACTGATACCTGCTATAATTCTTATTCCACTTTTTACCAATGAAATATAAAAATGTCCGTTGCTGATAGATTTAGGTTGTGCTTTCATTTTTTATTTCTCTCAATGGTATTATTGTGGACGAATCAGTGTAATCATTACCTGAATCTTGATAATCTCTATTCACTATTTCTTTAATCAACATACCATTTTTTACCTTGTATGTGATCAGTTCCTGTTTGATTACTCCGGTTGTATCACCTTCAAATGCTGCGTAGAATGGTCCATCTTTATTCATATGTGTCTCCTATCTTGGTGCAAATTGTTGTTGCAAATTAATATTGTCCATGAATTCTTTTTTAGTACCAACATCATCTTTGAAAGCTCCTTTTAACACAGTGGTTTGTGTGAGTGAACTGTGTGCCATTATGCCTCTATTTTCGCAACAGCCATGTGTGGCCTGTATGTACACTCCTAAATCTTTAGCCCCAGTGGCTTTTTGTATTTCGTCAGCGATGCTGTTGCACAGTGCCTCCTGCAGTGTGCCTCTCCTAGCACACCATTGTGCTATTCTTGTGTATTTGCTCAATCCTATCACTTGACCGTTGGGTATGATGCCAATGTATGCCACACCATTTACTGGTTGATGGTGATGACTGCACACAGATTTTAATTCAGAACGTATCACCAGCATTCCTGTGTAGGCGTGTTCACCCACATTGGGGAACGCAGTGGCATCTGGTCTCGATTCATATCTACCACTCATTAACTCTGTGAGATACATTTTGGCCAATCGCTTGGCAGTGTTTTTGCTGTTGGGATCATTATCTGTGTCAATCACAAGACTGTTCAACACTGATGCGAAAGACTGAGCCAATTCTTGTTCTAACAATGGCAGTTCTCCCTGCTCTATGTGTGCTGCAATGTTGTCATTGGCATGAAATTTAGCTCCAGCCGCAGTCAATCTTTGTTTGATCTTTTCAGATACTTTCATAGTAATGTTTATACCCTGTTATTTTAACAGATATGCTCCAGTTTGTCAATTATTTCCAACAGTAGTTTTTGGTTACCCTCCTCTGTGTAATGATTCACATCACCTCTGTATTTAGGCCACAGTGCAAAACATTCCATCTTGTGTTTCTCTATAGACCAAAATGCAGCATCAACAAAATGATCCACAGCCAAATAAGGCACAGTGATCAAACGATTGATCTCCTGTCTCAACAGGCTGTAGATGTGTTTTTGATACTGGTCATCATAGTGATGCTTGAACCAATTTTTGGCAGCTTTCAGTGCGGGATTGAACCAATCACTTTTGGCTGCAATGTCTGTGTAGATGAGATCACAGTCTTTGTGCAGTCCTGTGGTGTGTATGGGATGATGTCTGGTGTGTACTCTGCTCACACTGGTGTGACACACAATTACGGCATTGTACAATGACATATCCTGCTGTCTAATCTGTTGCAATATTTTATATTCTCCCACGCCTGCTTGTGCCACGTTGGTCACTTCAAATTTTTCTTTCAACAGAGTGGGCCAACCAACATTGCTGTTGGGCCAATCGCAGGCAAAACTATCGCCTGCTATGAGGATTTTTGATTTTTTAGCCATGGTATAAATTTAGTTGCAATCAACTGGTGATATTCTTTGTTGTAATGTTCTTGATCACTAATAAAATACTTGTTGTGATCAATATTTTCTGATTTGAAATACTCTTCTATGGACATAGAAGATATAACAGTGTGGTTCAGTTCACCATAGTAGTTGTAATTGTTAGGTAATTTTTGCCTTTCTCTCATGTTGAAAAGATAGCATTTGATATTTCTTTTTTCACACAGACTGTTCCAAATGTATATGTTTTTGTAAAATTCTCTCTGTTCCAAATGTGTGTTCATTTCAAAAAACATTTTTACCTGCATATATGTGTGTTTGCGCAGGTCCGGAATCATCAATCCTTTTTCATCTGTGTAGCTGATGCCTACAAAATTTTTATAGTCATCCTGTGTGGGCTTGTTGAACAATTGAAATTTATCACCTTTAGTGGTGAGATCCACGTAGATATCTACATTGTGTTTGCCAGCGTGTCTCCATGTGCCAGAAGATGTAAAAAATAATTGCTTGGTGAAATAATCTACTGGTATGGAATCCGTAGACAAACTGCCATCAAAAGCCAACATGAATCTATTGAAAGCACTCATCAACACAAAAATTTCATCTATATCATTGTATTTTTTCAACATGGCATAGATCCAATCTGTGTAGGCACTGTTGGTGGTGCCTGGCATTGCATACACCACTGTAGGACGATTGTTGTTTTCTATGCTGTATAATTCAGCATAGTTGTTGTCCTGCCATAAATCATAACTGCCCGGGCCCACTTGATTGGGTTTGGTCACATACCCACACACATGACTGTCGCCTATGAACAAACTTCTACTCATGTGCAGTGTAATCTCCTTTGCCGGGTATCACATGTCTCACTCCGCCTTTGGGATTTTCACAATCTCCTTTGCGTCGTGGAATCAGATGCACATGCGGATACATGCATGTCTGCCCTGCTGCTGTGCCCATGTTTATGCCAATATTATAGCCATCGCAGGTGCCTTTCTGTATGTTTTCATTGGCCACCTTCAGTGCCAAATCAAAACATTTCATTAGATTTTTTTGATTTACCACTCTGGGCACTATCAATGAATGCCCCGGGGTCACCGGATAACCATCTTCAAACCACACACAGTCTTTCAATTCAAACAGTATTTTGGACCATGGTGCTCTGCCCTCCTGCTGAGCTTTTTGCAAAGTGTCTTCTTTCATCACCATTGCTCCCAAGGAAACACTATCCAGCGCGGATCTTTGACCTTGTCTATGTCGTAACCTTTGTAATCCAATTGTTGACATTCACTGTGTATATTATGCAGCAAAACACCAAACTTCAGACGGTCAGGTTTGCCAAAATTTTCTAAAATGTAGTTAAAAGTGGATCCTGTGTCATTGATATCATCAACAACTAATATTTTTTTCTGCCAAGCATATGCTTTTTCCAGCGCTGAAAGATCAGGTTTAATGTTGTGATCCCTAAGAGCTACATTCAATGTCACGTGTGGCACATTAAGTCTGTGTGAAAGGTAAATGCCTGGTATGCAGCCACCTCGATTGATGCCCAAAACTATTTGTGGCATTTGATCACTTTGAGAAATCTGTTGCATAATGTTCTCCAGTGCTTGGCGCATCTGTATGTGAGTGAAGTAGTTCTTATTGATTATTTTTGTTTCTGGATTCATAGTCATCTACACATATTTCATAAAGTGTTTTAAACTTTTCAAAAACTTTTTCAAAGCTCGGATACAGTTCGCACATTTCTTTGATCTTGTGTACACTAGGCAGTATGTCCACCCACAATTGAGGCAATTGATAATCTGCAAAATGCACGCCCTTCATAGCGTCTGCTTCGAAATCAATTGTGCCGCCGGACAGGTTCACTTGATTGGTGTAGGGCACTGTGATGCTGCTTGTGCCTAATCCAGACACATTTGCACTCCAAGTGGTAGTGCCTACGTTTATATCCAGTGGTGTAGTAAAAGTTTGGGACTCATCAGACATTTTGAATCACCTTGTACAACAGTGTGCCACTGAAAAATTTATGTTCTAATTCTAATTTCTGCTTCCATATCATGGGCGCATGTTTTTTGTAATTTTCAATATAGTCCACTATGACTGATTTGATCAATTCTTTGTGTTTGAAATAACCTTCTTTGGTCAATGTCCATTCGCTGGGATATTTGAAGTTGCTCAAAGCCATTTCTTTGTAGCTCAATCTATTTGGTATCATAGGAATCACTCCCAACACACAACCTTCATACCAACTGATGCCTAACGTTTCTTGGAGATTAGCACTGAATATTATTTTTGCTTTTGCCAGTAAATTATGATAATCATTTTTGTTTTGACACACATCAAGACATGTGATAAAACTGTATTTGGGTAACTCTTTGCTAAGATCCATAAAAATGTCATGCTGTTTTTCTGGAGCCAGTCTGTGTGGAAACAATATGATGTTTTCTTTGGTAATATTCTTGTATGTGGTAAGATCATCATCTAGATATTCCATAGGCCAGCCCACTCTGTACATTTTATTTTTTTCTGCCTGAGGAAAACTCTGTAAAAAGAGCTCTATGTGAAACTCAGTAGCAAAAAAATTATGATCAAACGCATTGAACATGGCTATCTCAGACTGTCTTACCCAAGGCTTGTCGCCTATCAATCTACCTAAGAAATCTTGAGGATCATAAGAACCTGCATGCCACATGCCCCCTATTTTGATCTTGATATTCAGCAGCTCTGCCATGTATTTCAATTGCAGTACTGTGGGATTCCATGCATCAGTGTATAGGAAATAGTCACCAGACTTGATTTCATTACGGCTAAACAGTTCAGCTATCTTTTGTATCTGTTTGGCTTTGTACACGTTGGTGTATCCAAAATTCAAAAAAGCACCTGGTGAAGCTGATTTCACACTGTCACCTCCACTGATCACCTGCACAGTCTTACCACAATGTTTCTTCAACTGCAGAGGCAGATGCTTTTTCCACTGTTTAGTGTATCTTGTTTCTACTTCTTCCAGATCAACCACATATATGGTCATATTTGCTCCTAATTCAATGTGACTGCATCAGCTTCAAATGTAATGCAGGCTCCATTTTCACCATCTTCACTCACGTCAATGATGATTTCTCTATTGGGATATCGTTCACTGATTTTAGCGTGCAGTTCAGTGGCCATCATTTCACAACTTTTATAATCTAAATTTAATATTTTTTCCTGATAATGTTTTAGCAGCCAACGTTTGAATTGTATGAATTCTATTTCTCTGTCATCGTGAAACACTTCAATTGCCACACGAAAATGAAACATGTGTCTGTGAGGATATCCTAAAAAACTCACATCATATTCATCACCCGTGGCCAATTTGGGGTCAGTCAGTGCAGCAGGATATTTGTGTATGCCTTCTTTTTGGAAAGTCACCCATATTTTAGATTTCACATTCTTGTTCATAAATTAAAGGCTTTTATTATAGCAATATTTTCATTCATTGTCAACTTTGACTTCAAAATCACCTTTGTAATCACTCCAGTCTGTGTACTGTTCTTTTTGCATCAGTTCAGCCAAATTATGTGTCCAAACTCCAGTGTTGGTGGCTCCCCAAGTGATATCATCCAGTTTGATAGTTGAATTTTTCAAAAGTTCAATGTTGGGCAATTTTACCGAAATCATACTGATAAAATTATTCTGCTTGATCCAAGATTTTTTGCTGATTTCATGTGCATATTTTACATCATAATCTAATGTCACTGTGAGTCCGCTGTGCAGTAGATTGTGTATGAGATTGTTCCAATCTTGCCAGTCCGATTCATTTTCTGGATTGAAACTTTGACTGGTTCCCAAATAGATGTGTTCCACATGTGTTCTATTGGCATATCTAATGATGTCAGGTAAGGATTGCAGTCCCACCACAAACAGTGTCATCTTGCCTTTCATTTGTGTATTTTCAATCTCTTTACCCACAAAAAATTTAATTTTTTTTCTTTTGTCTGTGTTTAAAATCATTGTTGTCTCCAATCTATATAAGCTCTGTTGAATCCTGGACGTCTCTGTACACTGTCAGCAAACGCCTTCTGCCATTCTTTGTGCCTGTTATAGCCTTTACTCCAAAACTGTGCCACATCAATTACTCCTGTTTCAATCAACATTACTGCTTCACGCATGCACTCTATAAATTTTTTATTTCTTGGACTAGGAAAACCCACAGTGACAGCATGCCACAAAAGATTGCCTAATTTGCTGTTGATTGCATGTTCTTTTTCAGCAGCCACAACATAGAACGCTTCTGCATTGAAATGATCTCCCTCAAACATTTCATTGCGTGTGTTGAGATCAAACACTAGATCAAAACGACCTTCTAATTTTTGTGTGAGTTTTTCTCCCCAGAATTCTTGATTACTGTTGCCCAACACAGTGATGTCTGACTGTAAATTTTTATGTTTCATATACTTGTACAGCACAGATGCCAGAAACCCACTGCCTATGATCAAACATTTCACCTTGTTGTGCAGTTTGTGTCTTATCTGAGTTTCAAATTGTTTCACACAATTGATTGCACATGCCACAGGTTCCACAATATATTTAGGATCAGCTGCAGGCACTTTGACATATGTGTTGTGTTTGCAATTGTAAACATCAGCATATGCAGGTTCACCTCTGGTTGCCACAACGTCTCCCACAGATATGTCTGTGACTTTGTCACCTATTGCTGTGACTTGTGCCAATCCTTCATGACCTTGCATGTGCAATGGCAACAGTTTAAAATTGCCCAACATCATATCAATATCACTTCTACAGATACCAGTCATAATGTTTTGTACTTGTATTTCTGTACTTTCTATGGGTGGTATTTCTATCATGGTTTCATGAAATTTTCCATCACCATATGTGCATAAAATTTTAGTTTTCATCATGCAGTCCTTTCATGTATCCACACATCATAATTAAACTGTTTTTGCCAAAAGTCTTCATTGTCCACCTGTGTGAACACATCTTTAATCATTTGTTCATATGCTGCTTCTGGACAAAGTCCGAGATCAAAACTTTTCACTCGCTCTCCTCTTTGATAACAATGTATGCCAATGTCTGTGATTTGTTTGCTGCGCCAATCTGCTGTGAGTTCATAAGTTTTGTTGCCATCAGTCAAAGTAATTTCAGCAAAATCATCCACATCATACACACCCTCTTGATTCACAGTGCCATATTGCGTGTTTAAAACATCTTGCAATTGCCACCTTTGTGTTTTTGTATTTTTGGTCACAGTAAAATCTTCATATGTGTTTGGATTCAAACCAATGAATATGCTCAAGAGATGCGGCATCAAGTCCTTGCTGACTCCACCAAAAGCTAATTTCTTATTTGTGAACCATCCACCAGGAGAAGGCACTCTGTTTTCATTGATCCAATTGATCTTGATCAAATCAGCTGCCTGTGTGCGCAATCTAAATTCTTCATTGTAGCTCCTCCACATGTTATTTTTACACATCATAAATCTCACATTAGGATAACCAGCTTTCAAACCTTTCCAGCGCTGGCTGTTCATCACCCCTGGTTTTTCCACAAACACAATCCTGCTGTGTTTTGCCATCAGTTGTGCTATGCTGTCGTGTGTGCTGTTTGGAGTGCAGATAAAAACAGCATCCAATTTAGGATGTGCATACACCGCAGTGGAAAGACTGGTGAACGTGGCCTGTTTGCTCTGATCTGGATCCATTGTGAACACTTTGTGACCCAGTTTGGTCAGTGCCTTTTCATACAACCTTCCTATGCCTAAACCAATTACTAATGTTTTCATATATCCAATTGTTTTTTATATTCTTCTATCTGTGTTTTAAGCGCCAGTTTAATCTTTTTGTAATTTTTCAACAATACCTTGCTTTCCCAACTTCTATCATAGTCACGTTCCTGTTCCATCTCCGCTGTCTTTCTATGATAATAATCAAATTCTCTTTCTAATTTTTTTAGACTTTTATTTTTTTTACTCATTGTACCTCCTCAAACAAGTTAGAAAATTGTGTGCTGGCATTCACCGTTTTTTTCCCAGTGGCTCCTCTAGTGCCAATTATGCTCATCCAGAATCTACTGTATTCTTCAATCACTGCTTCAGCAGTGTCTCTACTGTCAGTGGAAAATACTGCTTCAACAATGTGTTTGAATTCAGTTTTGTCAAACTTTTCTTCTACCAACATAGCAGGCTTCAGTCCTTGATCATATTTTCTATTTGCCTCCTGCACAGCAAAAATGTGTGTCCAAACATTGTGAGCCATCTGCAAAGCATAACTGAAACTATCCCAAGATGTTCTGCCTTCCTTGCCCATTTTGTTCTTATCACCTGGCGCATAACAAGTGATGTCCTTCAGTGTTAATCTTTCACTGATTGGACTGTCTTCAAAATTATCAAATATTTTTTCCTGCAGCACAGCGTCTCTAAATTTGCGTGTGTCTGTGGCATATTTTTTATCATCAATGCTGGGAGCCATTCTATAACTCCATTTGTCTCTATCTTTGATGTCTGTTTCTATGTACAGTTGCCCATTTGCTGTGGCTAGAAAAGGTGAAGCACAATCAAAAGATATGGTAAAATTTTCATTGTGATATTTTCTCACAGCTCTTTGTATGTCTGTCAACAACACTGCCCACTCCAGTTTGCTGGTGCCTAAAAAATGCATCCAATCATGCACTCCTTTTTCCAACAGTCCATCAAATCTCAAAGCCACCAGTCTTTTCAGCACAAGATGCACATCACACATATTTTGTCCTCCCATTGCCCATCCATTAAAATGTGTTGTAGGATATTTTTTTGGATCGCAGTAGTCTTTCATTTGATCATACCAATCATCTGCCTGCTGGAAGTTTTCACCCTGTAATACGTTTAGAAATTTACAACTGCCTGTTCTATGTTTCATAAAATAATCATTGTTAATTCTTGTGCCATCCACAGCTTCCTGATAAGAATTGATATTGCTGGCTTTGGCTCCTTCTGGAGAACGCGATACCCAAGCAGGAATATCCAATATCATTCCGTAGTCCATGTTAGCATCCATCCATGCAAGCACTTGCTCTCGTTTTTTCTTCGCTTTGACACAGTTAACATCTTTCCAATTACCTTCCCATACACCTTTGCCTATCTGAAATCCGCCAGAGTCGCCCAATACAAAATTGTGAGAGCGATTTCTATTTCTGATTATTTCATCACGCACAGATGGCTTATTCATATTTAGGTCAGCATGTCCTGCTGAATACAAATGCCACTTGTAATAGAAATAAGTGTTGTTGGGACTAAGATAATTCATACCTGCTACCCCGTGATTGAATTGTTGTGGCATACGTTTGGCAGCAATATAATCTTTTACCATCAGTGCTTTGCCTAATTCACTGGCATAAAAACTGCTCAGAGCAGGCAAAAATACTGCGTAGTCTTTCTGTTGTGCTGTCAAATCAGTGTGCATCAAGTGTATTTTACGCTATTTGGTTTGTGCCGGCAGTATATAATTGTATTCAGCAATACCACTGTCCACAGAAATCTGCATCGCGCCTTGATCACTTATTTTCATTTTAATTTTGCCATCAAGATTTAATATACTGATCACTTGTTGTATAGGCCAACTCCAACCTTGGGTGAGTGTGCCCGCCACGTTGTTCTGAAATATAAAACTACCTGCGTGAGAGTTCACATCACCAAAGTAAAACATTAAATTTTTATTTTCAGTTTTAACTGTGAACACAGTTTCCTCCACGTGTGCTGCTGCCTGTAGTTTTAATCTTTGAATACTGGCCAGTGTGGGTTCAAACTCTATGTTCCAAGTTGTGCCTTTAAACTTAACTGATTTTAATTTTTCATTTATAATTTCAGTGTTCATAAATCTATAATCATTCTGAAAATCACCAGATGCGTTTTCAAAATGTATATGAGTAGGAATTTCAACCCCATTGCGTGTGGATTTGACCACATTCAATTTGGCGTCCTTTTGATACTCAGGGCATTTCAGATGCAGTGCTAATTTGTCTAAATTAGGCATGCCAAATGTGCCAGTAAATTCAGACACTTTGCTGTTGGTTATGGCTGACAGTATCACTGATCTATCTTCTGCCATACTTTCTATTTTGGTCTGATTGTCGTTGGTGACCTTTACTAGACTCAAGAAGCCCAGTTGATGAGTGTGCGCCACCATGTCTTGTAAGATGTCTTTCATTGCGTTCTCCTATTTGTTTATTATATTTAGGTCAACCCTATAAGTCAAGTTGTATTTGTTTTTGATATACTCTACCAAATTGACTTTGGGCTGCCAACCTAAATTCCGTAATTTTGTTATGTCTGCCAAATTATCCTGTCTTTCAAAAATTTCTCCCTTGCGCTGTTCAATTTCTTTTATATTCATCAAATCAGTGAGCGATTTGAGACTGTTGCTGATGCCTGTGCCCACATCCAATACTCCAGATATGTCAGTATGTAACAGCATTTGAATCACATCCACCACATCTTGCACATGTATGAAATCTCTGGAATGATCAGTGATGTATTTCAATTGACCATTAAACAGTTTCGTCATAAACATGTCTGGTCTACCATCTTCCTCCCACACAGTGGTAAATCTCAAACCTAATGCTGATTTAGGGGCAATCAACTCCATAGCATATTTGCTGAATCCATAAGGATTTAACGCAGGCTCAGCTGCTGAACTGCTGCTGGCATATATGATTCTTTTGCTGGCAAATTTTTTAAAAATTCTTTCACTGGCCATCACATTGTTCTGCCAATATTTTATAGGGTCAAGTAGACTGTCTCTCACTGCTGCTACTCCTGCTAGATGTATCACCACATCCACATCATAATTTAGATCACAAGTTAAGAGATCATCCCCGTTTTGAATATCCAGTCCAGTCACTGAATAAGTATTACACAATATCCCATTGCGCATTTTTTTATGTAATTTAAGATAGCTGATCAATCTGCTGCCTATGAATCCTCTATGGCCAGTTATTAAAATTTTCATTTTGTTTTAACTCCTAATTGTTTGAAAGTTTGTTGCACACATTTGGCTTGATAGTAGCAATCAGCCAACGCATTGTGTAGACTTGTCTGCATTTTTTTTCTAGGATCTTCTGGCAACAGGTCAAACAGTGTTCTGCTGTCCCTAATTTGCCAATAGTTCCAAGGCACTGGTGTCTGCATCTGAGCATATAAATTTTGCAGTATTTGATAGTCAAACAAAGGTCCTTGACACCACAGTAGATCTAATCCCACAGCCCATTTGTTTAGCTCTTTGAGAAAAATTAAAACATTTGTGCGATCGTGATCACTCAGTGCTTCATCTTTGATTGCTGCTGGTTGCTGATTCCACCAAGTGAGTGTGCCTTCATCCACGTGACGGCCCAATGCTGTTTGTTCGTCCACATTCAACCTCCAATATCTACCTGAGTGCGGTTCAACATCTGCGTGTGGATTGAACTTTATTGCTCCTACAGTCAAAATAGCAGCATCTGGTCTGGTGCTCAGTGTTTCCAAATCTATCATGCCATATGTTGCCATTTCAAACTCCAAAATCAAATAATGAATTGAATGTGTTGTTTTGTTCTGTGGATTTGATATCCCAATTCAACACACTCAACAAGTTTTCTAATTTGCTGTCAATCACTGTGCCTTCCATAGCACTGTGATCAAAAGGTAATTCTTTGAACCACTGTGGCAATCTCAATTCATCTGTGGGATATGCCACAGAAGTGTAATTTAAAGGATTATGTTTGAGCTTGCACACAATCACTTTCATTCCGTCCACTATTTCTAAACTGTATCTATCATTGTTCATTTTTTTCAACATATTCCAATTGAGACTGGCCCTCACATGACCAGGCATGTTGGCCTTGCCTTTGTTTTTTTCTTCTTTGAAATAGTCGCCTATGTTGTTGGCACGTTTGGGAGATCCTTTTTCCCAACCCGGACGCAGTTTAAATTCATTTCGGAATTCAGTAATCCTATTCAGCACAGATTTTTCATCAGATTTTGTAAGAACCATCAGCAATATTTCGCTGAGGAAATCTTGCACATAAACCGGTGTATCCGAACGTTTGAGATCCAATCCCATGGCTTTCACTTTGCCAGGTTGATCTTGATCCATGCGTTTGTTTTCTAACTCATATATTAATACAGCGTATCTCTTTTTGGTTATGAACAGTCCTGTTTCACTGACTGTTTCTCTGCCCGCTTGTATCACTTCTGATCTATTTTTACCACAGTGAAATGCTTCCTGCATGAAGTTTTTGAAACTGTGATTGACTTCCTGTGCCACTTGATCATACAGTTTGATTATGCTTTCTTTGTTCCAAGGAATCAGTCCTTTGCTGATGTCATCTTTAAGCACTTTGTAAGCACTGAAATATGCACTGTCTGTGTCGCCATATATTATGGCATCACCTAGATGATCATATTTGCCTGTGATTACTTCATTAATTTTCGCTGCCATGTGTTTGCTGATAGCTCTACCTGTCAATGTGGTACTTTGTCCTATGCGTTTGTCAAAGAAACGACAGCCTGGATTCAGTATGGCGCCATACAATGAGTTAAGATTAATTTTTTTGACCAACTGTCTTTTATCCCAAAATTCTATTTCTGTTTGATTGGCAGCTTCTGTGGCTTTCTTTTTCATGGTTTGCATTTCTTTTCTCTCTTGATACCATGTTTTTAATAATCCTGGAATCACTCCTTCAAACTCAGTAGTAAACATGGTGCCATTGGCACTCAACATGATGGGATTATTGCTGTCAAAGATCATTTTATAAATTTCAGCAGCGCTTTTCTCTTCTGTGCGACCATTTTCCCAATCTATAGTGATGTTGATGTCTCTGCGTTGATTCATCACAAATTCATACTCAAGACTGCCAAATTTATTCTCCCAAGCGCCTGCAAAAGATTTGCCTTGCAGATTGATTTGATCACTTATGTATTGATCAGTGTAGGTGCTTCTCAGTTGTCCAACCACACATTCAGGAGCCATGTTGAGTGCACGTATGACCGACGGATACAGTGAATTCAAGTCCATTGATCCGATCCAATCATGCAGTCCTTTTTTGGGGAATGCCACATAAGCACCAGCAGCAGTGGTATTGTCATCACTCTGACGAGGTCTATTGGGCACTGCCATTCCACGTTTGTGAGCTTCGTTAATAATTGCCTGTTCTGTCACTGCCACCGCGCCCATGGTGGTTTGCATCAACACAGTGTTGGCGTGTGCGAGTTCATTGCTTAATTCTAAAAATTTTAATTTTTGATCCAATTTGTTCAATAAAGCAACATCTTGTCTATTGTATTCTATGAATGTTCTAAAGTCGTTGTTGTACAATTGATCCAACGTGCCTTCATACACAGTTTTAGTATCCCCCAGTTCCATTTCACCTATGGCATCCAGTCTATAGCTGTGTCTTTCTTCATAATTGTATTTGCGATACAACTCTAAACTGTCCATGTGTACCCTTCCCACAAGGTCATATGTTTCTTGCTCTCTGCCATATTTTTCATATGTTCTCTTCTTAGGCATTTGCTGCCACAAGCAAAAACGTCTTGTGTCATCCTTACTCAACACAGTGCTGACTCTATTGATAAGATAGGGCAAATCATATCCTTCACTGTTCCAACCGCTCAGCACATCCACGTCTTCTAGTATATCTAAAAAAGCCTTCAACATGTCAGCTTCTTTTTCATACAAATACACATTGTCTATGCCTTTCACTGCGACTTCTGCCTGTGCTCTTGTAGTTTTTTTAGGAATCAAAGCGAAAGTTATCAGCGATTGCAGCCATTGCAAATACACTGTGATGGCAGTGACCGGCATGAATGGTTCTTTGGGATCTGCGAATCCTTTTTCAGGATCAAAGTCAGCTTCTATGTCAAAAAATGCCACGTGCAATTTAGGCGCATCATGATTGAGATAGTTTTCACTGAGGCATTGAAATATAGGATTGATGTCGGATTCAAACAGTTTCTTATTTCTATTGATTGCAAGTTCTTTGTGAAAATCCTTTGTGTTTTTGCACAGTATTCTGCTGAGATTTTGACCATAGATGCTGCGATGTTTGCCATTGGAATCTTCATAATAAAAAGTGTATCTTATGGGATATTCTTTGAACACACGCAAACCATCTTTGCGTTCCACTATTCTGATCACGTCTTGATTACGATCAAAAAATGCGTCTATGTAACTCATATGTCTCAATCTGTGTCATTTAAGGCTGACACATACCATGCGGTTGCTTGTGGCCAACCAAACCTTTATTTGAACAACAGTCCAATTATATATATCAGTGTAAGGCCTGCGTTTAAAATAATCAAGGACTTTTCTCGCCAAAGCACACCTACCAAAACCCAAATGCCATTGGCCACACAGAAAAGATACACATATATAGGATACACATTGAAAGCTGCCAAACTGGCTGCTACCAACAACACCACAGTGCCTGACCAAGCCAATGTCTGATATGGTTTAGGCTTTAACTTCATTGCTATCAAACACTCTGTTGATCACATTGTTTACTCGCACAAAATGTGCACATTTGGGCATGTCTTTGATACGTCTGGCACCTATGTATGTGCATGTACTCCTAACGCCACCCAATATCTGTTCCACTGTGTTTTTAACTGCGCCTTTGTATTCTAATCTCACTGTTTTGCCTTCAGTGCCTCTGTATCCATCCTTGCGAGCACCATGTCGTTCAAAAGCAGACTCTGAACTCATGCCATAAAATTCTATATATTTTTTAACTTCAATGTGAGGCGATTGATTGTGTAATTTATTTGTTTGTACTTTTTCTTCAATAATTTTTCCACCGCCTTCATCATGACCAGCCAACAATCCGCCCAACATCACTGTGTGAGCTCCTGCTGCCAATGCTTTGGCCACATCGCCTGGCGCTGTGCATCCACCATCTGCCATAATGTGTCCACCGACTCCATTTGCAGCATCAGCACATTCTATCACAGCAGAAAATTGAGGCACACCCACGCCAGTTTGTGTTCTGGTGGTGCACACAGAACCTGGCCCTATGCCCACTTTTACCATGTCTGCTCCATTGATTATTAGTTCTTCAACCATTTCTGGAGTCACCACGTTGCCTGCTATAATGGTTTTGTCTGGATATTCAGATCTTATTCTTTTAACGAAATCCACAAATTGTTCATGATAGGCATTGGCCACGTCTATGGTAATAAAATTCACATCTGGATATTTTTGCAACACCTGTTTGAGAGTTTGATAATCGTTGGCATTGTTGTCCCATATGGCACCTGTGCCTGTGCATACACTCACGTGCTGCAGTTTGAGGCCTTTGCCCATTGCTCTGTCCCAATCCAAAATGTCGTAGTGTTTGCTCAGCACAGTCAGCATGTGATGTTCCTGCAAAACTTTGGCTATTTCAAATGTGCCCACACCATCCATGTTGCTGGCCACTATGGGTACAAATTTGGCAGACTGTCCGCTGTTTCTAAATTTAAATTCTCTGGTGATGTCCACATCTCTTCTGCTGCTGAGTGTGCTTCTTTTGGGTTTTAACAGCACATCACTGTAATCCAAATGTATGTTGTGATCTATTCTCATTTAAAAAAATCTTTTGCTGTGATTGCTCTATCGTCTACCCAAACATCATACACAGGTTTTCCCATAATCAATTTGTGATGTTTGGCACCCCACTGTTCTAATTGTTGTGCAGTGAGTTGGCTCCAATCAAGTCCAGAGTTGCCACCTCTAGCAGTGTAATAATGAATTTCATGCCCTTGATCAAACAACTGATTAATTTTTTCAATGCGTTGCATGTCCGGTTGACTGTGTTGATAATCGCTGCCCTCAGTATAGCATATGGTGTTGTCTATGTCAATAATGTATTTCATTATTCCAAAAATACTTTGTAATTTCCTACCAAATTCATCACAGTAAACCAGGTGGTCAACACAGTGATCCAAACATTTCTCCTGCGTAAGGCACTGATCAACATGGTGGTGCTGCCCACAAGATAGCAAGGAAATACTAAATGCATCAGAGGATGGGGAGAAGTGAAAGTGAGAAACACACTGCCCATGATGGTGAACACCACACTCACACACTCGAAATAGAAAGCGGTCTTATCCGATTGATAACTGTGTTGCCAAAATTCTAATAAAGTCTGATAGAAATTACTTGTCTTTGCCAACTGCAATAACCAAATTTTCCAAACTATCAAACTCTTCAGCTACCTTGCTCCAATCGCCTTTTTGTGCAATTTTTATTGCTCGATTGATCAGCGCGGGTTTGATTTCCAACTCTTCAGCCACCGCTTTGATGGTGTCTTTTAAACCTGTGCTGAGGTCTTCAATTTCAGAAAGCACATTCACGCCTTCTTCCACGATTTTTTTAAGTTTGGCTTGCTCTTCTGGTCCGTATGTTCTACCTGCCATTTGTTTCTCCTTTGTTTG
>Ga0194130_10001725_pt1 | contig 33972 bp, 43 predicted proteins | sample TA2KigsurfametaG_FD_160084 | JGI IMG/M metagenome (GOLD analysis project Ga0194130, IMG submission 160084) | Freshwater microbial communities from Lake Tanganyika, Tanzania - TA2015050 Kigoma 12 surface | ecosystem: Environmental > Aquatic > Freshwater > Lake | place: Tanzania: Lake Tanganyika...
GGGGGAAGGGTGGCAGAGAGCCCAGGAACCCGAGCCGCGTAGCGCCTTAAACCCTCGTAAAAGCCCTTGACGCCCATTGGTAGACCCTCACCCTTCACCGACGTGTCGGAAGCCTCTGGAGCCATAAAACGCTCAATCGAGGCGACTGCGGAGTTGTAAGCCCCAAGCGGTGAGCCGCCAATGGCAAAGCTGGTGAACTGCTTGGTCAGCGCGTTGACTACTGCCTCGGCTCGCTTGGCGCCGCCCTCGTCAGCTGAAGGCATTGGGCCAAATAGCGATGTGGCTATGTCAGCCACACCAGTTAACCAGGGCTGCGTGCCCAGGTATTCAAACAGGCCGTAAGCCGCACCCATAAAAACTTCGTTTATTTTTTCTGAATCTTCCTCATACCGCGCATATTCTGCATAGTCAGCTGCCATAGCTAAAAATGCTGAAATTGGCTCCATGCCATTAAAACTTAGATAAATTTTGTCATCACTAATGGACACTCGTCCTAGAGCAGAAAGTCGCTCAATTTGTTCACCAAAAATTTCTTTGGGTAAAACTATTGAGTATGGTTGCCAGCCACCCCGCAAAAGCGCTTCACGGTCTTGGCTGCGCCCAGGGCCGCGGCCGGTCAGATAACCCTCGGTCGACAGCGACGCAAAGGTGACCAGCAGCGCCGAGCCCATCGTCATCTTGGCAATGGCCAGGTCGCGGGCCGGGCCGCCTTGCATGAACTCATTGCGAAAGCGCGAGCTCACCAGCGGAGCAAACGGCGTGCGTTCGAGCACCTCAAGGCCGATGTTTGCCGGCGTGCGGAAAAACGGCACAATCATTTTGGCAATCGGGCTTTGAAAAGACTTTTCCAACTCTTTGAGCCTTGGCGGCAACTCCATTGTGAACGTGCCGCGGCGTGCGTAATTCATAGCCTCTTCATCCAGATCCTTAGGAGGGTTTTTAAATATGTCCTCTAGCTCTTGCGATGCACGGGCTGCGGCGGTTGCCTCGTCTGCGCCTTGTTCAATTGCGTCCCGGTAGACCGACTTGGATCTGCGCAGCGCCAGGCGGTTAAAAGCTGTCTGGTAATACCAACCCTTAAAAAACTCATCCTCAGTCATTAGCCCACGGCCAGGAATTGTGATTGCCTTGCCGTAGAGATCCACGCCCTTGGCGTACCACTTGTCGGGATCGATACCAAACGCAGCTGCAGAGATATCCGGTTGATCACCGGCTTTGCGCAGCTCAAGCTTTGTCAGCGGGTCGCTGGGCATCTCGGTATTCCAAGCACGCGATGCGAGCTCCAAGCCGCGCTTAACGCCCAAGGTAGTGCTTTGCAACTCAGTTAAAAGCTCGTCAAATTCAACTTTTTCTTTGGCGCTGCCAGGCACTAACGCTTTCCATGAGCGCACGCCATCTGGCAGCACGTTGGAATACATTGCGGCTACCAGGCGCTCCGGAATCTGGTAGGCACCAAACAACATATTGCCGATAATATTTTTAGCGTGAGTAACAGGCGATGACAGCAGGCCGTTAATCCAGGTTGTTAGCCAAACATCCGTAAAAGTTGAGAGCATTGATTTTTCAATGAGCTGGTTGCGAGCTGCGGTTGTCGGCAGCGAGATGTAAGCGCGTGCCAGGTCTTGCAGCGACTCAGCGCCGCCGGTCTGATCAAGCACCTGACGGATGACGTCGATGTTGCCGTCCCGCGGAATGCGCATCACAGCGAGCGCCCGGGCGGTTTCTGTCTGCACGCCCTTCACAGCCTTTTGGATCAGGCCGTGCAAGCTGATCTGCTGGCGCAGCTGCAGCATCTGGGCTTCAGTAGCCTGGCCAGAGTTGACCAGGCCAAACAGGCGCCCGAGCTCATCAGCAGATTTCTCGAGCACCTGGAATGCGCGGTAGGTATCGACAGCTGACGGCAGCATCTTGCCCTGGTTGTCAATTAGCCCAGAAACAAACTTCTCATCCACGCCCATGTCAGCTGCTTTGGCGCGAATTTCATCAAAAGTTACTTTCTGAGTCTTAATCCCAAGCGCGTCGCCAACACCGCCAATGATGGCGCGGATGTCGTCACTTTGCATATTGGTCAGGTTAAATGCCTCTTCTGGCGGCTTGCCTTGCAGCGGGCCCATAGCAGCTCGGTTTTCAACAGCTGCTTGCACCTTGTCGACAGTGGACTGAGGCGCCTCAGGAATTACCTTAGTCGACGGTGTTACCTTGACAGCTGATGGGATCTCGCCAGCCGGTGTCTCGCCAGGCACAATCGGACGCGGCGATGCGTCAGGTTTATCTTTAATTGCGTCCACCATCTCACTAGACTTGCTGCGAATCTTGCTGCGCAGTACGCCGCCCAAAGCTGACGGAAGGCCTGCCAGAAGAGGCTTTTCTTCCATGGCCGGATTACCAGGCACGCCATCAACAGCGGGCGCCTGGTCGTCTTCTTGAAATACCGGGGGAGGGAGGTCTGCAGCTTCTGCCGGCGACATCGAGGGCGCCGGCGGTAGGATCGTGTCTAAACGCTGCTTGAGCGGTTTGATGGCCATTACTCAGCTCCCATTGCGGGAGCTTGGCCCCGCCTTACTGTTGAGGTTTTGTTTTCTCTGGCATCTTTACTGAGCCGGTCAGATACAACTCTTGAAAGCCTTTCCCGCTGCGCTCCGCTGCGATCTGGTTGCGCAGCACTTGCACCAGGGGGTCTTGCTCCCCTTTGCGTTTGATCAACCTGTCCAGCCGTTCTTGTAAGGTACTCATCGTAGTCGTTCCTAAAATAGACCTGCGTGTCATAGTATACCACCCTAGCGTCAGACACATCACCGCTTTTCAGTATATCACCAACAATATCGTCGAACAGGTCTTCTTTTTGCTGGATAATCGCGGCCCGATTTGCATCTGTAAATGCATCGTCAAACTCTGGGATGTACTGAAAACGAATGCCCGTCAGCCCAGCAGTATCGGCGCCACCGGCCATAGCTTGAACATTGACGCGATCAGATTGGCGCAGGTCTGTGACAAACGTAAACCCGTCGACGCCATACTCGTTAAGCTTGTCGGTAACCTGGCGAACAAAATCGGCGCCCTGACGTTTTTTAAAGTAAATCTCCACGCCCGGCCTGGCGTTAGGACTAGCACCGTCGCGCACAACTTTAGACATAAATACGGCGTCTTGGTCGTATTGCTTACCCATCTCAACCAGGCGGCGACGCAAAGGTTCTGGGTTGAAATTGGACTTCACCACAAACTCAGCATCTAGCGCCCGCTCGTCGGCCCTCATAAAACGGCCGTAGGTGTTGGTCAGCTTGTAACCAATGACCGAAGCATCATTTCTGACCACGTCGTCAAATTCAGCGGCCAATTCTGCTTGTTGATAATTTGACGGCCGCATACCTGGGCGCTCGGCAGAAACACCAAGGGTGAATCGGTCTGCCGGCTGCATTAGGCTGTCAAGCTCTACTTGAGCCGCGGCCTTATCCTCGGCAGATGTTTTGCCGCTGGCAATCGTTCTGCGCAGTTCTTTGACCCGGTCGGCGTTAGGCTGGCCAGCCAGGTTCATCTCGTAGTCAAGTGAGCCACCTTCGCCAGCCTTGGTGGTCCATCCCTTGCGGGTCCAACGCTCTTTTTCAACAAACCAAGCAACGGCCTGTAGATCGTCCGGGCCAACGTCACCAACGTCTGGCATGACGCCCTTAATAATTCCAGATTGATTGATCTGGTCGGCCGCGTCCCTAAACACACTTTGGCCAAACCCAAACTCCGAGCCGACCCTGGGGTTGTAAATATCAGAGCCGACCAAGTGCTTTCCTGCCACGCCTTTTTCTGCGGGCGGTGGAATGGTTGGCTGGCCAGAAAGTCTGCGCAGCATACGGGCTGCCCAAACGTCAACGGTGGCTTCATTAGTCAGGCCAATCAGGTTGCCGGTAAAGTTGGGGGTCTTTGGGGCATCACCAGCTTTCACCGCTCTGAATAGATCAAGCAGGGCGCCGGTGGCGGCAGGGCTGTTGGCATTAAATAGCTGCCCGGTCGCTTTAGTAATCAATGGGAACTCGCCCTGTTTAAACAGGGTGTTTAATGTCTTGGAATCCACCGGCTGACTAGACGCCAATCGGGCCTCATAAGCTCCTAGCTCTGCATCAAACTCACCGCGACTAAACCGTCGCAGGATCTCGATAGCGTTGTCGAAGTTCTGCTCAACACCCGTCTGGGCACTCGTAGCGCCAAGCAAGTCAGCAAAAACGTCGCCAATAGCACCAAATTCGGCGCGCAGCCGGTCCCGCATTGAGCGGTACCAGTTGGCCTCAGCCAAAATGTCCAAAGCGGCCTGGTCACCAGCTGCTGCGCGATCGACAATTTGCTGCACTTCGTCGACAACACGCGAGGCCATGGTGGCTTGCCAACGGTCTTTGCTCATTTTTCCTGGCGGCGTGTGGAAGTTGTATGGAATTTTCTTGGCCTCTACTTCAAACTTGGCCCCTTTGGTTTTACCACCGGCAATTTCAATCGGCGCCCACCCTTCGTTCTTGGGGTAGTTGTCTTTTACCCGGCGGGCCTCGTCAATTGCCAAACGCTGAAATTTTTTGTCGTCGCCCGCGGCCGTTTCAATTGCTTTTTTTTCTGTTGCTGTAATTGGCACAGTTCTAGACACAGCGACTCTAGCCAACGGACCCATCTGCCCAGCCTCTTCCAGCACGCCAACAGCGGTCGCTGCCGGGTTGCCGGTAATTGCCTGCACCGCTGTGTCGCCAATCTTGGTCGCCGCTTTGTTGATGCCGCGCCCGGCAACCTTCGCAGCAGCTCCAACGGTTGGCGCATCAAAAAGCGCCAGCTTTGCGTCGGGCACCAGCTGAGTAGCCATGCCGCTTCCGCGCACCAGGCTTTCGCCACGCCCGGCTTTTTGCAACGCCTGGGGGGTGCCTATCTGCTTAACCTCTTCTTTTCCCGTTAGCGGGTCGACGCGCTTTTCTGAGCTGCCAACAAGTGGCAAAAAGTCGCGCAGGCCGAGCTCGATGCCACCAATGTTGATCTTGCCCAGCTTGTCTATTTCCATGCCAAACTGCTCAAGCGTCATGCCGGTCTGCTCAAGGATCTTTTCAATTTTGGTTTGCGGAATAGCAGAAATTGATCCCGACCCAGATTGTTTTGCGGCAGCTTGATCTTGTTTGGCAGCTGGCTCAAACAGCCCAGGAAACTCAGCCCTGGCGTAGCTATCCATAAACGACAATTCAAATTCTGAGTAAGCCATTAGTCGTCAAGCCCTTCTGCTCTTCGCACTTCGCGCTTAATCTGATCAAACTCACGCATGGTAATTGGTTTTTTTCCGCTTGGCGGTTTTAAAGTGTTGTTTCTAATTTGTTGTTCAAGCGTATCTAAACCTTGCAACGTAATGGGCGCCCCATACCGTTCCTCAAAAGGCTTTAATCTATCTTTAGCCGATTTAGCTGCTTCGGTGTTTTTCTTGTCGACAAATTCTTTTTCAAGCACCCGTAAAGCCTGAACTTCATCAAACGGCTTGCCTCCCACAGCGGCCTCGGTACGCAGCGCCTCCATGCGGTCGCGAATTTTAAAATACTGTTTTGCTTGATCACCTTTAGGATCAATTTGCACTAGGCCTTCTGGAATGCCAGCCAAGCGGCGCATACCAGCTTTCACTTCGGAGTTAACCCTAGTCGACATCCGGCGGCGCAGATCCACCAGCTGCTTACCAGACAGTCCAGCTCGAGTGCCCTGTGCCATCAGGTCGGAAGAGTTGGTAATTAGGCCGTTGTCGACCATGTCCTCAAACTTGAACAGCACATTCAGATTGCCGTCTTGATTTTCAAATAGCGATTTGGTCTGATCAAACGACAGCACGTTAAGCTGCAAAATCTGATTCTTGGCGTCGCGCTTTTGCGCCTCTGTCGACTTTGGATCGAGATAGGTTTCCCAGAGATCAAGCGCCTTGTCTTTCTTGATGCGCTCCTCTTCTCTGCGAGTGTTCTCGCTAATCGATGCGCGGTCGCTGACCACCTTCATTAGGTTGGCCATGACCTTTGCCTTGCCGTCCTGGTCGAGCGATTGGTATACGTTGGTGAGAGCTCCGGCCTGGCCAGTACGCAGCGCGTTATAGGTCGCCAACGGGTCGGCCATCATGGCTTCGTCGGTCGTAATGTGCTTGGTTAACGCGTTGACCTTTGCATCCTGCACAACCTTGGGCCACTTCTGCACATACGAAAGCGCAACATCTTGGCCGCCGATAAGCATTGCCTGGCCAATGAACCCGTCACGCAGCGCGTCTGTTAGTTGGTTGGGCGTGATTTGCGTGCCGTTTTTGTCGATCCCCCATTGCGTGCGGCCAAAGACTTCTTCAAGCTCCCTTTCGACACCTTGGAACCCGATTTCAAGCTTGATTGCGTTTTCCGCTTTTCTGCGTTTGAGCTCCGCTGACGCCGCTTTTTCAAGGACGGTGTTTCCAAGAGCTCCAAGGCTCGCTCTGAATTTAAGACTTGCTTCAGGGTCAACGGCTGTAAGAGCTCGCGAATAGCCGTCAGTAATTGTTGCCAGCCTTGCTTGAACATCTTTGGTGCCTACCTTTCCTGATTCAATGTCGGGCAACATATCGATGACCACCTTCTTGGCCTCGATCTCCGCGTGCCCGGCAATTTCGAACGCACGCGCTTTGCGGATGACGTTTTGTTGAATGTTGATAGACGGCCCGGTTGCAACCACCTTGCTGACGTCACCTTTTGCAATGGCTTGCAGCTGATCCGGTGTAAGCGCGTTGTCAGCCACATATTGATAGCCAGCCTCTTCGGCAAACTTTCGATTAAACGTGCCAAGCGTCTGGCTTAAACGGTCGAGCACCTCGGCCACGGTGCCCTCGTATTGAGCTGCAGCTTTTAGCCCAACGCGTTGCACCTGGTTGGGAGATACGGCACGCGCAGCTGAACCAGGCACCTGATTTAGCATTGCCTGGTTTGGCTCAATGAGCGGTAGATTAGCCATGGCTATTCAAACGCCTTTGCAATAGTCGGAAACGGGTTTTGGAAATTTCTAACAAATTCCATGCCGCCTTGAACCATAGTTGCACCAGAAAGCAGCCCGCCTGATTTTTCTGCAAAATCTCCCGCCAGACGCAGCTCGGCAGCCTGGCGTTGGGCAACAAAAGTTTCAAAGTTGGCGGTCTGGCGCCCGGCAATGTAGATGTTGGTTGCGTCTTCAAAACCCATTACGCGAGCCATTAGCGCATTAAGGTCTGTGATGCCCATGTCTTGAGCTGCGACCTGGGCATTGCGCACCTCAATCCCGCCGGCAGATCCCTGGCCAACAGCCACCCCGTTTGCAGCTGCTCGAGCTCGCACCGCGGCGTTGGCTGCGCGCAAACCCTGCAATATGCGGTTGCCTTGGATCTGATAGTTACGGGCCTCGATCTTAGCCTGCTCTAGGCGCCGGCCAGCTTGCAGCGATGCAATCTTAATTGACTGATCGGCGCGAATCTCTGCAATGGCCAGGGTATCAATTGCCTGAACTTCATTAAGACCGCGCTGGTAAATTCCTGCGGCTTTCTGTCGGCCAGCCCGTTCAATCTCCAGCGACAGTTGCGCGTATGGTGAATATGTTCCAACAGCTGTATTTAAAATTTGTGTGCCAGCTTTTAATATATCTACACCGCTCATACCCCCGCCATATCCGGCAGGGTTTACGGTTGTCGCTGGTGTTGCCATTCCAATGTCTGCCATGTCTATGTTCCTTGATGCACGGCCACCTTGCACTCAAGGCCAAGTAAAGTCATTTTGAGCGGCAGGGTCTGTGAAACTTCAATGGCCTGCTCTTTACTGTAGCCACGCACGCCATCTAGGCGTTTAATCCCAGTAAATACTGGAATGGCAATGTCGAGCAGCGGGTTGTCAAAATTCTGAAACGGCACCGGCTGATTGTTAATGTTTAGATGCTGAGAGTTTTCTACCACAGCGTTAACTTGCACAATCCGCTTTTTAAATCCTAAACGCGTGCCGGTTTGAAGGTTTAGATCAATAGGCATAGTTTTAGCAAAAACAGTGTAGGGTAGACCTACTTCGTAAGAGCTGGTCGAGGGTCGATCAAACGTCACCGACCCGCCACCCGATACCGTTTCGTTACCCTGCGGCACGCCGTCGGTAATCACGTTAAGCGTTTTGCCAACGTGGGGAAGGCTAGATGCAGACGCAGCTGCGCCGCCAATAAACGCACAGTCGGTGTAGAGCGTGTCTTGAAAGAGCTCTACAAAGAATCTGGTTGTGCTATTAAAAACTCGCTTAGTGACAACATAAATATCAGTCACGTCTGTCTGCACGTCTAAGAACTCGCCGTCAGTTGTGTACTCGCTAGGCGCCACTACCTGCTGGCTGCGCATAACTGAAAACACAGCCATTGAGCCGTCTGACGAATTGGTAACCATTAGCAGGTCACCCTCGTCTGTTGAGGTTGCCCGGCGCAGCGCAATCCGCTTTGGCGACTTTAAAAGATGGCCAGACAGTAACGTGATGCGAGAGGTCACATAAGTAAGCTGCGTGTCTGAAAACAAAAACTCGTTAAGCGCCTTGCCCTGACGCTGTACAAACACCGTGCCGCTTTCTAGTGATTCAACACGCGTGCCAGGTTTGGTGCCGTTTTTTGATACGTTTTTAAAAGTAATTGATAGCGGCGTAATGGGATCAGTTCCGGTCTGCGGAACAAAAAATTCGCCGCCAGTTGTAAAGACTTGCAGGTCGCGACCCGAGATCATGTCGACAATAATGTTTAGCTGGTTGGTATCCAGCGTTGCCTCAATGGCATCGTCGTCTAAAAACTCGGTTGCAAAAAAATCAAAAAACAACCCAACCTTTGACCCCCACACAGTCGAAGGCCTGCTTTTAGAGCCACCAAAGTAAAGTCGGCCCTCATGGAACGTCACCGACCTTGGCCAGCCCCTACCTGAACTCCAGACGTCCTCGTACCCCGCTTCAAGTTCCCAGCTGCTAGCGGCGATTGTAGATGTGCTAAAAAACGGGTATTCAGTCACGCCTTTTACAACTGTGCCAGAAACATACTCGACAATTTTTAGGCGGCCTTGAGGGTTTGCGTTTATGTATTGGTTAACGTGAGTTGACAAAAATACAGACGCCGAAGCTGTTAGCGTTACGTTGCCTGAAACTTTGTCAGGCGTAATTGTTGCGGCTGGATTGCTAACAGTTAGAGTAAACGCATACTTTGGAATTGCATCAAAACTAATTGTGCTAATTGTCCAGCTTGCATCATTGGCACCGCGCACCAACTTGGTAGGCGCTAGGTCTGGATGCACTAAAATCATAGTGTCAGCTGACTGCGTCCAGTTGAGATAATCCAACATTGCGCTTGTAATTGAAGTCGTTAAGTACGGGTCGGCAGAGCCGTTGATGTTTGTAATATGCACGCCATCCTTAACTACATACATTCTTTGATGCGTAAATATCAGCATATAGCTGTCGTCTACGCTAAACTCAAAATTAATTAGCCGTACACCGTTGCCTGCTGACGGCGTTGAGGTGTTTGGCAGTTCAAAAATGTGTTTAAGTCCTGGGCGCCGGCGCATACCGCCTTGGGGCTGGATTACCACATTTGTGGCTTTAGCCAAGGCGTTCTGATACTGCTGCAAGTCAATACGCGCACGCAGCAGCGGGTCAAGCTCTCCGGTAACAAAGTTAGTCTGAAAGTCGACAAAACGCGCCATCAGTACCTCACAGCAATTAAGCTAAAGTCATCAATTACCTGCGACGGCTGACCAAATGAATCCATGTTTGTAGCCTGTCTAAAGTAGCCGCCGCGGCCGTTTTCAGACGGCGCGCCAATTGCAACGCCTTGCCAGTAGCTGGCCTTGTCTTGTTGCTCGGTGATGGGGTAGGCCAGGTGCCAGGCCATCATGTATTTCAGCAGCTGCACAAAATACTGAGGCATGGCGAACTCAGCCGTTTGGTAGGGATAGTCAACGTAAATCGTGGTTTCGTTGGTCATCAGCTTGTCACCAATGATTTCCCACTCTTTGATCGGGCGAGAGTTGGCTACGCTCGAGGTGTACGCGGCCCGAGGGTTGCCCAGGCGATCGCCAGGCAGTTGATATTCGTATAGCCACTCCGTTGTCGGCGTGGTAATAAGCTGTGCAAGCTGCACCTTTTTGTAGGCGAAACTCCACGGGTACATAGACAGGGTCATGTCGCGCACGTCTGAGTAGAGTCGGTCGCAAGTATTAGATTCGTCTGTGCCGTCGTTAAAAGACGAAATTGGTTTGGCGCCCAATAAAATAAGCGCGTCTGAACAGATTGAAACTCCGGTATCGCCTGCAGCCATTTCAACCTCTTATGTAAGAAAGGGCTGACCCCTGGATCACAGTTGTCAGCCCTTGTTTGCTACCCCGACAGTTAATCGCTGTCGGTTGCTGACAGTGTTGTTCCGTCAGCCACGTCAACCACGTTTGAGCTGTTGCTCAGAACTTGGGTAAGAGTACAAACAGCAGTAGATCCCGTTGAAGTTACGCAATAAATTAAATCGCCTACCTCAAGGGTGTTTGAGAGCGTGTTGAAATAGCCCTCGGTGTTGACCGTCGCAATAGTGTCGGTCGTTTTGTAAGCGTAAATTGAAGGGGCTTGACCACGCTTAGAGGCCACTACGGTTGCCCAACCAGTTGCTGAAAATGCCATGGTTTATCTCCTATGCACCGTTTTCGTCGCAAGTGATTTCCACGATGCCTTCAGCGTCGATGGCGGTCGCGCCAGCCGAGAACATCGAGGCGACCAAGAAACTGGTCTTCTCAGGTATGTAGTTAACCTCGGTCTTGGGAGCAATGCCTTCGGCCATTCCGATTGCATCCTTGTGGAACGCGTAGACCTTGCGGTCGCCAGAGGTAATAGCTAGGCCACCCTCATCGCGGTCACCAAGGCAGTGGAACTTAAAGCCCATAAACGTATCAATTTCGCCTTGTACTAAGGCTTTGACCGTGTTGAAGTCAGAGCTAGTCACGGCAGTCTCTGCCAACAGAGATGCAAGGTTGTTGGCGTGGATGACAATGTGACGATCGCTCATTGGCACGTTTTTGGTATTTAGCTTTGATGCGGCTTCGCGCAACTTGGCCACGTTCAAGTTAGTGTTAGCGCCACCGATGCTAGAAGGAACGGTTAGGGCGGTGCCAGACGTTGACAGTGCGTCAAGAACAATTTGATCTTGGCGACGGCCAATGGCATTAGACACAACCTGAACAAGCTCACGACGCTCATCAAAGTTAACTTTAGCTTGCATAAAAATGTCGCTGTACTCAGCTGCTATAAAATCAGACAAAGTAACAGTCACTTGACCATAAGTGACGTTCAGCGGCGTAACATCAGCCTGCGGTACGCGAACTTGCGCAACGCCTTTACCAATCTTGGGAAACTTGTAGGTAGAGCCCTCAACACCGGAGCGAACGCGAATTGCAGGACGTAGAACGGCAGATGCCTGATATGCCTGCTTAACTTCCGCGTCGAACAGGGTTACAAAGGCTGTAGACAAATTGATAGCCATTTGTTGATCCTTTCGATCAAGTTAAAAAAAGCGGTTCTCGCCGTCGGTAAGCCGCGGATGCGGGCCTGTGCTTGCAGTGCGTTGCCAGCGGGTTGATCACAACCATTTAAGGGTTCCGGTTCCGGAATAAGCCTTAATTCAATTCTATTAGGGATTGACCTAAAAGCAACAGGGGGGATTGGTAATTAGAAAAAAAAGCCCGGCGGGCGCCGGGCGAAGTCCTCAAAGGAGGAGGAGGAGACAGCAATAGGTAGCTACTGTGCGAAGTGATTAGGATAACTCTGGGTAACGCGCCAGATACATCCGCGCAACCTTCTGTCTATAGGCAGCGTCTTTGACGTAGGGGTCGTTGGGATCGTTGACATTGCCGACCATTGAGAGCAGCTCTTCGTCGGTCGGGGCTCCGTCTACCGGCTGAGTTTCAATGGGAATGCGACCCTCGTACCCTTCGCGGATTTTCATTAAAGCTCGCAGGCCTCGAGCGGTTCCACCCATAATCTTGAACTCTTCAAAATCGTTTCCGTCCCAGACGCCCTTGTTAACCAGGCCGCGGGCCCAGCTAACCATGCCGTTTTTGATTGCTTCGGCGTTTGGCCCCAGCGACTTCATCTCAGCCTTGACATCGATCGCCGGCTCCTGCGGTGCCAGCTGCTGAGAGATATCTCTGACTTTGGTAATTAGGGAATCAAACGCTGCCTGGCTAATCCCGTTTTCTTTTGCCCAATCCAGCACGGTCGGCGCCAGGGGGTTGCTGTCAAGCGAACCTTCGCCAAACACCGTAGTGTCGTATTTCCCGTCTGCTGGCGCTTTGTGCTTTCCCTGGCTGACCATCTTGCGCAAATCCATCCAGCTCTTGGCAATACCCTCTAGGTCGGGTTCGTTGTTATCCTTGTCCCAGAAGTTTTCTGGCCAATATTCTGGCCGCTCGATGGGCTCGTCTTCGGGGATCGAATCGATCGCTCGGTGTTCGACCGACTTTTCTGTTGCTGCGGAATCCTGCTGGCTACTGTCCGATGCGGAAACATCGTCGAGTAGGCCAGCTGGTTCGCTGGGCTCGACTGCTTGTTGCTCTTCGCTCATTACAGGTTCCTTGCTCTAATAATGCGGGATTCAATCTCCTTGACCAGAGAACATCTCCCTTCCAAAAAATAGCCATAGGACGCCTCTGTCCCTGGCCCCCAGCAGGGCTGCTCGATGGTCTGCTCTCGCATCCACCTAAGTAGCCGTTGCCCGTCGTCTGTGCCAAACACGCGCAGGCACAGCTTGTCCATATCGTTGGCGCGAGGCGGCTCCAGCGATTGCTGGATCGCTTCCAAGTCTTCCCAACCTGCCATCTACAGCCTCCTTGTTATGCGGGAGCCGGCGCCATTGGCTGCCCGGCTGCAGCTCCCTGTTGGATTTGCATTTGTTGCATTGCGAGCATTTGCGCCTGCTCCTTGGCGGCTCTCTCCTCAATGAGCACAATGCGCTCCTCGGGCGAGTTGCGAACAGCTGCCGGCACGCCGAGCTTGTCGCCCAGGTAGTCAATAAGCTCCGTTGTCTTAACAGCCACGGTGCCCTCGGCGCCGAGAGGCGCAACCAGCTGCAGGTATTGGATGATTGCGTTGACCTCTTCCATGTTTTGCGCCATGGCCAGCGGTGCGACCGGGGCAACCTTGACTTCAAGGCCGTTGACCTGCAATGGCAGATCAATTAGACCCTTCTCGTCCATGACCTGGAGGATTCTGGCCACCAGGGGCACCATAGTCTCGTTGATCAGGCGGCCAAAGGCAGAGCCCAGGTTTTGAGCGAGCTCTTTCATGCGCTCAACCACCTCGGTTGCAGACCGGGCGCTCATGTTGTCTGGGGGCAGGGATTCGTCTAGCAAAACCCGCTTGATGTTCATGCGCAAGTCGTTAATTACGATCTGCGACACGTTGAAGTCCCCGGCGCGTGGCAGCGCACGCAGCGATTCGCCTTGAGGGCCACCATTACGCGCCACGGGAATAATCGCCCCCGGGGTAATTTTGACGGTTTGAGGGTTGAGCACGCCGTCGTCAGCCGCAGTGTAGACACCAGCCACGGCCAGGGATGCGTTTTTAAGCAGCAGCTCAAGTGTTTTGTTAAGCGTCTTGATGTCGGGCAAAGCGGTTAGTAACGGGCCGCGTCCATACACCTCGCCGGCTACCTTCATGTAGCGGCTAATGACCCAGGGCGATCCGCGCATACGGCGGTAGACAATCTCTTCTTTACTTGCCTTGTCAATGACGTGGTAGCACCAATCGCCGCGCTGTGAGTCGTACACGGTCGCCTCGAGGAGCTCAACGTCGTCCGTTGGTTTTTGCTCAATGCGTTGAGCAACCGACACCGGCAGCTCGGCATCGCGCCATTGCTGCGTAATTGACTCGCCCTTCATGCGCATTTTGCGGTAAATCTTGTCGACCTGGCCGTTGGCGCCTTCTTCATACGACACTAAAAACATTGGCACGGGTATAAAGTTGATTGGCTGCACGTCATCGCCTGGCTGCACCAGCATACAAGCGGTGCCGACAGCGAGATCCAGCAGAAACTCGCCCATTGCAATGTCAAAGTTAGACTGCTTGAGCACGGCAAACATTTTTTCGCCGTAAAGATCAAGAATTTCTTGCGCTTGGCTGCGGCGGTCATAGGGAATATCAACGCCTGGCTCGAGCCGGCACCACTTGCGCTGCGGAGGAAAGATTCCAGATTGCAGGCGGTTAGCGAACCGTTGCGTTGAGTTGATGGCGGTTGAATCAAACACCCTAGCCATCTTTTTGTTACCAACAGAGTTGCCTTCCCAATAGCCGTAAAGCTGGCGTTGGGGTAGGGCAAACTCGTAGGCGTCGCGGTAAAGATCCTCAAACAAATCTTTCTTGCGTTGCGCGACCTCGGCTCGCTTAATAATGTCTTCAACTTTAAGCCGGTTGCCTTGGTAACCTTTTTGTTTTTCGTAAATCTCAGCCATTTTTCAACCTATGTCCTGCAATCGGCACGCACGTTCCAGCGTGGAAAGGTATTCGGTTTGACACAACTACAGCTTTCAAATCGGCTAGTTTTTTTTCGCATTGCATTACTGAAATTGCTTCAAAATACGCAAATTTACAGTCGTGTTCTGTTTCACAAAAAAACAGAATGACAAGCCAAATCATTTTGGCCTTCTCATTGCAGTTTTGGCTGCTTTGCGAAACGCTGCGTCTGTGGGGGCTCCTTCAGAGCCTGGCTTACGCATTTTTTCGTTGCTGCCTTCTTCAATGCGTTTGCGTTTTGCGTGAATGTTGGCATAAAGACCGGGTTTTGTTTTTCCGTACATGGTTACGCTCCACTTAATAATGATCTGCTGCGCATCCGGCGAGCGCGTACATAGCCATCACGCACCGCCCAGGCTGCTTGTTTTGCCATCACCGCCGGCGCCCATTGGGCCAATACCTATCTCTGGGTTAAGGCGTGCGTCGGAAAGCAGGGCGCGTGTACCGCCGCGTCGCGCAGCTTTAATTCTTGCTGACTCTTTCTTGCCTTCTTTGCGGCGTTGCTCTTCAATTTGTTTTTGAATGTCAGCGGCCTGCTTTTCCATTTCTGCTTTTTGCTCAGTGTATCGTTGCGACTCGGCTGCCAAAGCTTCGCGGGCTGCTTTAGCCTGGTCTTGCTGCGCAGAAACCATTGTGTTGTAAGACTCAAGCTGGCGCTGACGGTCGGCCGCCTCGGCTGCAGCTTTTTTCTCTAACGCCGCTAGCGCGGCAGCTGCGTCAACACGCGCTTGCTCTGCTTGTGTTGTCGCTACGCGTTGCGCCTCTTCTGCGCGCCGGCCAGCTTCCTTTTGCGCTTTCCTGGCGTCGGACACACCTTTAACGGTTGCAGCTGCGGTAACTACTGCGGCGGTTGATACGGCCATATTAGTCTCCAATCCACTTTACATAGAGCCGCTCAGTTTCTTTGTAGCCTAGCCGCTCAAACAATTTGCCAACATCCTTGTGAAGCTTTGTGCTTTGAAAAACGCGCTCAACACCTTTTTTACGCAGTTGCTCCTCAAGGTATTTAAACAACCGCACGCCCGTCATTCCTTGTCGGTAGTCGGGGTGGATAAAATACATATCGGCATAAGCGCTCAAACTGTGCTTGTAGTGCAGATGCGGTCGCACGACGCTAACGTGATACCCGACCATCTTTTCGCCGTCCCGCGCTGTAACGATCAGCAGCAGGCCAGCGTCTTCAAGCAACCTAAACGTATCAACGTCAGGGTTTAACGGCACCTTTGCCTTATCTAAAGCGATTTCTTGCCAATGAATGTCCCACAACCAGGTCATGTCGTTGAGCACCTGGTCAATAGTCTCAATGGCAAATTGAACGCTCATGCCAATTGATTCTATTAGGAGAGATTTCTGTTGATGCGGATCAGATATCTCATGCGATATCTAATCGAACACATTAAAGTCGACGCTAGCTTGCGCCTGGCCAACAAACTGGCCCGACGCGCCAAGCGGTGTCTTGGTCATGCGCCGGTGTTCGCCGCCCCCAAGCAACAGATATCCAAATGCGTCGCCAACGTGAGAGTGTTCGTTTTTGTTTGGCGCATCTCGATATCGCTCTTGCCCGGCGCCAATGGCGATCCTCTTAAAATGGTATCCACCGGACAGCGACTTTCGGAGGAGATTGCATTGCCTGTTCACAATAAGACCAGGCTTGCCAGCGATTAGGCGCTGCATGGGCATCGCAGCTGCTTCGCGGCGCACCTTAAAGTCGTTGCTCGGCGCCGGCTGCGCCCGCAGACCTAGGGTTCGCAGGTAATCAAAAGCGGTGACCTCGTAGATCGCGTCCCTAGCCATACCGGCTGGGTCGCCCCAGATCATAATCTGCGCCTTGGGGTATCTTGCATTAAGGTCAGCAAGCAGCTGCTGGCCAAAACGCTCCAGCCCCATGTCAAAAGTAACAATCTCATGCAGGATTACCCACCGGCCGTTTTGCAAACGCTGGCCAATCACCGCAGCTGGCGTTAGTCCAAAGTCCAGCCCCACTTGCAGCGGCACGTTTGGGTCGTAGTCGACATCGCCTGACATCAGGTTGTCGGAATACTCAGACCAAACCGGCTTGCCCTCCTGCACATATGTGTAGCGACCCTCGGCGTAGCACCGAATCCAATCCAGGTTCTTGCCCAAAAGCATCTGCGGGTAGTAGCCAGCGGGCAGGTTACTTAGGTTTTCAGCTTTGGCGTTGATTCGCCACCACTTGCCCGCTGCAAAGACGTGATCGTTTGCCTCTGGATTTTCTGGCAGTTCCGCGGGGTCAACCTCTGTGACGCCGCCAGGCTGCTTAAAAAACTCCCAACCGTACCGGCCCTCTAATTTTTCTTTTTCCGCCAAGCGAAACCACCAGTGGTCATCGTCGGTTGGGTTTGTATCCATCCAGATACCGTGCCAGGACGCACCGCCGTCGCGCTTTGTTGGGTATCGGCCGACCCGGTGGGTCAATCCGTCAATCACCGCCTTGGGCAGCTCGCGTGCTTCGTTGACCCACGCCCCGGTGAGCTCAAGAGACAGCAGCTTTCGGACATCTTTTGGCTGATCCAACGCCAAAAATATGACCTCGCAATCAATTCCAGCTGCATCACCGCGGGCCGGCAGCCGAATGTGATGCGTAATCGGTGGCGTCCACAGCATGGGCCCGAAGGTGTTCTCGGGAAACAGGTCGAGCCAGGTCTTAATCGTCGTGGTCTTTAGCATTGGGTAGCTGTTTCGCACGATTGCCCATCGCGAATACTTGATGCCATCGACCGGGGAGGGCTTTTGCTGCACAGCTTTGATCATTATCTTGGCCGCGCAGGCGTAGCTCTTGCCAGATCCAACCGGGCCCATGAGCCCCTGGACAAACCGATTGCTTTGGACAAATTTGTAGACTACCGGGCTGGTGGAAAAGTTAAGGTTGAGCCCGGTAATGGGTAGCTCTTTGCTGGATTTTTCTTTTGTTTTAGCCATTATTTGCTTGCCGCCATCCAGACACCGGCTTGCGCAATGGCGTAGCCAACAAACATAAGGGCAAGATCACCCTTGCCTTGGCGGTATAGGTCAGCGGCCACTATTGCGTAAATTATTCCGACCAGGGCTATGAGCCAGCTGGCCATTAGATATCGCGCCTTGCGCACCACCACAGACACAAGGTTAGCCAGCTAACAATAAAAAACCAAAAGACAGCTGGTCCGGTGCTTGCAATGTCAAAAACAAACACGGTCATGCGTCACCTCATATGTCGAAGGTTAAAGTTTTCATGCTCAAGCCAGCTAATTTCGCGCTCAAGCTCTGCAATTCGGTTTTTGTTTGCGGTGTTGCACGCCTCCCACCGCTGGTCGTTTATCACTACAGCTGCGCGCCAGGCGAGCTCGGCGCAGGCCAGCTCGTCTTCAGACCATTGCCTAACGTCCTGGCGCATCGCTAGCCACTCGCTAAAGGTCACCTTGCTCCTCCTCCCTAGCATTCAGAATCAGCTGCAGCTTCACGCACTCAAGCGCGCCAATAGCGGCAGCCAGCGACATCGTGTCGCCGTATTTGTCGATCGCCTCAAAAATTTCCTGGGCCAACGCCTCAATGAGCGCAACTTGAGTCATCCGTCTTTTTCCTCAACGTCAACCACCTCTGGCGCCTGGACGTTGATGCCAATCACCGACGGTTTGTCGCCCTCGTCTGGGTTGTCTAGCAGCCCGCTAGCTTTGGCCAGCAGGCGCAGGACACCGACCTTGTCGTAGAGCTCGATGTCGAGTGTTTGGGCGCCGTCTTTGGCTTTAGTTACGCGGATGTTCTTAATTGACTGCAGCGCGTGATCGGGTATGGCAGAGGCGGCTTTGACCTTCACGTTGCCGTCTTCGTCCCAAGTCAAGATATCGGTGATTTTGGTGTTGGCCATGCACAGCAGCGAATAGGCGACCGCCTCCCGGTTTTCAACAATCGTGGCCGAGCGCTCCAGCCGGCGCTGGATCGAGCGAACCCCGCCCCAGTTTTTTAGGCTAGGAATCTGCTGCGCAACGCGTGCTTTGGCCATCAGAACGGTACGTCAGAGTCCAGATCAACAAAGCCATTGCTCTTGGCACGATTGTGCCCAGATTGGGCAGGGAAGGGCTTATGCGCAGCTGAGTAGACGCCTGGTTGGGTTTGCACCTCGCGGCCGATCTTGACCGAGTACCAGGTCTTGCCGTTGCTGGTCTTGGGCTGGATGTCTAGCCAGTGGGTCTTGCCGTCAGGCAGCACCACCTTGCCGCGAAAGTCAGGGTGCCAATGCTCGGTTTTCTTGTCGTTGGGAAACGCTGAACCCTGGCCGGGTTTTAATTCGTAAGGCATTGAGATATCTCCTAGGGTGATGTTTTGAACTCTTCCATCGCAGCGACGTACTCGTCGGCCTGCATGATCTTGACCTTCTGCGAGGCCAGCGCTTCAGCGATCTGCTGCGGGGTAAAGCCGCGTCTGAGCAGCTGCAAAACAAAGTCGTGCAAGATGTCTTCCACGTTCATCAAACTCCTCCAAGAAAAAGTGGGGAAAAATTGGGAGGTTCCCCCGCGACTAGGTGCGGACGGGGGGAGGGGCAAGGGGTGCCCTCTGCGGGCGGCCAACCGCGGCTGGTTGCACCGATCAGGCCGTCCAATCTCCAACCGGCCCGGCCTGTAGCCACCACCCCTAGCTGACCCCTCCCGCCGGCGTCCACAACCCATACCAACGATTGGAAATTAGACAGACGCGAATACAGGCTCTCAGACGGGCTCGCGTACCCTGACCTAGGCATGGGTAGCCACCCACCTATGGCAGAGGCGTGGCGGTGCCTTAAAACGCGTTTAAATGGCATTGGCATCAGCGTGCCACCTTCGAATCGAGGATCTTGGCGGTAATATCAACCAGGCTGGCAGGGTCTGTCAGGGCAGCGTCGAGCTCGCTGGCGGTCACTCCAACCTCGCACAGCACCTCGGCAGCTTTTAAATCTTGCTCGGTTGTTCTAACAAAACCTAATGTAAACCTTCTTTTAATTATGTCTTCATAAAGACTTAAAACCTCATGTAAACCTATGTTTTTCTGTGTTCCTACAACCCTATTAGGTTGTGTATGTGGTTGTGTATGTAAGCCCTCTTCATTCACAACCGTATTGGGTTGTGTATGTGATGGCTGTTTCTTTGGTCTGCGAGGCATCAGGATCGCTCCAATTTGAACGGGTTGGTGGGTTGTGTGGTTCTTTTGCGTCAAGCCGGTCAGCATCTCTTTTAACCGCCTGCGGTTGGCAGCCATCTGCTCCTCGGTAAACTCCATCTCCCGCATCTCGGCTTTGACCTGGTGCGGTGGCCTGGTGTCCTCGATCGAGCTGGTCGCAGCGATTGCATCCTCTTGGCTAATGCTTTCATCGTGGATTACCCGGATCGTGTTCGCTCGCTCGCCCCTGAACCCGCGGCTGGTGACCTCAATGTAGCCACGCTCGCGCAACACTTTTAGCTGCTTGGCCACGGCCTGCTGGCTGACGCCCAGATCCTTGCCAACGCGTGCCTGGCCAACCCAGGTGATCCCGGCTCGGTTGCAGTAGCTACACAGCACGCCCAAGACGCGCACCTGGTTGTCGGTGAGCCGCTTATCTGTCAGCGCCTTGATCGGCATCACGACGTGGTGGCGCTGATCCGGCGGCGCCTGCTTCTCGATCACCTTTGGTCTGCGCTTTGGCAGCTTAAATTCAATCACTTTTGCCGGCTCGCCCATATCTTCAGCATCTCTTCTCTAAGCTCTTGCCTGGCTTTCTCGCCGCGCCGCTCCGCGACCGCATCCAGGTACTCAATCCGAGTGCGCCTGGAGCGCTTCTTTTTGAGCACCCAGACGGCCTCGCAATAGCGCCGGTAGTCATCGCTATAGCTGCCGACCACGCGCCCGTCAGCGAGCTTAATAAGCCGGCTGCCGGGGTGAATATCGCCACAGCCATAGCAACGTAGTCGTTCATCGCTTTCGCTGCTCGAATCCGAAGCAGCCATTTACTTGGCCGCTGGTGGGTTTGTCGAAGTATCTGCAATAGCCAAACCCGTTGCGTCTGAGGTGGCGGCAGTCCCAACAGCTGCGCGTGTCTTTGTTGTCTCCAGGCAGCTGCGGCACTTCCACCTGCGATTCATCCCGTTGTTGCTGATCTTCCATAGCCCGCCGTCAACCCTTTGGTGCATCCGGCAGTTGGTGCAAAACCGCGTCCCCGTGATCGTTACCTCGGCCTCCCTGGCTCGCCAGTAGTGATCCTTGCTCACTTAATTCCTCCCGAATTGCGTAAACCAAGAAGTCCATGGGCACAACAGCTCGCCAGGGCTGGCCGTTGCGTCGAAACACAACAACCGGCACCGGCCGCCCAAGCTCGCCGTCTTCGTCAATGTTTGAAACCGTTGTGCAGGCCGCCTCGACTTGGCGGCACCAATCCTCAATAGCCAGACGCTCCTGGCGCTTGACCTCGATGACAAACCGGCCGATCTGTATGTCGTGGCCGCCGTCCCTGGCCTGGCCAAGGTGGCGTTTGACGTCGCGGCCGAGCTCATGCGAGAGCAGCGCGGCCACCTCTCGCTCGCCGGTTGCGCCTTTGTTTCGGCGCCCGCGGCCGTTCAAGTGGCCTGCCCCTGGCTCAACATTTGATCCAGCCGTGTAGTAACGTCGGAGTACTTGCGCTCCAGGTGCGCCACTACGGCCTCGTCGATGAGCTCTGCGCGACTCTTGAGCTCAAGCTCCGCGGCCCTATCCAGCAGCTGACGCGCCTTGGGCCGCAGCCGGACAAAGAAGGGGGTGTATTTGTCGGTCATGTAAAGCTCCCAAAAGCCCCGTAAGGATATCCGCACCGATATCTTTTTGGCAACAACCCCGATTGGGCAGTTGACAGACGTATGAGATATCTCTAATGTGACGGTTCATGGCAGAGATATCTGCCCCAACTACCCAGAGAGAGGAGTTGCAAATGACGACGTATCAAGACTTAATTGACGAAGAGCGCAGATATCTGTTGACCCGCGCCGGGCAAGAGCGGATTGGCCGTAGAGTATTGACGGCAGAAATTCAACAGAACAAAGACTTGGCTGACGTAGCCATGCTGATTGCTGCCAGCACCCCGGAGCGTAGGAATCCTTACGCGCAGTCGGTTTATGTGCCTTGTGACCTAATCGACCAATTGATTGGTTGCCTTGAGGCGCTTGATTACGATCCAAAAAAGTTTAGAAAACAGGCAAAAGAGTCGCGGCAGTATTTTGTTAGCCTGGCGCGCAAACAGCATCAAGCTAAAGGGGGGTCTTAATCATGGCACCCCACACAGGCAAGTTCGTCGCCTACTACCGAGTCTCAACCGACCGCCAGGGCGTGTCTGGCTTGGGTCTGAACGCGCAGCGCGACGCGATCGAGCGCTATCTCAACGGCGGCCGTTGGTCGCTCATTGGCGAGTTTACCGAGATTGAATCTGGCACCCGCAAGCGTTTGGCCAAGCGGCCAATGCTCGAGAGCGCGCTCAAGCTTTGCAAGAAAGAGAAGGGCACGTTGATCGTGGCCAAGCTCGACCGCCTGGCCCGCGACGTCCAGTTCATCTCCGAGCTCTTAAATTCCCAGGTCAAGTTTATCTGCGCCGACGCGCCCGAGGCCGACCGCACGTTCCTGCAGATGATGTCGGTTTTTTCCGAGTACGAAGGGCGCCGCATTGGCGAGCGCACCAAGGCAGCGCTGCAGCAGCTTAAAAAGCAGGGCAAGAAGCTAGGCAGCCCAACGCCAGAGATCGGTGCCGCCATTGGCACCAAGGTTTTGCAGGAGAAGGCAGACGGCTACGCGGAGCTGGTGGCTCCGATCGTGCGCGACATCGTGCGCAAGACCGGCGCCTCGACGCTGCGGGAGATTGCCGAGGCGCTAACTAGGTCGGGCGTTAAGACGCCACGGGGCAACGAAGAGTGGCGCCCGCAGCAGGTTTCCAACTTACTTAAACGGATCAAGTAGTTAGGGTTATTTCTGGGGTCAGTACCAATTTTTTAATATGTGAGAAGGGTAGAGTCCACCTTCATCTTTTACGCGGCGATCAAAAAGCAATGACTTTTAAAATACATGACGGCGAATCTGACCTGAACCGCCAGCAGCTGGCCAAGTACCTGAACAGGGTCGGCCGCGGGATCAATTGCCGGATGGACATCCCGGTGCTGGTGATCGATGACATCAAGTGGGCTGCCAAGGTCTTTGGCGACCTGTCTAAAGAGCTCACACAAATTGCCTTTGAAGATCCCCGGACGGACATCTGGCGTATCCTGGCCGCCCGGTACGCTATGGAGGCGGCCAAGCGTGAGCTGCAGACGCGCAATGAGCGCAAACTGGCAACCAAGGCGCGTCAGAAGGCTGTTAATGACAATCCGCGGGGGTACTAAATTTGGTTTTGTTAGGGCAATTAAGGTTTGGTGTTTTTACGTTGTAGTAAATCTAAAAAAAGGAGCTGCAAAATGTTGCAAAAAAGATTGAATTATCAACAACTTGCACGTTACGGCCGTGCCGGTAGGGGTCAGAGCCGTTTTAGACTGTGTCGCATAATGTGTATTGGGTCTTTTGACCCGCAAAACGCTACATTTAGTAACCCCCACGCGCTGTCCTGGTCGCAGTTAAGGGCCAAGGAAAACCCCATAGAACCCATTGAGCACGTCGTCATCGGCGGGCTTGCCCTGGTCATGCTGTTTCTTGGCATGGCTTTTGTTTGAGGGGGCCGCGATGGACTATCAACGCACCGGGGCAGCGCCCCAGATCCCGCCCGTCGATGGCGGGTTGTTGTACCAAACCCCAGCTGCCAAAACCGACATCCGTCGCACCTTTCGCGAGCGGTGCGGTTGGGTTGGGCCCGAGGAGCAGCGCCGCCAGGCCGAGCTGCAGAGGGAGGCCGGCTATGCGAACAGCTGAACTAGGACGCCGGCTGCGCGACAACCAACTAGCGTTGTTTGAAATCAGGCAGGCAGAGTTTCTTGAGCGCTGCAGAGCACTAGCGGTAGAGGTCGCCAAGCGCCAGGGCACGGTTTCGATCAACGACATCCGGGCCCGCATCTCGGTGCCGGCAGGGGTTCACCCGTCGGTGTTTGGCTCAGTCTTTAAAAAGCCATATTTCTCAGTTGTCGGTTTCACTCTGGCTGAACATCCGCAAGCGCACGCTCGAATCGTGCGTGTCTACGCGCTGAAAGGGGGCAAGTGATGGTTGGAAAAGTTACCCCCAACACCATGATGTCAGCGTCCCGGCTGCCGGCTCTGATGGGAATTAGCCGGTATCGCAGCCCAAACGATGAGCTGGTTGCCGTTTTGGCTGCGCTCGATGGCCAGGAGTTGGAGTCCGAAACTAATGAAGCAATGGATTGGGGCAATGAGTTTGAGCTCACAATCCTCAAGAAAGCCTGCCTGCGCTTGGGCGTGGACAACCTGGACGCCGAGCACCCCAACCCGTACTTCCACGCCAGCTGGCCGCTTGCTTGCAGCCTGGATGGCACCTGCGACGGTCGAGGCCTAGTCGTCAACCACGATCCCGACAAAGGTATCTACGTTGTTGGCCAGGACTCAATCGTGCTCGAGGGCAGGGGAGTGCTGGAAGCCAAGCTTACCGCAATGGACGTTGAGGATGTTCCACCGCTCTGGCGCGGGCCCGTGCAGCTGCAAGCACAGATGGACATATTGCAAGCGAAGTGGGGAGCTGTGGCCACGTTGTACCGTGGGACGCAGCTGCGGATCTTTTTGTTCGCTCCGCACCCGGCCACGCTTGAGGCCATCGAGGCCGCGGTCACCGACTTCCAACGCCGGCTTGACTACTGGCGCGACACCAAGACGGTCGACTACTACCCGCCGCAGGACAGCAAAGACGCAAACCGCACCTGGCCGGCAGTCAAAAACGAAGAGCCGCTGGTGCTTGGCGAAGCCGAGGATTATTGGGCTTTCAAAATCCAGATGGCCAAGCATGAGATCTTGCGGCTGGAAAATGAAATTGCCGACTGCGAGAAGCGGATTAAGGACGTCATGCGCGAGGCTGGTGTTGCACGCACCGACAAGTACGAAATCAAGTGGCCAATGCGGCACTTTAAAGCGCAGCCGGAGCGTGTCGTGCCGGCGAAGGATGCGTACTCAATCCGTCAATCCACCCTATCAATCAAGGAGATAAAAAATGTCTAAAAAAATTTTCCAGAGCGATTCCAAGTTGCTCAACGCCCGCATCCAGGCGGCGATCAAGCTGCAGCACCTGGCGTTTGACGCAGCCAACCGCACGCCTGGCGCGTTTATGAACCGCGACCGGGCCCAAGACGTTGTCGACGCGATTGTCGTAGTCGTGCTCGAGACCCTTTCCGCATACGCAAGTGAGGAGAATAAAGATGCAACTGCAAACGCAAAGTAACCGCGGGTTTGCGCCCGCTACGATCACCGAGGCAATTCAGTTCTCGGAAATGCTGGCCAAGAGTCAGATGGTGCCCAAGCAATACCAAAACAAACCCGAAGACATCATGGTCGCAGTGCAATGGGGATATGAGATTGGCCTGGCTCCGCTGCAGGCGCTGCAAAACATCTCGGTGATCAACGGTAAGCCGAGCGTGTACGGTGACGCAGCCATGGCCCTGGTGCAGGCCAGCGCGGTCTGCGATGGCATAGAGGAGCACATTGAAAACGAAGGCACGCCGAACCCGATCGCGGTCTGTATTGCCAAGCGCAAGGGCAGGAACCCGGTAATCGCCAGGTTTTCGGTCGAAGACGCCAAGCGGGCAGGGCTTTGGGGCAAGCAGGGGCCGTGGCAGGCATACCCAAAGCGGATGCTACAGATGCGGGCCCGCGGCTTTGCCCTGCGAGATGCCTTCCCAGACGTTTTAAAAGGGCTCATAACGGCCGAGGAGGCGCAGGACTACCCCCAGGAGGCAGCCAAGGACATTACCCCGCCCAAGACCACCAGGAACCCGCTAGACGCGCTGCCGTCGCCGGTGACGCTACAGGCTCCACCGGCCTATGTTCCCGGCACCTGGTCGGAGGAGACCGAGCAGGAGGTCAACGTAGCTGTGGCCACGCCGGAGGTTGTAGAGGAGGGTAGTCAAGACACCAACAGCGCCGGTTGGCAATTAGCCATACCCGGCAAAGACGCCATTGAGTTTCCCGACGCAAAGGCTTACATCGAGGCCTACAAGGCGATGATCGATAAGGTGGCCACCGCCGGCAAGGCGCCAGCTGCAACACGCCTGGCAAAGATCAAAGAGCTGCGCGCAGTCAATGAGCTTACGATCAATCGCATACCCTCGCTCGAGCGCATTCAGATCACAGCTCACCTGGCGAAGTACCAGGGCAGCCTGGAGGGCAGGGCGAAGGAGGAGCTAGCTTAAATACAACGCACGCTCGTCTTTGCGGCGCTTAACAAGGCCGGGGAGCTCACGCCCTCCGGCCTTTGTCCATTGCATAAACGCTTTAGCTGCGCCATCGAAGTCGCCGCGATTATGTTTCATGCGGATGCTAGAGCGTTGGAGATTGCCGAGCCCAACATTGAAAGAGAAGGAAACGAATGCATCAAAGCGAGACTGAGTAAGATCAGAAGGACACAGTCGTAATACGCCTCGCTGAAACGTAGCCAGGTCATCGGATAGGATCTGATCAACCTCTGCCATAGAAAGAGTTCTGTCCCACCCGTCAGGGATTGGAAGGTTTTTTCGTTCTTCAAGTTTTACTCCAATATGTTTTTGATCAATGACATGGCCCACGCCCACAGTCCACAGCAGAGCTGGGCATCGGTACGGGCGCACGCGCACGCCTTCATGGTGTTTGATCATATCGATCGTTCTTGCTGACACTTTCATTTTCTAAAGCTCTGCGTACCAAACCAAAAAGCAATCGTGCTCGAAAAAATTATGGCGCTGTCTTCGTCCCACAGAATTTCCATCGCCTGATCAAACGGCACGCCGGTTTTCCACGCGTAAAAAAATCCAAAGATGTTTACGAAAAGCAACATACAAAACATCCCGTAGGTAATAACGGGCCGCACGCTAGCGCGCAGGTTTGTGACCCATTGCGATGCGCCCTTGCCAATCTCGATGTCGTGCGCATAAAGCGCCTGGCGCTCCTGCACCGCAGTCTGCATTGCGACCTGGTCAGTACGAATCTCTTCAACGCGGGCCTGGGCGGCAAATCCACGCTCAAGCATTTGCAGCTCGCGCTCAATTTGCATTTGAGCTAGCGCAAGCTCATGCGACTTATCGGATCTGTCTTGAAAAAAATCTAAAATTTTAGGCAGCCCACCCATTAAGAAAGACAAAAGCGTAGATAACAATGTGATCATAGAAACCCTCCAAGCAAATACGTTACAAACGCAGCTGCACTCACGCCTTGCTCCGTTTCCACTTTAGATATTCGGCACCCTCTTTAGGACACCAAAAAAGCTTAATCATGTCGGGGTGGGTCTCATCGAGCTCGGGGTCGATCACCGTCATGCAAGCAGGAGAGAGGGTCTGGTTTCTAAATCCTTTCTCTTTGGCGTAGTGGTCATACAGCTTGTATGACGCCACCTGCACCGCGTGGCAGACGCGACCTGATGCCGGGTCTTTAATAAGGCCGTAGCCAGAAGTGTGTTTGTGGCCAGAAATCATCAGGTGATCTCGGTGCCCCATTTGCGCGGCTTTCATTTGGCCGTGAGCTGGGTTCCATTGACTGTGGCCGGCAAAATCATGCCGAGCATTTACGATCACAGTGCGGCCGTTGGGAAAGCGCAGGTTGATTCGGCACTCGCTTGGTTTGTAAAGCGTGTCCGACTGCCTGGCAATCCACTTAATTGGATCTGCAGCTCCAGCCCAGGCGTCGTGGTTGCCGCCCACCATGTAGATCCAGCGCGTGCGGTTGATGAACCACTCGGCCAGCTTCCATGCCTGCTCGGCAGTAGTGCTCTGGCTTGCGTATAGCCTCGCCAGCCGGCCAATCCAGTTGTTGGTAGTGTCACCTACGTTGGCGCCCCAGACGCCTTCCTGCTTGGTTAGATCCGAGTGCTGACGCAGCAACTCGAGGTCGGTGCCGTCGTCGTCAACGTGCGGGTCACCGAAGTGCAGGATGCCAATTGAACCGTCTAGCCGCACCTTGACCTGGATCAGCTTGCTGGCCTCCTCATAATCGCGGCGCTTGCCAAACTGTTTGATGCGCAGCTCAACCAAGTCCTCGATGTCAAGGTCGTCGTTGGGCAAAGCCATTACGGTGAACTCAGATTTTGCTGGTTGGTAATTCTCAGCATCCGGTTTGAATTTGCGCTTGTATGCCGCAAACCGATTTTGGATTGTGCTGCGTGGGATGTTTAATGCAATTGCCGCCTTGCTCAAATTCATACCGTGCGAAACGACAGCATTCCAAGTGTCACGCAATTCCTGATCTGTAAAGTCATGCCCCTTGCCAGCCATCATTTCTCTCGAGACTTTTGCAAGGCCGCGGTGCAGATGCGTTGCGTAAGTTCCGCGTTGTCTGCCAGCACAGCCCACAGACCAGAACCTATGCAATGAACCTGGCGCTCACTAAGCCCTAGCTTTAGGTTGAAATCAATTGCGTGCGTAACTTCATGGATCACGGTGTCGGCCCAACTTTCAATGGGCATTCCCTTGCGGATAGATATCTGCTGCTTGTCGTCTTCGCAAATTCCCTGGTTGTCCAGGTTGTCGACCTCTAAAAGCTTGTAGGTCTTGCCAATGACACGCACTGTTGCAATCGGTGCTGGTTTTCTGCTAGCCATTCCCAACTCCCATCTGGATCTATTGGCATTTTGAAACTAGCTAAAAATTTTTTTTAAAAACATTGTGATAGCAGACCCAATTGCGCCGGCCATTAGCAGCATGACGTACACGCCGCCTTTGCCCTGATTGATGGCAGCGTTAACGCGGGCCATCTCTTGGCGTAGCAAGTGAATCTCTTGCATCAGGTTTTTGACATCGGCCTGGAGGGCACCAAAATCTTTGGGATCAATTTCACTCATGGCTAGATAGCTCACCAATAATTGCTTATGGGTTTTGTACTGCCGGCCACGCCTGGGCGCCGACTACAGCGATCAGCTCCTCGACCGAAGCGCAGGCAGCGATCGCGGCCTCGAGGCGTGTTGCCTCGGTCACCACAACTGCGCGGTATGTGGCCACCGACTCGGGAATCTCCACGTTACGCTCGACCTTGCGAATCACATACCAATCCGTCTGAACCAGCATCTTGCCTGCTGTGTCTTTAACTTGTGCAGTCCATTGGCTCTTTAGTCCTTTGGTTACCAGACGCTTGTCAGAGTCCACCATAGCGGGTTTGCCATCGACTGTGCCTAGCACCTGAACCCACATCGGGTTACCGTCTTGGTCTACTTCCTCACGGTCATTAAGAAGTTTTGGGTTATTCTGCCCCCAGTAGAATCTCTGGTCATAATCAGGTGCAGCAGGTTCAAACGGGTCTGGGTCACCGTTCTCCACAATACCCACCTTAGTCCTGACAGCGGCATCTAATAGGTTGTTGTAGCGCACTCCGTCTGTGCGGAAGAACTCTACTCTAATGTTTACGGGTTGTCCGTTGTATAAGTAAGCCATGTTATTTCTCCGTTAATCAGCGGGCAAGCGAAAATTTAAAAGGAAACTCGGCAAATGCGGCGTAGATTATTGTGTTTCCATTGCTATTCATTCCGCTATCTGTTGATCTAATTTTAAATCCGTTTGACAACATATCTCCAAATGTATATGTATCTTCAGCATTAGACAGATTAGGGTAGAGCAGTTTATCAACAACATTGAATGTATTTCTTACCGCATCATAGATATACCAACTAGCCGTAGCAGATGAGTTTTTAATAAGTATCCACCTCGGCCTAAACCCAAGAAACACAAACGGCCCATCCGTAGACCCGTTTCCTGTGTATGAGCCAAAGGCTGAATAGCCTGCGACTGCGGCAAATACATAGGCTACCATTGTCTGTGTATTCGTATTTGTGTTTGCCCAAGTTCCAAGACTAATAACTGTTGAACTTGGCAATGTGCTATTCATGAATGTAGACAACGATGCTTTTGCGTTTGTCAGGTTCAAATACACATACTCGTTCACGGCAAATGAACCATGCCACACGGGCCAGTTGTCTGCTGCGTTTCTTGGCTTCAAAATAATCATACTCGGCGCAACACCCAAACCATGACCAACCGTAGCGTTTGCGCCAGTACCCGTATAAGTCACAATCGAGAACCCAGCCGTGGTGCTTGCTCTTACTGTGCTGGCTATTGATGGCACATTTGGCGATGTTGAATACTGACCAACAGAAATTGTTTGATTAGAGCCGCCTGCGTTCCAGTTCCATGCGACATATTTGTCTGTATTGGTATTAAGTTGAGCCAGCGCACCTACCGTGAATCCGTCTGTATTAAAAGCAGTCAATCCAGTTGTTTCGGTACTCTCTGCGGTAATGGTGTTTGATTCCATTTGCTTCTGAACACCCCTAACCGCATCGTATAACCCGTGGTCAGCCGTGCCTACCTCACGCTCTTTAATCCACACAAAGTCAGGTTGGAACCCCACGCCTGTAATGCTTTGGCTAGACCCTGTGCCTGGGTAAAGCACTACATTAAAGTAATCATTCGCCTGTGTCGTGCTAGTAGCACCTATGGTCGGCGTTTCTAGGTTCTGTGTGCAGAGTGCCTTAAAGCCAGAGGGGGCGGTGTAGGCGAATGGGCGTTGGCCGAAGTTGTAATTCATAGTTGCAGAACCGACAGACGAGTTAAACCCTAACTGCGGTTTCCAGCCAGACGTTGTGCTAGGCAGATTTCGTGTACCTTGAGAGGCATTGTTTACATAAAACACAACTGTATTTGCATCGCAGTCTAGAGCCACACCAATAGTGATATCGATTCCAAGAGTTGACCAAGAAGTCCCATACACTACCGTAGTTCCATCTTCACGATTGTTCCCACTAGCACCGTAGTAAAACCCACTCGGATTTGTTGTAGGGCCAGCAGTTGAACGCAATGCACCACGAATTACTCCAACATATTGCGCTGCGTTTGTTGTGGCATTAGATGTTACTTCCCAATACCACTTACCCGAAGTGACCGCAAATGTCCCAGATGCTCCGGTTCCATTAGTCCCAGAAAGTGTTTGCGCCAAATTGCCGTTAGTCGGGGCGGCGACAGAACCTAAATCTACTGCATTGGCCGTACAGTAATTCCCCCGCACCTCTCCACCGGCCCCTGTGTCTGTGCCATACGATGTAGGCGTGTCTACAAGATTGTCTGCTCCAACCCCTGTGGTGGTTAGGTCTAGGTTATTAGGTTGCCAGTTATTGCCGTTGCCTGATTGGTCATCAGTAGCATCAAAATAAAACGGCGAAAATAGTTGTGTAATTGCTCCCCCATTGTTTGTGATTGCAAAATTATTCGTACTATTATCAATAAACGTGCTAGATTGGCAAGTTAACAAAACAGTATTTGTAATTGCCGTTAAAGGTGCTGTGGACGGAGTAAAGTTAGCGGTGTAAACCGCAGTTCCTTTAACCACCCGCACATTAGAAATGTAGCCGGGGAAGTAAGTTGCTGAAGTTTGATGGGCGTTTATTATTCTAAATTCCGCAGTTCCAGAATAATTTGTACTATCGGTTTGAGTGCTTCCAACCTGAGTTCCATTTAAGAAAAATCGTAAACTTGTTCCAGACCGAGAAACGGCCATGTGATACCATTGATTTGTGTTTAACGCTGACCCTAATGTAAATGTGTAAGCCGCACCGTTGCCGTAATACCAATAAATATTTGTACCATCGATTTGTAACATACCAAAAGCACTTGCGCCAACATTATATCGCCCAATAAGGTTTTGGTTGCTAAATGAGCCAGACGTTGTGCCAAACAACCACCATTCCAATGTAAAGTCACCCGTACCGTACTGCCATGCGGCGTTACTGGCTACGCTGAGATAGTCATTTGAACCATCAAAGAACCCAGAAAATGTTGTACCAGCACTCATGGGCAAATAAAAGCCGTTAGTGCCGTATGTGCTTGTGTATGCAATAGGTTCCCATACACCTGTCTGTGCGTTGGTTTGGCCGAATGAGGATGGAGTTAGGGCTTGGCCGTCAATGAAGTTGGTTTCTGTTTGGTAATAATTACAATACTCAGTACCGTCACCAAACCGACCAATGTTATGAGCAATGGTGTTGTTTATATTACCGTCTTGGTTTATAGATGGGTTTGTATCTGTACCAAATGCAATTACTTCGGTTCCATTTACATAAAGCCGCATCCTATTGCCACCAGTTGCATTACCAGAATCATAAGTAATTAGAAAATGGTACCAAGATGAAACATCACGAAATACTTGAGTTGTTATAAGCCTTCCAACAGTCGAACCGCCACTTACAATTGCCCAAGAAAATTGGTCAGATGTGTTAAAAGACAAATAGTCATAGTTATTACCATCAGACCTTGCACTAAAAAATGTTTGGTTGGTGCTTAAAACGCTCCTTTTAATCCAAGTGCTATATGTCCATGTATCTCTGTTACCAGCAGACGCAGGAGTCCTGTTCAGAAACGCACTATCCGCAGAGTTAAACCGCAGACTGCGTTCTATCTGATAGCCGCCAGACGGAGCACCGCCTAGTAAGAGTTGTTGGATTCCGCTCACGAGACATTCCCCTGTACTACGCACCGAGTACCAGATATAAACAGGATGGTTGCAAGACCCCTAGTGGCTAGTGACATGGTGGCCTTATCTGAATCCGTACCGGCGATATAAGCATCTGTAATTGAACAGGTGATAGTGATTGCGCCAGAGGTGTTATTAAATACCGTGATGACATCGCCTGCCGCAAAAGTGCTATTTGGAATTGTGATAGACCCGCCTGAGCCAACCTCAATATATTCGCCTATGTCATCAGTTGTCAGCGAATACGAAGTAGTTTTGGCAGATCCAGATAGCGGCACATTGCGGAACCCGACCGTATAGTCTGCGCCTGGGTCTGGCATGGTTGCAGTCCTGCTGGCCCCAAGGCTTGCCGGGGTAAGCGTGATCGCTCGGCTGGTTGTACCACCAGCTCTGCCGGCAATCACAATTGCGTCTTGGGTTGACGCTACCTCAGAGCGAATTGCGCTTGCGGCTCTAAATGTCTGAGCGGCTGTGAATGTCTGGACTACATCAGTCTTTGCTGTGTCAACGTCATAGGCTTGTACAGAGCCGCCAATGTTAGAAGCCATTAGGACATTGCTGCCTTCAACAGCGATCACGCCGGCTGACGCACGGGTAACCGTTGTGTCAGACGAATTGCCAATGTTGACTGCCGTAAACTGTGGGCTATCACCTGTACCCAAACCAATGTTAGTCCTAGCCGTGCTAGCCGTGGCGGTGAGCTCAGAAAGATTGTTGGCAACAGTCAGTAGGCCAGAGGCAGACACAGAGGCAGCCACCCAGGCCGACCCGGTGTAGACCTTCATTACTCCGTCAACAGAATTAAAATACAGCGCGCCTGTAAGCAATGCGTTACCGTCGTTGTCTAGCGTTGGGTTTGCAGTTTTTGATCCCAGGTATCGGTCATCAAAACTGTCAAGCGCAGCTTCAGCCGCGGCCTGCGCGTTAGCCGCAGAGGTAGCAGAGTTTGAGGCTGTAGTTGCACTATTGGCTGCCGCCGTTGCGCTGTTAGCCGAGTTTGTAGCGCTGGTGCTAGCGTTGCTCGCCTGAGTTGTTGCAGTGCTCGCTGAGTTTGCGGCGTTGGTTGCAGAAGTGCTGGCCGCAGCTGCGTCGACAAGCACATCCCACTTAGCACTGTCGACGTTTGTGGTTAGTGGTTGGCTGCCGCTTGAAGTGTGCGCCGTGTTAGCGTAAAAAATATTCGACGTTGAGGTGTCTTTTACAATATCTCGTTTGTTGTAAGACACCCCCGCAGACCAATTTCCACGATTGTCGCCAATAACTTCACCAGTGGTCGGAGCTCCCGTCGAATTAAATGCAAGAGTTTTGTTAGCCCGCACTGAAGCGCGTGGCAAGATCATGTTGATTGAAGTGGGATCGGTCTGCGGCGCCTGCAACGAACGAGTTAACCCTTCAGCATTTTGTTGAGCAAATATAGTTTGCTGGTCTAACTCGTCATTAAGCGTGTTGGCAAAGAAATCGCCGCCCGTTGTAAAGTCGGTTGTACGCTGAATTGTGCGGTTGCCAACAATAGCAATTTGCGTTGCGCCGGTAGGATCGGCGGTCAACGTAATCGACCCGGTGCCGTTGGCCGCGATGGTAACGGTGTAGTTTGTTGTAAGCGTTAACAGCGCATCGTCTTTAAAGACCGCGATATCTCCGGCCGCCAAGATCTCAAAGGTAAACGCATACGGGCCTACGCCGGATGCGGCATAGACCACGCGTCTAGGTACATTGTTGATCTGGATAGGCATATTCAATCGCTCCTAATGGGAATTTTATTGGGTCATTCGCCTTTATAGAACAGGCCAAAGGCGTCTTTTTTCATTTCCATCTCTTGAATTTTTAGCTGCAAAGCCGGGTCTTCTGCGACTAGCGTCTTCCT
>Ga0194130_10001730_pt1 | contig 33922 bp, 29 predicted proteins | sample TA2KigsurfametaG_FD_160084 | JGI IMG/M metagenome (GOLD analysis project Ga0194130, IMG submission 160084) | Freshwater microbial communities from Lake Tanganyika, Tanzania - TA2015050 Kigoma 12 surface | ecosystem: Environmental > Aquatic > Freshwater > Lake | place: Tanzania: Lake Tanganyika...
CCTCCGGGCTCCTTCCGCAGCCCCGGAATCGTGTTTGTTTTCTCTCGACATCGAACATCTCCTTTCGAACATTTTCTCTATGAAATGTCCCAGGGAGCTGTCCATCAAAATCGCGGAGCGGGAGAATAGCAATACCGAGCGCAAATGTCGTTGATTGCCAGAGATGATTCAGTAGGAGCTCCATACTAGTTGCCTTTCTTATCCTTTGCTTTGTATTCCAGGAGTTTCTCGGCAGCGCGAATGTCCTCAATGGTGAGCTTGCCCGTTTCGACGAGATGAGCCATCACGGGCTGGGTACGTCCGCCAAACAGGCTCAACAATTCGTCGATGAGCCGGCCCTTCACATCTTCACGAGACACCGTAGCTTCGAAGACGTGAGCGTTACCGATTTTTTTGGATCGTCGAACCGCTAGTTTTTCTTCAAGCCGGTAAATGGTGGTCTGGACTGTTGTGTACGCAGGGCGACCCTTCGCTGGGAGGCTCTCCTGGATTTCGCGGATTGACAATTCTCCGCGATTCCAAAGTGCTTCCATCAGTTTCAGTTCGAGCTTGCTAAGTCTTGGTTTCGCCAATCTACTACCTCTGTAGTAGAAAATACTACAGAGGTACGAAATTGCAATGAGAATCGGAAAAGCTGCTGGGACGAGAAGGTGCGACTAGTTCTCGGAAGGCTTTGCGACGCTGTCAATGACGAGAGTTGCTACCGGCGCTTTGATCGCTTCAAGCTTCAGGCCAAGCTGTTCCTGCACGGCAGTGAATATCGTAGGCCCATTGCCGCCAGCCCCTGCGATGGCATCGGCTGAAGGTGGTAGAGGACCTCCTTGGCCGACTTCGGGAACGAAGTTGAGTTCGATGTCGTAGTTGCCCTTAAGTGCGGTTTTATCGATCACGTTGCGCCCAACGTTTTGCCCCAGCTGGCGTGTCAACATCTCCATCGAAATGCCGGAGCCGCTGAGTTGCCCACGGCCCATACGCATGCGCGGGCCCGGAGAGGCTGAGTCTGCAGGCTTCATTTTTGATCCGCCCTTGCCCTGAACGAGTGCGTAAGCCTGCATCTCTTTGTTCTCTTCGTGGGTTTTGAGCTGAAAACGTTCTGCGAGGAAATTCCGCATCACCTTTCGAGCCATTTCGAAATCGGGCCTGTCCCCCATGAGCGCCTCTGATTTGGCATTGATGTCGTAACGGTCGTCTGTAACCCAAGCTGGCCCGCCGGAGACCTGGAAATCGCGGATGTCATAGGCAAAAGCGATTAGTTGTTTGAGCGAGATCCCTGTGGCCACGAAGCGACCTCCGGGTTGGAACATCAGGCTGATGCGGTTATCGTTGGCCGCATTCGGCTTGATGGTTGCTACCTCAAAGTTCTTAAAGCCAAAGGCAGCAGGTGCGAAGCAGAGAGCAAGGCAAAGGATGGTTCGATTCATTACAACCTGAATAGACGCAAGTCTGTCGAAAAGTTCCCATACTTTTTCGGTTAGACTAAGAAAAATTCTTCACCCAATGCGCAACCTGATTTATCTCTCACTGCTCTTGGGGAACCCTCTCCTTGCCGCCCCCACCTTTGATGCCACGGTGAAGCCGATTTTCGCGGCTAAGTGTGCATCCTGTCACAACGAAAAGGTGACCTTGGGCAAGCTCTCGGTTGAGAGTGAGCGAACCCTGCTCAAGGGTGGCGAGACCGGCCCTGCGATTCTTCCTGGAGATGCGGCAAAGAGCCTGCTGATCGATAAAGTTGTTACTCGGCAGATGCCTCCTGGAAAGGATAAATTGACCGACGTCGAAATCGATCGAATTCGTGAGTGGATCAACACTGGTTTGCCCAAGATACAAGAGGTTGCGGCCGAGGTGAGTGAGCACGAAGTGCGAGGAATCTTGCAGGCCAGATGCGTCTTGTGTCATGGCAGCGGCCGTAAGGAAGGTGGGCTGGATCTTCGCACTGTCGCTTCGAGGCTGAAGGGTGGAAAGTCCGGTCCGGCAATAGTGCCTGGCAAGCCAGATGAGAGCTTGTTGCTTCAGCGGATCGTTAAGGGTGAGATGCCGCCAGCGAAAGAAGCCAAGGCCCTCGCTGTGGAGCTTGCCACAGATGCCGAGGCTGGCAAGATTCGCGCCTGGATTGCAGCCGGAGCCAAAGAGGCTGACCCCAAATCGATTTCGCCAGATATCGTGCGCGAAAGTGACAAGAAGTTCTGGTCGTTTCAACCACCTGTCGCGCCGGCAATTCCAGCAGTGAAGAACCAAGCATTGGTCCGCAATTCCATCGATCGTTTTCTTTTGGCCAAGCTCGAAAGCAAGAACCTCACTTACAACCGAGAAGCCTCGCGACTCACCTTGATGCGAAGGCTTTATCTGGATTTGACTGGCGTGCCGCCCACCCCGTCAGAGGTTGCTGAATACGAAGCTGATGTGGCTCTCAATGCGTACGAACGTTTAGTGGATCGGTTGCTCGCTTCCCCACGCTATGGTGAGCGTTGGGGGCAGCATTGGTTGGATCTTGCAGGATATGCCGATTCAGAGGGGTTCGGTGAGCACGATGGAGTTCGCCGTTATGCGTGGCGTTACCGCGATTATGTGATCCGGTCGCTGAACGCTGACAAACCTTATGCTCAGTTTCTAACTGAACAAATCGCTGGCGATGAAGTTTCCAACGATTGGCAGAACTCCAAGGGACCGTTTTCGCAGCAGTTGATCGACCGTTTGGCCGCCACTGGATTCTTGCGTACGACACCCGACCCCACGAACTCCAATGAGAGGGGCTTGATTGCCGAGCGGATGAATGTGCTGGCTGACGAAGTGGAGGTGCTTTCGTCAAGCGTGATGGGCCTGACGATGGGCTGCGCCCGATGCCACAATCACAAATACGATCCGATTCCACAGCGCGATTATTATCGCCTCTCTGCCATTCTTCAGGGCGCTTATGATCCGTACGAGTGGCGGTCTCCCAACAAGCGCGAGTTACCCCTCGCGATGCCTGATGAAATCGCCGAAGTAGAAAAGGCAAACGCACCGATTGAAGCTGAGATCAAGCGATTGACGGATCAGATCGAGTTGATTTCAGCGCCGTTCAAGAAAGAAGGCGTTACCTACAAGCGCGGCGAATTGGTGAAGGAAAATCCTGAACTGAAGGCGAAGCTAGACCCGCTTAATAAGGAACTTGGCGAGTTGCGGGGCAAACTGAAATCCAAGCCCCACACGCGCGTATTGACCGATAACCTGCAGCCATCGCAATCGTATCTATTGCGCCGAGGTGATCCTGTCAGCTTCGGAGAACCCGTTGAGCCGAACATTCCTCAGGTACTCAAGCATTCGAGCCTCAAGGCGTATCAACCGGTGGCCCCGTATGAAGGTACCAGTGGCCGTCGCCTTGCGTTGGCTCAATGGCTGACACAACCAAATCATCCACTCACTGCGCGTGTTGCGGTGAACCAAATGTGGATGCGCCATTTTGGTCGCGGCATTGTGCCCACCGTTGCGAACTTTGGAAAGTCCGGCTTGCCGCCTTCGCATCCTGAGCTCCTCGACTACCTGGCCACACAGTTTGTCGAAAGCGGTTGGAGCATGAAAGCCATGCACCGGATGATGGTTACGAGCCAGGCATATCGTCAGAGTTCACTGGCGACTGAAGCTCAGATTGCCGCCGACCCTGAGAACGCGTTGCTCGCTCGGATGCCATTACAGCGGATGGATGCCGAATCGCTCTACGATTCACTATTGCTCGTTTCTTCAAGACTCGACAACAAGGCATTTGGCACACCGGCCGAGGTTCGCCTCACCGACGACAAAGAGGTGTTGGTGAAGCCCGGTAAAGATGGGTACCGACGCAGCATTTATACGTTGCATCGCAGGCAGACCCCGGTTTCATTGATGGATGCTTTCGACCAACCGTCCATGACTCCGAACTGCACGGAACGGCGACGTTCGAATGTCGCTACGCAAGCACTGCATCTCTTTAACGGATCGATGTCCTGGGATCTGGCCAAGTACATGGCGGGTCGCATCGTGGATGAATCCGGTTCGGATCGTGCTCGGCAGATCGAAAATCTTTATCTGAGGGCTTACTCGCGCAAGGCGACTGCGGAGGAGATCAAGCTTTCTCTTGACGCCTTGCAAGAATTCGAAAAGCAGTGGCCCGAGCGGCTGAAGCAAGATCTTTCTGAAGCCCCGCATGCGGCGCAGGCACAATGGCTCGCGCTCGCGAACCTTTGCCACGCCATACTCAACTCTGCGGAATTCAGCTTCATCGACTAAGGCTCCACCATGAACAAGACCAATCGACGCGACTTCTTCAACTCCATCGCCAACGGACTTCATGGCGCAACTTTGGCATCACTGCTCGCGAGTGAAGCACGGGCTTCAGGCGTCTACGATCTCAAGCCCAAATCGCCACACTTTGCGCCAAAGGCCAAAGCAGTCATCCAGCTATTCATGAACGGCGGCCCGAGCCAGGTGGATTTGTTTGACCCCAAACCGACGTTGACCCGTCTGGCGGGCACCGCGCCCAGCCGTGAGCTGAGCTTCGCCATTTCGAACGGGGATAAGCCTGGCTTCCTGATGCCGAGCCCCTTTGAATTCAAAAAGCATGGCAAGAGTGGGATGGACCTGTCCTCCGCAATGCCGCATCTGGCCAGTTGCGCAGACGACATCACGGTGATCCGCTCGATGTATGGTGAGCATGCCAATCATGAGCCGGCATTGTTCTTGATGCATTCCGGTAGAACGATCGCCAGCCGACCCGCTATCGGTTCCTGGATTGCCTATGGGCTTGGAACTGAGAATCAGAATCTGCCAGCGTATGTCGTGCTGGACGACCCCAAGGGTCTGCCGATCAATGGGATCTCGAATTGGCAATCCGCCTGGTTGCCGCCGATCTACCAGGGAACCCGTTTTCGCGCGGAAGGCGCCCCAGTTTTGAATCTTGAGCCGCGCAAGGAAATCCCAACGCCGCTTGTAGAGGCAGAGCGCAACCTGTTGCGAAAACTCGATCAGGCACATCAAGCCCGCAGGCCTTATCAGCCTGAGCTCGATGCGAGGATCTCAAGCTATGAGTTGGCCGCCCGCATGCAGATGGCTGCCTCGGACGCTCTCGACGTGAATCAGGAATCGGAAGCGACGCGCGAAGCTTACGGACTGAATGACTCGGCAACTGCCTCTTATGGAAAGCGATGCCTGATGGCGCGCAGGCTGGTAGAGCGCGGCGTGCGTTGCGTGCAGCTCTATATCGAAAGCCAAATCTTCGATTCCCACGACAAGCTTGAGGATTCCCTTGGCTATGCGTGTAAGAAGACAGACCAGCCCGTGGCAGCGCTGTTGAAGGATCTCAAGCAGCGTGGGTTACTCGACAGCACATTGGTGGTATGGGGCGGGGAATTCGGACGTCTGCCGATGAGCCAGGGCACAGGCAAGGGAGCAGGCCGGGATCATGGCCCCAACGGCTTCTCGGTTTGGATGGCTGGCGCTGGCTTGAAGCGGGGGCACGTTCATGGAGCGACCGATGACATCGGCTTTAAGGCTGAGCAGGACAAAGTGAGCGTGCATGACCTTCACGCGACGATTTTGCACCTGCTTGGCATGAACCACCGGGATCTTGTTTACAAGCGGCATGGCCTCGAAGAACGCCTGACCGACCAGTTTCCCGCGCGAGTGGTAAGCGAAATCCTGGCCTAAGTGTTTCTGAGAAACGTTGCCGTCGAATGGAAGAAGTCGCGCAAGGTAGCAACGGCGCCTTGCGGGAGGTTTGCTTCCTCAAGTGCTTTATCCATCATTTCTACCCAACGGTCCCGGGCCTTTTCGTCCACATGAAATGGCGCATGGCGCATTCTGAGACGCGGGTGGCCGCGCTTCTCGAGGTAATCCATTGGCCCGCCAAAGCGAAACTTCAAGAAGTCTCTCAGGCGTTCTTCAGCCCCAACCAAGTCATGTTTTGGGTACATCGGGCCGAGAATGTCGTCTTCGGCAACCTGCCGGTAAAATGCGGCAACGAACCGCTCGAATCCAGCTTCACCGATGACCTGATACAAATCTTCTTCGGCTACTTTTTCAATGCTCACTTAACCATGATGCCAAACCCATTCATATGCCGAGCGCAACGCCGATTCGCATCAATGTGTGCGGGAGCGCCTCGGAGAGAACAGCCTGTTTGAGTCCAATCTCATCGAGAGCATTTGTGCGAAGGATTGTGGACAGGCCGTGCAGCGAGGACCACACAAAGAGGGCATCGAGTTGATCCAGCTTGACGTTCTTGCCGCCGCGGGCTGCAGCGATGGAATCGAGCAGAATCGTGAAAGCAGCGCGAGCTTCACTCATCATCTCCGGGTGTTGATCCGGGTCTGGCAAGGGGTTTCCGAACATGAGCCGGTAGTGCAGTGGATTGCGCATTGCAAACTCAAAGTAGGCGATGCCGAGGTTTTCCATGCTTTCCGCTTCGTTGCGTCCCTTGGGTCGGGACAACAGATATGCCGAGAAGTCAGCATACATACGGCGCACAACTTCAGCCAGTAGATGGTTAGAGCTGGCAAAGTGTTTATAAGGCGCCTGATGCGATACTCCAAGCCGTCTGGCAACCTCTCGAATACTGAGACCTTCGACGCCGACTTCACCGATTAGTTTCAAAGCCACTTCAGCGCACTGGTCGCGCAAGTCTCTCGATCTCGATTCCGCCATCCTTACAGCTTCTCTCAAAACATAGATCGCATCACCTGTTTCATGATTCGGACCCGGATGGGCCTCGGAGCGGTCATCAATGAACCAAAGAGAAATTTCGCAAAATTGCCGGTTACGACTCTGGACTTCTTGCCAAGAGCCCGAATGGCCTGAGCGGCTACAATTTCCGCACTCTCCGCGTTGGTGAGCTTCATGCCCGATCGCGATCCGAATCCGGTTTCGGTGGGCCCTGGTGCCACCGCAAGAACGTCAACTCCATAGGGCGCCAACTCTATGGCCATTGCTTCACTGAGCGATTGAACATAGGCCTTGGTGGCTGCGTAGGTTGCCGCGTAAGGTGAACCTTGAAACGCAACGATGGAGCTCAGTTGCATGATTCCGCCCCGACGTTGCGCACGGAATCGCTTGGCGAAATGGTGGCTGAATTCCAGCAGTGCTTTGCAATTGACTTCCACCATGTCCAACTCGTTGTTCAAGGGAAGATCGGCGAGTTCGCCGAGGGAACCGAAGCCTGCAGAGTTGACGAGCAACCCGATCGGGAGATTTTGGCAGTGGTGCAATACTTCTTGGCGCGACACAGGGATGCCGAGATCAGCACAGATCACTTTCGTTTCGACTGAGACCTCTGCGGCCAGCTTTTCCAGATCTGATTTGCTGCGGGCAACCAGAACAAGCTTCAATCCCTGAACGGCCAGTTGTTTCGCGATCTCGCGCCCGATTCCCCGAGATGCTCCGGTCACTACGGCCCAGGGGCCGTACTTTTCAGTGAATGTCATTTGCTCACCGTGATTTCAATCCGCTTGATTTCTTCGTCCTTGAGCTGCAGAGCTGCTTCCTCGAATGTAGGCGCGCGGAACGTTGGACGGACATTGTTCGAAACTCCCCACGGCTCTGTCGGCTTACCGACGAAGTTGGTATCCGTCTTGCCGTTTTCGTTGTTGTCGACATACACGGACGCTGCATACTTTCCAGCTGCGAGGCCTTCAAAGCGGCATTCCATCGCCTCTGTCTTCGCCTTTTGCCGCATAGCTTTCGCCTGTTTCACATCCATCGGGAAGCCGGAGGGAGATGAGAACAAAGCGCAACCAAGGTTGCCCTTCGCGTTTTGAATACCCTTGATCGTGATGATCAGTTCCGCTGAGGGTGCGGCTGAAGACATTACTAGGATGAAGAGGGTGATGTGTTTCATAGGTTGACGCCGTCAACTTAGTCCTAGCAGGTTTGGTTGTCGGTGTCAACCATTGGTCAGGATAGAATGCCTTGGTGCGCAGGCGACACTTCCTAAAACTTCCTCCGGGCGGAGCACTTCTGGTCTACAGCCTCGATGGCGAGCCGTTGCTGCAAACTCCTGCTGGAGAGGTTCAAGTTCCACTTCGGTTCTTTACCAGCGACGAAGCCGCGATCGTCGAGGCGGCCGTGTCGAGGATCTTTCCGTCGGATGATACTGGCCCCGGCGCTAAAGAATGTGGAGTGACTCTATACATCGACCGACAACTGGCGGGCCCTTACGGCAGAGACCGGTATCGATACACGAAGGAACCCTTCGAAGCAGGCTCCGCCGAGCAGGGATATCAAGGTAAATCGACGCCCCGCGAAATCTACCGCACGAATTTGAAGTCACTTGCGGGTCTGGCCTCACTCAGCGAGGCCGAGCAAGACAATCGGCTGCGTGCCATCGAGAACACCGCGTTCTTCCGGTTGCTAAGGCAGCACACACTCGAGGGAATGTTCTGTGACCCGATGCACGGAGGCAATCGGGATTGCCTCGGATGGCAGCTGATTGGATTCCCAGGACCCTACATGTCCTGGGCCAACGACATCGACCGGCACTACGGTGAGACGCATCGGGTCAAGTCGCAGTCGATATCGCAAATCCTCAATCGGAAAGTGGTTCCGTGGGAGGAGTTGGAACCATGACCAATCTTGCGGCAGTGGACGTGGTGATCATTGGCGGCGGCTGGTCTGGCATGCTGATGGCCAAAGAACTGGCTGCGAAGTCGAGCTCTCGAATCGTTGTTCTTGAGCGAGGCAAGCCGCGCAATCCGAAAGAGTACATCGAAGGCATGGACGAGCTGGATTACGCCCTTCGGTATCGAATGATGCAGGACGTTGCGAAGGAAACCGTAACGTTTCGCAACGAGGTAAAACAAAAGGCACTGCCGATTCGACAGTTCGGATCGTTTCTGCCTGGAGACGGAGTCGGCGGGGCGGGTGAGCACTGGAATGGCATGACCCCGAGGTTCCTCCCGGATGTCTTTGAGATGCACAAGACAACGGTGGAGAAGTATGGAAAGAAGCGCTTGCCCGCAGGCAGCACCGTCCAGGATTGGGGCATCACCTACAAGGAGATCGAGCCTTATTATCTGAAGGCAGAGCAATTGCTTGGGATCTCAGGGCTGGCGGGTAATCCAATGACAGGGCCAAGGTCTGGGCCGTTTCCCACTCCACCCCTCAAGCAGACCTACTTCGGAAAGTTGTTCACCGATGCCTCTTTGGCGTTGGGGTATCATCCCTATCCGGCTCCAAGTGCCAATCTGAGTCAGAGCTACCGCAACCCCGATGGCGTGATCCGTCCCGCCTGCCAATACTGCGGCTTTTGCGAACGGTTTGGCTGCATGGTGGGTGCCAAGGCGCAGCCCACGAACACGCTATTGCCAGTTCTCCAAAAGCGATCGAACGTCACGATCACCACCAGTGCCCAGGTGCGTCGTATCGTCACCAAGGACGGCGTTGCGACGGGTGTCGTGTATGTGTCGAACGGCAAGGAGTTCTTTCAGCCTGCAGCCCGAGTTGTGCTCGCATCCTGGACGCTGAATAACACTCGATTGCTGCTGCTCTCAGGGATCGGCAACGCAAACACGGGACGAAACCTGACTCACCAGGTGATGGGCGCCGGAGCGACGCTGTTCTTTGACCGGCCACTCAATCGCTATATGGGATCAGGGTCGTCAAACATGACGGTCAGCGATTTCGATGGAGACAACTTCGATCATTCCCAAGTGGATTTCATCCGTGGAGCCTACATCTCGAGCCCAGCCTATGGCGCACGGCCCATCGCGAATTTTGGCGCAGTTCCCGGGGATGTGAAAGCCACATGGGGCAGTGAATGGAAGAAAGCAGCTGTCGCGGCGTACGACCGCACGGCACGGCTCGGGTCATCGGGAGAGCACATTCCTTACTCGAGCAACTTCATGGATCTTGACCCCACGTACACCGACATTCTTGGTGATCCGTTATTGCGGTTAACGCTCGACTGGAACGAGAACGAAATGAAGATCCACAACTTCATCTCTTCGAAGATCGAGACCATTGCGAAGCGGATGCCTGTGAAGAGCTACACCATGTCTCCAGCCTTGAAGCGCTATGACGTGATGAGCTACAAGAGCACGCACTTGCAGGGAGGAACCATCATGGGGTCCGATCCCTCATCCAGCGTTGTGGATCCTCGAGGTCGGCACTGGCAGGTTCGCAACCTATGGGTTCTCGGGGCAAGTACTTTCCCGCAAAATCCTTCAGGAAATCCAACCTTGACGGTCTTGGCACAAACGCTTATGGCCGCTTCAGCTTGGCCAGATAGATAGCGGTAGGCAAGATGGGCAGCAACAAGGCAATCGGCAAAAAGCCAGCGGGCAGGCCAGTGGCATTGCCATTGGCGACCTGAACCATAGCCCACACGGTAATGAACAACAAGATCAACACACAGGCCTTCAGTGCGCAGGCCATCTCACCGAGTTGCGCACGCACTTCGGAGTCGTTGAGATCCACCGCGAAGGGAACATTCATCCATTGAGGTTTGCGCTGCACCAGTGACAAGATCCCATAGGTAAAGGCAGCGAGGACAGGTAGCACGATCAAGAAGTCCTTGCCGCCCCAACTGTCGGGTTGGCCGTGGATGTTGAAGTGGACTGGAATCCGTGAGGGAAGTGAATTCCAAGTCCAGGCAACCAGTGCAACGATTCCAGCCCATGATGTAGCTGCAATCATCTCCGCAATGATGCGAACAGCGCCCAAGCCCTCATTGTAGTTATGATTGCTTCGATGCGCACGTTCTTCATCTCTTCACTCTTTGCCACCGCTCTTCTAGTAGCCCAGCCCCAGCAACAACAGCTTCTATCGCCCATCGTTCATGCAGACCGATCGGTTACCTTCAACCTGCGTGCGCCGAACGCGCAAAAGGTGGAATTATCTCTGGATAATGGAAAGCGTTTTCCTCTCGCGAAGGATGAGAAAGGCATCTGGACCGTTAAGACCCCAGCGCTAGATCCAGACCTACATGGCTATTCGTTTCAGGTGGATGGCGTCGGGACGATCGATCCCATCAACGGCGAGATCAAATCTAACGCGCTGAACCCCGGCAGCATGGTGCTGGTTCCTGGCGAGAAGCCTCAGCCCTGGGAGTTCACCGACATTCCGCATGGAGTGATTCATCGCCATTTCTACCATTCGAAGATCGTCGGTGAGAATCGCGATTTCTTTGTCTACACGCCGCCGGGGTATCAACCCGGTAAGCGCTATGCTCTTCTGGTTTTGCTGCATGGCTATAGCGATGTCGCCGATGGCTGGACGACTGTGGGCAAAGCCAACCTGATCTTCGATCAACTGATTGCATCGGGAAGAAGGCCATTTATTGCCGTGATGCCCTTGGGCTACGGAATGACGCAGGCCGATCTGAAGGCGCGCGCAATCAACTCTGGCGGCAACTTCGTCAAGAACACCGTGAACTTCGAAAAGAACCTGCTTGAAGAAGTGTTGCCACTGGCCGAGAAACAGTACAAGGTGAGTAGCAAGGCAAAGGAGAGGGCAATCTCTGGGCTTTCTATGGGGGGAGGGGAAACGCTCTATGTCGGCTTACGGAACCTGGACAAATTCTCCTGGATCGGGGCCATGAGCAGCGCTCCTCAATTGATGGGGAAGGCCGATGAAGCCCTGGCCGCCTTAAGCGAGAAAGACAACGCACGCATCAAACTGCTCTGGATTGCGATTGGCAAGAACGACTTTCTACTGAAGCAGAATCAGGAATTCGTCGGCTGGCTGAAGACGCGCAAGATCGATCACAAATACATCGAAACCGAAGGCGCGCACACCTGGCTCGTCTGGCGGCGCTATCTGAGTGACTTCCTCACTCAAGTGAATTGGTAGTTAGCCCTCGTCGGTGTTGGCGAGCATCGGCACTGGAGTATCAGGCCGCAGATTCGGCTTTCGCTGATGCCATTCCGTAGCCCTTTCGTAGGAGTGGCCCAGGGCCAGCACGCGGCCATCGCTGAAGTTTGGACCAACGATCATTAGCCCAATCGGCATCCCCTCGGTGCCGAACCCGCAGGGTACAGACAAGGCTGGGATGCCGTAGGCGTTGAAGTCGGCGGGATTCTCGAGCTCCGGATTGCGCGGCTTTTCTGACAGCTCGCGTTTGATGGAGTCGTTGACAGTTCTCGGCGTGCGGCGCCGCGTGGGCAGAATCATCAAATCGACGTTCTGCGAGGAGAACGCGTCATCGATCGTCCGGCGCAGCAACTGCAGCTTCCACATCGCTTGAATGTATTCATAGGCGCGCGCGTCTTTACCCCTTTCAAGATTGCGGCGCACCGGGATCTGATAAAGAGACTTGCCTTGCTCAAAGTATTCCTCATGATAGGCGTACATTTCGCCGCCGCCGCTGGTTCCGCGCGTGGAAGGCAAGAGCACTTCTTTGACACCTGCGGTCATGCCGGCAATTCGGGCAATGGCGCCTTCGACGGCTTTAGCGACATCGGCATCGAGATGATCAAAGTAAGGCACCCGTGGCACGCCGATCCTGAGGCCTTTCACCGGTTGCTTTATCAGTGCCACATAGTCTTCCCTGGGATGATTGACACTTGTGATATCCAAGCGGTCGTACCCGGCCAGGTGGTTTAACATCACCGCCGCGTCTTCGACTGTCTTCGTCATCGGCCCACAGTGGTCTCGCGATAAAGCCAACGGCACGATACCGCGAATCGAAACTAGCCCGTACGTGGGCTTCAGGCCGACAATCGAACAATAGCTTGAAGGTGTGCGAATGCTCCCGCCCGTATCTGTCCCCAATGCGCCGAAGCAGAGGTCCGCAGAGACCGCAGCCGCGCTACCGCCGGAAGACCCGCCGGGGTGTCGCGCGAGAGCCCACGGGTTGCGCACTGGTCCGAAATAACTCGTAGCGGATGTGCCACCATTGGCGAACTCGTGCAGGTTGAGCTTGCCCAACAGAATCGCACCGGCAGCCTTCAGCTTTCTCGTCACCTCAGCGTCTTCGGTGGGGACTCGATTGTCGAAAACCGCACTGGCCGCGGTGGTGCGCACACCTGCGGTATCAATGTTGTCTTTGAGTGCGATGGGGATCCCATGCAGCGGACCCCGGTCCCGGCCCGCTTTTATCTCTGCTTCGGCTTCGCGCGCTTGAGCTAGTGCACTCTCTTTGAGCACCGTAATGTAGGCATTGAGTTTTGGTTGGTAAACCTCAATGCGTGAGAGGCAAGCTTCCACAAGTGCCGTGGGTGTCGTCTGCCGATTTCGCAATCTCGCGGCCGCCTGACTTAAAGACAATTGGGCCACGTCGCTCAACGATTGAGCATGGCTCGAAAGCACCGATGCGCCAAGGCCAAAGGCGAAGGTTCTGCGATTCAACATTTTAAGAGTTTAGCCAAAAACCCGTTGACTTCCTTACTGAAACTTGATAAATCAAACAGACTATGGATATGTCTTTAAGATGTCTCGCGGCGCTCACGTTCAGCGTCGTACTTGGCCTGGCTCAATCGGGCACAGGCGATATTGGTGGAAGTATCACGGACGCCTCGGGCGCGGCCGTTGCAGGAGCCACCATCACGATCTCGAATCCAGCCACTGGATTCACTCGTGTGATGAAGTCCAACGATGGCGGTATCTATGCCGCCCCAGCCTTAACGCCGGGGACCTACACCATCAAAGTGGAACGGCAAGGGTTCCAGTCGCAGTCTCGGGCCGGTGTTGAAATTCAAGTTGGTCAGTCACCAGTTCTCGACTTCGCGTTGGCCGTCGGTAACGTTGCTGAAGTCATCGAAGTCACAGGCGGGGCTCCCGTTCTTGAGACCGAATCCACTTCAGTCGGTACCGTCATCGAGAACAAACGCATTGTCGAGTTGCCTCTCAATGGCCGCAACTATCTTCAATTGGCTTCTCTCATCCCTGGCGCAACTACCAATGGCCCCGCATCTTCGCAGGGACAACAGCGTATGGGTGGTGCCAGAAATACCTTTGCTCTGAATATCGCGGGTCAACGCGTTCACTTCAACCACTACTCTCTCGATGGTATGGAGAACACCGATCCGAACTTCAACACCTACCTGTTCTTGCCATCGATCGACGCCCTCCAGGAATTCAAAGTAGAGTCGGGATTGTTTTCTGCTGAATACGGTCGCGCTATCGCTCAGGTCAACGTTTCAACCAAATCAGGCAACAATGAATTTCACGGTGTCGGCTTCTCCTACGTTAGAAACTCCTTTTTTGACGCAAGAAACTTCTTTGCGCCCATTAACCCCCCGTTCAAGCGCAATCAATTCGGCGGCACCTTGTCTGGCCCCGTGCTGATCCCGAAATTGTTTGACGGACGCAACAAGCTGTTCTTCATGTTTAACTACGAAGGGCTGCGCGAACGTCGCGCCCTGACTCAAACGGGAACCCTTCCGGATGCGCGGTTCCGCAGTGGCAACTTCGGATTCCTGAATCGTGCAATTCGCGACCCGCTCAATCCTGGTCAGGTTTTCCCCAATGGCTTGATCCCCGAAAGCCGAATCAATCCAACTTCCCGCAAGGTGCTAAATGATTTCTACCCACTGCCGAATCAAGCTGGCACCGGAGCCCTCGGGATTACAAACAATTACTTGAACGACGAATCGAGAAGAACGGACGGCGACCAGTTCACGTTCCGGTCGGATTTGACTGCATTTCAAAACCAGACCTTCTTCTTCCGCTTCTCTCAGACGAAAGAGCCGCAGTACATCCCCTTCCAGATTCGCGATACCGGCAACATTGTCGGCATCCTCGGCCAGCAAGGTGTGATCGGCCATACCGCTGTGATCGGCGCCAACAAGGTGAATGATTTCAAGTTCGGTATGAACTACTTCAATTCGAGCAACATTCAGCAGAGGGCCTTCAAGCGAAACATCGTCGGCGAATTGGGATTGCAGGGCATCTCGCAGGACCCGCTGTTCTGGGGCATGCCTGTGTTCCAGATTGCGGGCTTCGCGAACGTCGGTGAATGCAACGACTGCCCGTTTGTGAATTGGAACACGACCTTCCAGTTCAGCGACAACTTCTCTTGGACGGCCGGTAAGCACACATTTAAGTTTGGTGGGGAATACCGCCGCTTGCGCTACAACCAGATTGGCGCGGTCGTCCCGCGCGGACGATTCACCTGGAATGGTCAGTACACCGGCGAACCCATGGCTGACATGCTGCTGGGTGTGATGTCGGGCACTGAAGGCCAGGTTGGTGCTCCGATCGCCAGCTTCCGTCAAAACTACATTGGCCTCTATCTGCAAGATGCATGGAAGGTGACCCGGAAGTTGACGATCAACTGGGGCATTCGCTGGGAGTACGAATCGCCGTTCATGGATAAGAATGATGCGATCGTCAACGTGGACTTCGCCTGGGACAACTCCCGCGAGCCGGTGTTCGTGAGAGCGGGCACAGGGAATTTGAATGAAGGCAATCCTCAGTTTCCTGCGCCGCCCACCTGGCAGTTAGTTCGCGACGGCAGATTCGGACGCGGCGCCGCAAAGCCGGATCGCAACGACTTGGGCCCCCGCGTCGGCCTTGCCTATCAGCTCGATGCCAAGACAGTGCTCCGTGCGAGCGGTGGTATCTACTTTGTTCGCGATATCGGCAATGCCGTATTCGATATCGTCCGTAACATCCCGTTCACCATCCGCCAGGCTGAAACAGCCGACACCACGAGGCCGAATCTTTCCTGGAATCGCTTGTTCACTTCTACAGGTGCTCCTAGCTTCCTGTTGATCAATGAGTTCGGGGAACGCACCACGTATGTGGCTCAGTGGCAGGCCGCCGTCCAGCGCCAATTGTCGAAAGACTTGTCGCTTGAGGTCACCTACATGGGTTCGGCTGGCATCAAGCTGCGCCGTCTCACTTCGTACAACAACCCGGAACCACGACCCGGCAATCCGAACCTCAACCGGCCCTTCCCGAAATTCAACGGAAGCTTTCAGAACATGAACGCTCCCAGCCATTCGAACTATCACTCGCTGCAGATGCGCTTGCAGCAGCGCTTCTCCAACGGCTTTACGCTTCTTGGATCGTATGCTTACTCGAAGTCGATCGACAACGGTTCGGGCATCCGTACCACGGACGGCGATCCCTTGACTCCATCTGACAACTACAACCTGAGAGCCGAGCGCGGACTTTCCGCCTTCGACTTCCGTCAGCGCTTCACCGCGTCGTTCCTTTACGAGCTTCCCATCGGCAAAGGCAAGAAGCTGGGCATCACGAACCCGGTGGTCAACACCCTTTTGGGCGGTTGGCAATTGGGTGGCATTCTCACCTTCCAGGATGGCTTCCCCCTCACTGCATTCTGCGGCCCGGGTAACGTTCAAAATGGCGGCGGTTATTGCAAGCCAGACGCCATTGCCGGCGCGACCACGCGGCTGCCGGATGGACAGTCTACCGTTTCGCGGTTCTTTAACACCGACGCTTTTGTGGATCGCTTGGGCGTTGCGCCCGGCGCCGCACAGCCCGTCTTCCGTTACGGTACCGCCGGACGTAATACGATCATCGGACCTGGGATCGCGAGCCTTGACGCCAGCGTGAACAAGTTCTTCCGGTTCATGGAAGGCAAGCACACCGTGGAGCTTCGCGGTGAGTTTTTCAACCTTCCGAATCGGGCAAATTTCGCGCAACCCGGTGCCACTCTGAGAACGCCTACCTACGGCGTGATCAGCAGCACCAGGATCGATTCGCGCCAAATCCAGATTGCATTGCGCTATAGCTTCTAAGAAGAATCTACGGTCAATCAAAAAGCCTCCAGCCTTTCGGGCTGGAGGCTGTCTCTTTTTTTAGTCAACTATGCGGAAACCGACTCAGCCAGCTTCCAATCGCTTGCCTTAAGCGGCTGCAGTTCGATTCGTCTGACAAAGATCTCGGCCAGTTCGCTCTGAACCTGGATCTTTCCCTGGGTGTGCGAGAGGTCAAAGGCAGCGCTCACCAGCTTGCCGTTGAGAAGATTCACCATTCGGTCCCCCGCGGCGATCACTTCTTGACGGTTCCACTGGCCGACAGGCTTTTCGACTTCTTCCTTGCCACGGAAGGCAAATTCATCTTTCCATTCGCGGGATCTTCCATACCAGTTGATGCGGCCCGTGGTGCGAGTCATCACCTCGCCCTTCGGATTGAAGTACATCTCCTTGCCTTCGAGATTGCAAAGGCAGGAAGCGGACATCGGCGTGGTTTTCGCCACAACAAGAATGTCGCCCGAGCCGCCTTCGATGATCTGCGATTCGAAGCTTTCGAGCCAGATGCCGTTGTACCCGCCATCAGGCCCATGACCGTGGATCAGAATGCCGCTGTCGCGGGCCTTCTTTTCGCGTTCGTTCCAGCCCTTTTGGCCCCACTTCCATTCCACGATCAAGCGGTAATCGCGAAAGACTTCTTTCGTCGTAATGCCGCCCCACTCCTGGCCCGAGATCCGCAGGATGCTCCCCGACACGGTAAACACCTTGTTGGGATCAGCAAGCTTGCTTTCGCGCGTGTAGTGGTAGAAGTTGGTGAGGTCTTTCCCGTTGAACAGAACCATGGGCGACTTCGGAGTCGTTGCCGGATTATCCGGCCCGATCTTGCCGTAGTCCCAGGCAGCCGTAAAGGGCGCTGCAGCCTTTCTTTTGCTCACAGGCTGGGGTGACAAGGCTTTCGCCAGTCGAATGCCTTCGCGCACCATTCTTGGCCCCGCATCAGGCACCAGGTTGGTGTAGCTGCTGAGCCGTTGCTCATAACCGCCGCCTTGTTCCGAAAATGCCGCCAGTGTTGGAACATAGCCCACGCAACCGTTGGCGAGCGAAACTGGGGAGGTAAAGGGAAACGGACTCGCTTTGCGAATTTCAAGCCCCAACTCGACAAACATCTCGCCGGGAGCTGCGACAAATACCATTGGGCCAATCGAAATCGCCATCATCTCGACCGGCACGGATCTTGACTTGGCTAGTTGGGCATCCAGCAGCACGATCTCTTTGGCGAATACCCACTCGGCGGTGTTCTGATTCACGCCCGGCCGTCGCAGAACCTCCCAGGACTTCGCCACTCGTTCTTCGCCGGGAATCCTGCGGCCCTCGACAAACTCTTTGACGACGCTCGCGATCGGTTGCGGCGGGCCAGGATGCATTGAGAGTAATACCTTGACGGCCTCGGCACCGACACGTCCGCCGACGAGCCTGGCATACTCAACACCGGAGGGAATTTCAGTCGTTTCGAGATTGTCGATCTGCGTGACATCACCGGAGAAGCCCGCCAGGAACACCACGACGACGCCTTCGCCGAAGGTGCCGCGAATGGCACGTTCCATGAAGTAGATCCAGTTGGCGGAAATGCCGCGCGGACTTGTAGTGGCGTGGCAGGAGTAATTCACGACGCAACCCGTCAATTGCTTCGCATCGTTGAAAACGCCCAGCACCGTCACTGTTCCATCCACAGGGCCCGCTGCCTTGACGATATCCGGATTGCCGACTCTTGGGTGCGTATTCGATTGGCCGCTCTTCATCAGGAAGCGGCGGTTGAAGATCGCTGCGTCTTCTTTGCCTGCGCCAAATCCCCATAGGGATTCAAGTGAATTGCGGCGTGCGGCTTCAATGGCACGCACGGTTTGATCCTCAACCAGCTTCAAGTACCCGGCGTCTGCCGCAGAACTTTGACGGTAAGCAAGATCCTGAATTTCCGCCGAGGCGTGGGCGTACTCTCCCGGTTGCACCATGCCGACTGGCCCGGAGGAATGGGAATGCGAGGCTCCGATCAAAATCTCGATATCCTTCACGCGGGCTTTCACCTTGTTGTAAACATGCCTTGGAATCATCAGGGCATCGAGGCCGACCAGGCAGACGGCTTTACCGCCAGAGACGAAATATGCTGCACGCACTTTGCATGGATCATGCAATGTGGTGTGAAATTGCTTGCGGTAGTTGCCCGGAATTTCGCTGCCGATTGCGGGTGTGATGTCCATTTCCGCGAAGCCGGCTTTCGAAGCGGATTGCGCGAGCAGCGCCGCCGGTGTGATTGCGACAAATTCTCTGCGGTTCAAGCCCGTGCCTCCTTCCAGCCACTGGCCATCAGGACGCGGGCCTGTTCTCTTTGTTTGGAGTATTCCGGCACCGTTGCCACATTGCGAAACTGCCGTGGATCTTTGCGGCAATCGTAGAGATCTTCTTCGATCTTGCCGTCCGGCGAGCGCCACTCCATGTAGTGCCAATTGGGCATGCGGATGCCGGTGCCACGCGTCGATGCAGTTTGAAATTGCGTAAAGGCGCCGCGCTTCCATCGGCGGCGCGGCGAACGCAGCAGCGGGGCAAAGCTCTGTCCCTCAGTATGTCGAGGCACATCGAGTCCGGCTAGTTCGCTCAGCGTCGGATAAAGATCGACCAATTCAACGAGTCCGCTCGAAGACTTTCCGCGCACGCCCTTACGCGGGTCGCAAACAATGAGGGGCACGCGCGCTGATTCTTCGAGCAGGCTACGCTTTTGCCATCGCGTATGCTCTCCCAGATGCCAGCCGTGATCGCTCATGAAGACCAGAATCGTGTTGTCGCGAAGTTTCATCTGATCGAGCGCTGTGATCACCCTGCCGAGTTGCTCATCCATGAAGGATGTCGTTGCATAGTAGCCTCGCAACGCTTGACGCTGTTTGGCTTCGTCCATGTCCATGTGGTTCCACAGGTCGGGGCGTATGGCGCGGAACATCGGGGAAAGGTCTTGCTCGTCGCCTGCCGGATTTTGCACCGGCGTACAGGCATCCAGCGGATACATGTCGAAGAACTTAGCAGGAGCCACCAACGGAACATGTGGCCTGACGAATCCAAGGCCCAGAAAGAATGGCTCGTTGCGGTGCTGTTCGAGAACCGCGATCGCCCTTGAAGCGGCGTCATCATCCGCCTGCCCTTTGGCTTCGGCAACACTCATCCAGTCGATCGCGGCGCCACGATTCGATTTCGGCGTGAGCTGATGCAACACCCCAGGGCTCTTGTCTTCCATGCCTTGCGGGCTGCCGTTGTGATTCCAACTCGGAGGATCCTGAAACTGCGGAGTGCCAACACCCATCGGGACGTTCATGTGGAACATCTTGCCTTCACGCGCCGAGTACCAACCGTTGTTCTTGAAATGCTGCGGCAGCGTCACGATATCGGGGTGCTTCACGCGGATATCCATATCGTTGTCCCAGATCCCAGTGGAGTCGGGCCTGAGCCCCGTGAGGAAGCTCGCACGACTGGGGCAACACAACGGCACCTGACAATAGGCGCGATCAAAGCGAACCCCCTGACGCGCGAGCGCATCGATATTTGGTGTCTTCACAAGCCGATGGCCGTAACAGCCGAGCGCTGTGTTCATGTCGTCGGCGACGATCAGCAGCACATTGGGTCGCGGAGCCGCTTTGCTGGCGAATAGAGGCGCTGCGAGTGAACCGAGAAATTGACGTCTAAGCATGGCCGACCGCCTTCGATTGTGGTTTTGATTTGCGCTCTGACATCCACCAGATCGCAAAGATGGCGCAGACCACGAGCGGCAGAGCCGTCACGGTTCGCAGCGCCGCCGCTGGGCCAGATTGGTCATAGACGCGTCCGATCAGCGGTACAGCAAAACTGTCACTCAACATCCCAACACCTCCCATCAGTGCAAGCAGAAAGCCTCCGCCGCGCGGAAAGCGTTCTGCTGTGATGCCGAGCATCGTGGGCCACAGGTACGTAACTCCCGCGGCAAAGAGCGCCGACGCTGCGAGCGTTGAGGCTGAACCGTTCGCCATGCTCAGCAGATACAAGCCTGCTCCCGCAAGCAAGGTACTCACCATCATCAACGGGATCGCCGAGATGCGAGCAAACACGGCTTCGCTTACCGCTCGGCCAACGGCCATGATGCCGCTGATCCAAACCAGCAGTGCAATGCCAGGCAATCCGGTGGTCTTTGAAAGGATCGAAGGAATCCACTGATTCGGTGCCAGTTCTGTCGCCGCGGTGAGAATCATACAGCCGAACAACAAAAGGAACATGGGCTTGAGGGCCTCTGAATAGATGTCTTTGAGGGATAACCCTTGGGCGACGGCTTCCGTGCGAGGGAAGGGAAGCCGGAACATCATCCAGGCGTAGATTAGCGTTGGGATCAGAATCGTTGCCGTCTTCAACCGCCAGCCGACTTCAAGGCCGGTCAGCATCCAAGCGATGAGGCCGCCGATCACAATACCGCCAGGAAACCAGAGATGTAGCAGATTCAGCTTCTGCACCTTCTGATCGGGGTAGAGCGTTGCGGCCAGCGGATTGATCGCGGCTTCCACCAAACCATTGGCGACGCCGATGGCCAGTGTCGCAGCATAGAGGCTCCAAAAACCTTGAGATCCCACGGTGCCCAGCACGCCACATACGTGCATCGCAAACGCGCCGCCCAGCAGGGGCTTCATTCCGATGCGGTCGCAAAGTGGACCGCCAAAGATCATCGCGAGCGTAAAGCCCCAGAAGGCAGTCGACGCAGTCCAGCCGATTTGTTCTTTTGAGAGCGCGAACTCTGCCGCCTGCGCGTCAAAGACATCGCTGCGAATGGCGAAGCAGAGCGCTGTGGCAATCAATGCCATGCAACTTCCGTTAAACAGGAGGCTGCGTTGCGCCGGGGAGAGGGTGAGGTTGGTAATCATGAGATCAAACGATCTCTTTTATCACCATTCCCTCGATCTCTGTCAATCTTTCTTTGCGGCCCAGGTGCATGAAGCTCAGGGCGTGCTGGTTCAGGCCCATCTGATTCAACACGGTGGTGTGAATGTCTCGGAAGTGGTACGGCTTTTCAACCGCTCGCAAGCCGATGGCGTCGGTGGCGCCAACAACGGTGCCGCCCTTGATTCCGCCGCCAGCCATCCACATCGTGAATCCCAGGTTGTGGTGGTCGCGCCCTTTGTTGCCCTGTGATTCCGGGCTGCGGCCAAACTCTCCGCCCCAGAGTACGAGCGTTTGATCAAGTAAACCGCGGCGCTTCAAATCCTTGAGCAGCGCGGCAACAGGCTGATCGGTTTGCTTCGCCATGCGAAGGTGATTTTCTTCGATGTCTTCGTGGGCGTCCCACTGCAGGTTGCCTGGTCCACCGCCAGAAGTTACGCAAACAAACCGAACACCCTTTTCAACGAGACGTCGGGCCAGAAGGCAGCGACGACCATAATCATCGGTCGGCTCTTTGCCGATGCCGTACATCTCGCGGGTGGCTTCGTCTTCCTTTTGAATGTCGAAGACTTCGGGTGCTTCCATCTGCATCTTGAAGGCGAGGTCGTAAGCCGAGATGCGAGCTTCGAGTTCCGTGTCTTCGCCTTCAATAGCGGCGCGATTCATTGCCTTGAGGTACTTCAGCGTCTTTGTGCGCTCCTCAAGTTCCACGCCCTTAGGTAAGCCAAGGTTCAATACTGGCTTCGAGCCGGGCCGCATCATTGTCGGCTGGTACACCGCAGGCAGAAAGCCATGCATGTACATCGGCTGCCCTGCCTCGAGGGCCCCATGGGGATCGGGCAGAACGCAATATGCCGGCAGGCTCTCGCTCTCAGTTCCTAAGCCGTAAACGCTCCAGGAACCCATGGAGGGGAAGCCCGGAATAATGCGGCCAGTCATCATCTGGTATTGCGCTGCAGAGTGAACCACCATGTCGCCATGGCAGGACCGTATGATCGCCAAATCATCCACGCACTCTGAGGTGTATGGCATCAAGTCAGAAACGTCGATGCCGCTCTTGCCGTACTTCTTAAAAGTTCGCTTGGTGCCGAGCAGCTTTGCATTGGGAGCAACGAACTGATACTTCGCTTCGCCAAACTCGGCGGGGCGCTTTTGACCATGAAGTTCATTCAGCAATGGCTTGGGGTCGAATGTTTCCATGTGGCTCGGTCCCCCGGCCATGAACAAAAAGATCACGCTCTTGGCTTTTGCCGCGTGGTGCGGGGCCTTGGGCGAAAGCGGATTCACGGAGGCGCCTTGCGCTTCGAGAGCGCCGTAAGCCAGGGCACCGAAGCCACAGAACGCGTCGCTAAGAAACTCTCTGCGATTCCGGGTGTATCGAATGTGTTCGCTCATAGAGGCTCCTAGTTCACGTACAGGAATGCATTCAGATTCAACATCGCAATTGCGAATTCACGGGGCTTGGTCGTCCGCGCGAACTCAATGGCAACCTTGCGTTCCTTCAGCGTCGGCTTGCGACCTGCCACCAGCAGGAATGCTTGGTCCACCATGCGGTCTGGCTTGCCACCGCTCAACTTGGCAAGTCTTGCGGCAAATGCCTCGGCTTGTTCGTTGGCGAAGGTGCCATTGAGCAGTTCCAGGGCTTGCGGTGCGTGGGTTGACTCCTCGCGCCGCGCGCAACTGACCAGGGAATCGGGGGCGTCGAAAACTTCCATCATCGGCAGATGCAGATTGCGTTTCACCAGCAGATAGATGCTTCGGCGCTTATGTTCTTGAGTGTCGGCCGTAACTTGCCACTGGGATGGCTTGTAAAGTGCATTGACGAGTTCTTTCTCAATCGGCACAATCACCGACGGGCCACCCTGCTTGAGGTTGAGGCTTCCGGCGGCCATCAGCATCGAATCGCGGAGCTCCTCCGCAGTCAGCCGGCGGCGGCTGAACTTCCAGAGAAGCTTGTTCTCGGGGTCTTTTTCTGTAGCGGTGGCGTTCACTGTATCGCTCGTCTGCATCCAGGTATTCGAGTTCAGGATCAGCCGGTGGATATGCTTGACGCTGTAGCCGCTGGCGATGAATTCGTTCGCGAGGTAGTCGAGTAACTCGGGGTGCGAGGGCCTGCCGCCCATGCGACCGAAATCGTTCGGCGTCACAACGATGCCCTGGCCGAAGTGATACTGCCAGATCCGGTTGACCATCACACGGGCTGTGAGCGGATTTTCCTTTGCGGTCACCCACGCTGCCAGCTTGGCGCGGGGTTGCTCCAGTTCATTCTGTTCGGGTGCACCATCGGGAAGCAGAACACCCATCGGTCGCATACCCACTTTGTCTGTCTTCGCAGTGTATTCACCACGAGTCAACAAGTGGATCGGCGAAGCCTTGGCCATTTCGTTCTTGACGCTGTAGAGCGTGGGCGGCGGCGCGGGTTTGGTTTCTTCGAGAGACTGAATTTCCTTCTCGATTTCGGATTTGCGAGCCGGGTCGGCTTTGGCCATTTGGCCCTGCATCCGTTTGATCTTCGCATCGATTGGCTTGACGGTTTCCTCCCACGCGGTTCGCGCCTCACGGCTTGAAAGCGGGAAGTCATGTTCAAGCGTGCCCGCAAAATAAGCCTGGATGCGGTAGTAGTCGCTTTGACGGATCGGGTCGAATTTGTGGTCGTGGCAGCGGGCGCATCCAAGGGTGACACCGAGGAATGCGGCACCCACGGCGTTTGTCATCTCTGTGAGAACTTCGTTACGGGACGATGCTACTTCTTGATTGCCAGCGTTCTTACGCAAGGGGCCAAGGCGATTGAAGCCTGAAGCGATGACGGTTTCCTGTTCCTGCGGCGCGATTTCATCACCGGCCAATTGCTCCGTGATGAAGCGGTCATACGGCTTGTCGTTCTGGAATGCGCGAATCACATAATCGCGGTAACGATAAGCCTCGGTGCGATGCGTGTCGTACTCGAAACCATCGGTTTCGGCGAAACGCACAACGTCCAGCCAATGTTGGCCCCAACGTTCCCCATAATGCGGATTGTCGAGCAGCTGGTTAATCAGCCGTTGCCAGGCATCGGGACGTTTGTCGTTCACGAAAGCATCCACCTGCTGCGGTGTCGGCGGTAAACCAGTGAGATCGAAGTATACCCGGCGAGCCAGAACCTGCTTCGATGCTGCCAGGGATGGCTTGAGTTCCGCCTTTTTCAGGCGAGCCAACACGAAAGCGTCGATTGGTGTGCGGGCGAACTGCTGATCGGCGGGAGCTTCAAATTTCGGCGGTGCGTTGGTGGATCTCGGCTGAAAGGCCCAATGCCGTCGCTCGGCTGCTGTATATTTGCCGAGAGGGGCGATATTGGCCGCAACCAAATCCAGACAAACAACTGCCACAAGTAGTGATTTCATGACCCTGCGGTCATTCTATGAAAATTAAGATTCTGAAACAAGGGGTACTGGTTCCCAAGTGATTGATTTTGCCGAGATTTGGATCGCGTTTGCGCTGATCGGCACTGCCGATCCGGCTCGTGTGCTGGAAATTGACTTCCTTGAGGGGCTGGAACCTCGCCTTCGCTCCGCTTGTAAGGCCACGGTAGATCGGAATGCTGAGGGCCTGGAGTTGGAATGGGGTGGAAAAACAGGTGCCACTGAGCTCGCCCGCCTGTCGAGTGCTGCTGAAGGAAAACAGTTCTATGTGAGCTGGCTTAAGGACCGATATTCCTACAACATTGCCCGCTTGAACGAAGCCTACGGCATTGAGTCGACCAGCTTCAGTGATCTGGCTGAAAGTGATTTCCGCAACGTGGATCGAACGAGGGTAGCAGTGCGAGAAGACGACCGGCTCTTTCTCGAATACCTTGCCTCCACCATGCAGCAAAAGGTGCTGGAGAAGTTTCAGTCTTGCGCGCCAGGCCGCAAAGTGGCATGGAAGCGCAATCGCACGTAATCCGCCGTCCAGTTCCCCGCGCTGTCCTGTAAGCTTGCTTGCAACAGTTTTACTGCCCGATCCAGGATGCTCTCCTGAGCATCCGCTGGAAGGTGGGAAACAAAAGGCCGGGAAAACGTTTCAAGCCAGGCTCTCATCCCGGTCGGTACCGGTGTGGGTCGCGGAATCAATTCCGCCCGAACTGTTTCGAACCCATGTTCCTCGAGCTTCTGGCGGAATTCCTCAACCGTAGGGAAATACCATTTGAAGCTTTTCTCCGCGCACCCTTCGATGGCGATACTGGCCCGAACGGCTGTTGAAATCGCAGCGACATTTCCGAAGCCGCCGAATTCTCCGACAAACCGATGTCCACTGCGCAAATGATGTCGAACACAGGCAAGCACGCGGTTGATATCAACCGTCCAGTGCAGCACCGCGTTGGTAAACACTGCATCAAACGTACGCCCCAAATTGAATTCGTGCATGTCGGCCTTCATTGCGTCGAGACCCAGGCGCTGGGCGGCTTCCACCATCGAGGAAGAGGAATCCATCCCGGTGACAATCACTCCCATCTCGCTCAATCGCGCCGTCAGCGCTCCGTCACCGCATCCAAGATCTAAAACCGTTTCCCCGGGAACCGGCGCCAGCCACTCCACAACCGGCATCCCCAAATCGGAAACGAACCTGGCGTTCTTTGAGTAGCCTTTGGCGTCCCACTGATTCTGTCCCATCAGTGCATCGTAGCAATGGTCGGGCAAGCTCGAAACAAATGTGCTGAAGTGGTCGCTGACAGGGCTGAAATGATAAGTACAATTCGCGAATCGGTTGTACGTTGGAATTTGAGATTGCGGAGCGGCGGATGGAGCACGATCTGGCTCATCATTTTGTTTTGGGTGGTGATGGCCGTGGTGACGACGTTTCAGACGTCTTACTTCTTCTCAAGCATGAGAGAAGGACCCTCCACTTTCCGGTCCGTTTACCTGTCCTGTGCGTACAGTTTGCTCTGGGCCTTGGCCACTCCGTTCGTCTTGTTGCTGGCCCGGCTGTTTCCGATTGAGCGCTCGACGATTGCCCGAAATCTCCTATTGCATCTTTTTTTCAGCATCGTTGTCGGCGTCAGTGTGCGGTGCACCTTCCTCTTCCTGCAAGCAGTGATACCGGTAATCCGGCCTTCGCGCACGATCACCATGGACAGGATCCTGAGCGATCTGGTTACGAGTTTCGACTATCAGGCCATGGTGTATTGGGTGATGCTTGCGATCCACCAATGCGTTCTCTACTACCGCAAGTATCAGGAAGGCAAACTGCGGTTTTCTCAACTCGAGACGCAATTGTTGCAGGCGCAGCTCTCCGGCTTACGAATGCAGTTGCAGCCTCACTTTCTGTTCAACACTCTGCACACCATCAACTCGATGATGTACGAGAGTCGCGGCCGCGCCAGCGAAATGATTGTCCGGCTCAGTGAGTTCCTTCGGCTCTCACTCGAGAACAACGTGGAGCAGGTGGTTCCGCTGAGCCGCGAAATCGACTTCATCGAGCGATACCTTGAGATCGAACGAGCCCGCTTTGAAGAGCGCTTGAACGTGTCCTATCAAGTGGACCCCGAGGCTTACTCTCAGCTCGTACCCAACCTCTTGCTGCAGCCGCTGGTCGAAAATGCCATCAAGCATGGCATCTCGCGAATTCCCGGGGGAGGCCGATTGTTAATCGGCGCAAAAGTAGGGAACCAAACATTGTCAATCTTCGTTGCTAACAGTGGGCCTTTTCTAGCGTCTGATCCGCTGAGGGCTCCCGAGGGCGAACCCGGCGGACGTCGTGGCATTGGTTTGGCCAACACAGCCGCCCGCTTGAAGGCGCTCTACGGCGAGGCGCACCGGTTCGAACTGCGCAACTGGCATGAAGGTGGCGTGCAGGCTTGCATTTCCATCCCAGCCAGGCTTGCTAAAGTCGAACAGTCTCCAACGCCTGTTGGTCGAGAGGAGATACTGATCCATGAGAGTGTTGATCGCGGATGACGAACGGCTCGCTCGGCAGCGGCTATTGAGTCTGCTCGAAAAAGAAGACGACGTTCAGGTGGTTGGCGAGTGCAGCGACGGCGCTGCTGCTGCGGAAATGCTCAAGTCGCGTCCTGTCGATGTTGCTTTTCTCGACATTGAAATGCCTGACCAAAGCGGTCTTGAAGCTCTGGGCGTATCCGCTTCAGAAACCCAACCCTTGGTTGTCTTCATCACTGCTTTCGAACAGTATGCCGTGAGGGCCTTCGAAGCCAATGCCTTCGATTACCTTCTCAAGCCCTACCGCGAAGAACGTTTGCGCAACACATTATCCCGTCTCAGGGGGCATCTCGCCTTGCTTAGCAAACAGTCGACTCCGGTGAACAGAGAGAGTTCGCCGAACGATGTTGAGAGAATTCCCATCAAATCCAATGGCCGCATTATTCTGTTGAAGACCGATGAGATCGAGTGGATCGAGGCCGAACACAACTATGTGCGGTTGCACACTCGCGGGGTCACACACTTGATTCGCGAAACGATGTCCGCGCTTGAAGCCAAGCTCAACCCGCGCCGCTTCCGCCGCATCCATCGCTCCACCATTGTGAATGTGGATCGCATCAAAGAGATTCAGCCCTGGTTCCGCGGCGATGCAATTGTCGTCCTCGATAACGGGCAGAAGTTAACAGCAAGCCGTAACTTCCGCGACCGTCTCAAGGAATGGTTGGGATAATCAGTTCCCAGCGCTGCTCGAACTGCTGGTTGCCGCAGGCTTGAGGAATTTCGCATATCAGTCGAGGTATCGCTGCATGCGATCCCTCTGAAAGCTGGGCCTTGCGATCCCGTGATTCTCACCCGGATAGATGATGAGTTGCGATTCGGTGCCGACGTTTCGCAGCGCCTGGTACATCTGCTCGCTACCAAGCAGCGGCACGTTGAAATCCTTGTCGCCGCACAAGAACATCGTCGGCGTCTTGATCCGGTCGGCGTGCAGGAATGGGTACGAGATCTTGATCCAGGGCTCGAGACCCTTGCTCCACGGCGGTCCGATCTCGTTGTCATATTGGCGGATGTATTGATCGTGTCCATAGAAGGCGAGCGGAAACGCAACGCCCGCTCCGCTGATCGCTGCCTTAAAGCGCGTATCGCTGGCAATCAGATAGTTGGTCAGGATACCGCCATAGCTCCAACCACCCACGCCCATCTTGTCGGGATCCGCGATCCCCATTTTGACAACGTGATCCACGCCGGCATGTAAATCGATCACTTCCTTGTGGCCCCATTCACCGGCAATGCTGACGGTGTATTGCTGGCCGCGCCCGCTGCTCCCACGGTAGTTAACGTTCAAGATCGCATAGCCGGCAGCCGCGAATATCTGTTCGTCCATGCGGAACGAATGCTGGTCCTGGCCGTTGGGTCCGCCATGGATTCGAAGCAGAAAGGGAACCTTCGTGCCAGCGGTGTAATTGAGCGGCTTGAACAGCAGGCCATGCGCCTCGTTGCCGTCTTTGCCTTTGAAGCTCACTTCCTCAGGGGTCACCAGCTTCAACGACTTCAGCAGTTCCTCGTTGTGATTGGTGATCTGCTTCAAACCCGCACCACTCCACACATGCACTTCCGCCGGCATCGTATCGTTCGACACCAGGGCAGCGGCGCACGAGCCTGCACGGTCCATGCTCATCATCGCGAATTTACCGCCAACCATCCGCTCCACGGCTCCACCGGCTGGGCTCACGCGTGCCGGGTACATGCTCATATCATCGGCAGTGAGAAACTCAAGTTGCCGGCCATCTTCCGTAAATTGATGGCTCGAAACGCCGCGATCGAAACTTGCCGTCAGGATTTTCGGCGCACCGCCATCCACCGGCACCAGCGCGAGCCGGTTCATGTTGTACTCGCCCATCTTGTGCTCACTACCCATCAGGTAGGCGATCGACTTTCCATCGGGGCTCCAGACAGGCTGCGAATCACTTCCAGTAAACGGGGTCAGTTTGCGAGGCGTCGAACCCGCCTTGGCTGCCACCACCCAGATGTCGTTATTCAGCACCCGATCCCCGTCTGCAGCACGATTGCTCGTAAACGCGAGCAGTTTGCCATCAGGGCTCCACACGGGCGCCGTCTCATCGAAGTTTTCTGTTGTGACCAACTCCAGCTTCTTGCTGGCAATGTCGTAAATGTGGATCCGGTTGCGCTTGGCCCCGCTGATGTATCCCTGGCCATCCCGCTTGAAGGCATAGCGGTCGATCACGATCGGTTTCGCCTTCTCCGTACCCGCCGGCGCGTCCGGCTTCTTTTCGTCCTTTTTGTCGTCTTCCTCGTCCTTGATCACAACCGCCAGACTCTTCGAATCCGGCGACCATTCGAAGTAGCTCAGCCTTGCCTTGAACTCGGTGAATTGCTGCGCCTCGCCACCCTTGCGATCCATCACCCATACTTGTGAGCCCTTTGCCTTGCCGGGACGCGCAGAAAGAAACGACAAGTATCGGCCATCCGGGCTCCACTTCGGCGATGATTCAGACTCTGTGGAAGTCGTGACCCGAAGGTTTTCTGTGCCGTCTGCGCTCACCATCCAGACGTCGGTGTCGCGCTTGTCTCCGGCCGTGTCGACCGTGCTCAATGTATAAGCAATCCACTTCGCATCCGGCGAGCACCGAGGGTCGCCCACAGTCTTAATCTTGTGAATATCGTCCAGTGTGATCGGGCGCTGCTGCGCCCCCAGGATCAGTGAAAAAACAAACGGAATCGCGAGAAAACGCATGCTCCCAAGTTTATCAATGTGCGGATACTCGAACCAGCAACTTGCCGCGAGTGCGGCCTGTCTGGCTGGCGGCAAGAGCCTCCGCAACTTGATCCAGGCTGAATTCACGGTCAATGGACATCCGCAATTGTCCGGCGTCGATACTCTTTGAAATCTCACGCAGTCGCTCGCCGGAAGGCTGGATCCCATACATTGCTGCCGTGATTTGACGCTGCTGAAATACTTCGGCAGGTGGCAAACAGAAAACGCTGGTGACATAGCGTCCGCCATGCTTCAAACTGGGCAATGCCTCGCTGCCGCTTTCCGGGCCCACGCAGTCGAGAATCAGATCTACATCACGAATGACGTCCGCAGTCTTCTGTGCCGTGTAGTCGATCGCCACCGCTCCCAATTCCGCCAGCCTACTCTGATTGCGCGTTGATGCAGTGGCCCAGACCTCTGCTCCCTGCGCACGGGCAAGTTGTATCGCTGCCGAACCGACTCCGCCCGCTCCGCCCAGGATCAGCACACGATCTCCTGCCTTGAGTCCGCCATGAGTGAACAACCCGTCGTAAGCCGTGATGGCAGCAACCGGGTATGCAGCCGCTTCGAAGGTCGCGATGGAGGTGGGCGCCAAAGCGAGTTCGCTCTCTGGCATGACAATCGATTCCGCAAAGCAGCCGCTTCGCATCAGGTTCGGGTAGCCGTACACCTTGTCCCCAATTGCAAATCCAGTGACCCCTGGGCCGACCGCCTCTACTGTCCCCGCCATCTCGCAACCCAAGGTATAGGGAAATGGGATCGGCAAAACGGTGCTCATATAACCGGACCGGATCTTCCAATCCACCGGGTTCACTCCAGCGGCCGCGATGCGAACTTGCACTTCACCAGGACCGGCGGTCTGCGAGGAGACTTCCTCCGTCAAAACCGCTTCATTGTCACCATAGCGATGAATACGCACAGCCTTCATAAAGTCTTAGGATGCCCCATCAATCCTAAATGGTCCACGATTTGCCTAAGGCTTCTTAGGCTTTGTGCCGCTCTCCTTAGGGATGTCCCTCACGATCGTGCCGTCCTTGCTAATCGACTTTTCAGGAGTTTCGTTCACCAGTTCCGAATCGAGCGGCTCCGGCGTATCGAACGTGATTGAGGTATCTGCGCCAAACTTGCGGTAATTCCGGAATTCGATGTCGTTGCGGATCAGCAGCTTTCCTTCGCGCATACGCACCTCAGCGCGCAGTGGCAACAAGAACGTGTTGCCGCTAATGTCGGTGTAGTCATAGTCCAACTGATTCTTAGCCACCTGAATCGGAAAACTCGATGGAAGATCAAGTGCTTCGAGCGTCACCCGCATGATCATCCCATTGGACGCATCTGCATAAATCAAACCGGTGTAGGCTGGACGCACCGTCATCGACTTCTCATAAACGATCGCCCACTTCGAGTTCAGTTGCGAAACCTGATAGCGGATCACATGCGTTCGCTTCTTGCGTAGCGTACCCCAGCGTTCCCACTGAAACCCTGCCTGCGTATCTTTTTCGAAGATCTCTCGCAACATGTCGCCAAATTCGCCGGTTGAGCTTGCGCCACCCAGTTTTTCCCAGTCAATGTCTCTGTACTGGTTGTTGACGAAAAGAACCTTCTTTTCTTCTTTACGCTGGAAGTAGCTGAGCTTGGCTGTGATGGTGTCCGCATTGACCCAATACTCAAGACCCGAGGGATCGTAAAAGCGCCGGGTCACTTGTGTGCAAAGAAAGTCCGGCAGCGTCTTGTCATAATTCAGCGCATACTCGCGAAGTTCTTCCACCAGCTTGCGCTGTTCGGCGGCGGTCGGTGGAGGGATCAATTGCGCCAGGGGCGTTTCAACGGGTGCGGACGTCGGCTTCGGCGGGGGCAGGGAAGCGGTCGCCGCAACCATGACCTGCAACCGATCGTAAGTCTTCGGACCCATCCCGCTGGCTAACAATTCTTCGATTCTGCCAGGCGGCAATTGCTCGGACAGCTTTACCTTCTTGAGATAAGCCGCCACCTGCGCATCGGGATGCTTCAATCGGATCGAACTCTTGAGAAAACTCACCAGTTGGTCGACGCTGAACTGCAGTTGTCCCACCGCTAACAATGCGGTCAACAACATCAAAACCATCGCACGGCTCATATCTTAAGGATACGGTGCTTTCCGCCTTAGGGTTTCATCGCCACGCTTTCGAAAATTCATTCGAAATTTCTTTTCGTTCAGCCGATATGTACTGCTGATGTTGAGAAAGCTTTGTCTCTCCAGTGCTTCGTTTCTCGCCTTGTTGATTCTCATTCCCGCCTTTGCCATAACGGGAAACAGCTGTTCCGTAATGGTAAACGGGAGTGTGAATTCCCCAGTCAGCCGGGCAACTGCCTGCACCACAATCAGCAGTTTGATCAATGCAAACATCAATTTCGTATCCGGGACGCCGATGCCGCCCGGGATGTTGATTACGAAGTCGTCGAGCAGCGGCGGAAACGCCACCTGGCAAATCTCTGGCACACCAACCAGCGCAGGCTCTGGTTCTACCGTCTATTCGTTTACCGACAACAATTCGGGGGCTGTCACCATTACGGTCACCTACAACATTCTGGCCCCGATTGTGCCCACCGCTACCTTGAGCGCCGGCACACTGGGTCGACCCTATCCCTCCGCCTCCGTCACAGCCACTGGGGGCACCAACACTGGCTTTTCTTTTGCCGTGACCGCCGGCACCTTGCCCACTGGTCTCAGCCTCTCAATCGGTGGGAGTATCACTGGCAGTACAACAGCGGCTGGCACCTTCAACTTTACGGTCCAAGCCACAGACTCTGGCATGAACACTGGTTCCACCGCGTTCTCAATTACTGTCAATGCCGCTGTCTCGATGGCTCCTACCGCCAGCTTGAATCGAACCGTAGGGCAATCCTATTCTTCTAGCTACACCGCGACGGGCGGCACTGCACCGAGAACCTACGCCGTCTCTGCGGGTTCGATCGCACCCGAAGCAACGCTGAAAGGTGGTCTACTTTTCGACCGCCACATTCCGCCGCTCACGCGGCGGAATGTGGTCTATTATTGCGCCGCCCTTTATGCGCCTTGATGTTGCCCAATTCCTGGGCCAGTTGTAACAGCCCGATGCGGGCTTTGATAAGCTTATGTGTGTCGCTCATGAGTGGTGTCCTTTCGGGGGTGATTTAGAGTTTTGGAAGATTCCAAATCTATCACCGCAAGGACCCGCTCGGAGCGGTTCGGGGCCTCCGGCTACGGTCAGGCTACGCCCTCCCTTCGCCTACGTCCCCAAACTGCTATTCCCCATCAATGTGTCCGCTCATCGCCCGCTATCTTCAAATTACAAGCGCTTTTCGAGTCGCTCCATCGCTTTGAATATCCAGCGAGAAAGCTCCAGCCCGACTTCAACCAGCCATACCAATGCAACTATTGACGAAAGAGCGGTTAACATGAATAACATACTAGCTATTACTGTTTCTTGAGATGGCCGCAGTTTTATTTCCGCTCTTTGCTTTAGAAGAACTTTTTGATCTTCAGATAACCGGTCAAGATCGCGATTGATTTCTGCTAATCGAGTAGTCGCAATAATGCGCTGTTCGTCGAGGGCGTTAGCCTTCTTCTCTAGGAACTTGTTGAAAAACTCCCAGCGGCACCTGTGACGCGGGAGCATTTTCGAGCATCTATGTTGTATGCGCGGAAACGACCAGAACCAGGCATCGCTGATCAGCTACGTGAGTCTTGAAGA
>Ga0194130_10001733_pt1 | contig 33883 bp, 27 predicted proteins | sample TA2KigsurfametaG_FD_160084 | JGI IMG/M metagenome (GOLD analysis project Ga0194130, IMG submission 160084) | Freshwater microbial communities from Lake Tanganyika, Tanzania - TA2015050 Kigoma 12 surface | ecosystem: Environmental > Aquatic > Freshwater > Lake | place: Tanzania: Lake Tanganyika...
GCCTATACCGCCGCCCCAACCGACCAGCGCGCGCCAAGCGCCGCCACCCCAACTAATTTGAAACCATGAACCGTAAGCAATTCCTCACTCTTCTCGTACTCGTGGCTGTCATTGGCGGCGCGGGCTTACTTGTCAACCAGCAGCGGCAAGGCGACTGGCAGCAATCCTCGACGGGCGGCGGCCAGAAGCTGGCCGAAAAGCTCGATGTCAACGCTGTCAACGCCGTTACCATTAAGTCCAGCGCGGGGGAATTGAACCTCACCAAGGTCGGTGACGCGTGGGTGGTGAAAGAGCGCGGGGACTATGCGGCGAACTTCGGCAACATCGCTGATCTCATTCGCAAATTTGCCGATGTGAAAGCCGTGCAAACCGAGCAAGTCGGCGCATCTCAATACGCCCGCCTGGAGTTGCAGACTCCTGGCGACGGCGAAGGCAAGGGCACGCTCGTCGAACTGAAGGGCAAAGACGGCAAGGCGCTCAAGTCCGTCGTGCTGGGCAAGAAGCTGACGAAGAAGTCTGAGGGCGGACCGTTCGGCGGCGGTGAGTTCCCCGTCGGCCGCTGGGTGCGCGACACCGCGAGCAAGGACTCCGTCATCGTCACCAGCGAGCAGTTCAGCGACGCCGAGCCGAAGCCGGAGAACTGGCTGGAGAAAGACTTCCTGAAAGTCGAGAAACTGAAATCCATCGCCGTCAGCTACGGGACCAACGCCGCTGGCGGTTGGAAGGCGGCGCGCGAAACCGAGGGTGCCGAGTGGAAGCTCGCGGACGTGAAGCCCACCGAAAACGTGGACACCAACAAGCTCTCCGCACTCGGCAGCCCGCTGAGTTCCCCGACCTTCAGCGACATCGTGCCTGCCCCGCAGCTCGACAAGCTCGGCCTCGACAAACCCGCGACGCTTGTGCTGGAGACCTTTGACGGCTTCACCTACACCGCGAAAGTAGGCACCGCGAACGGCGACAACTACCCGTTCCAAATCTCCGTCGCCGCGAACTTTCCAAAAGCCCGCACGTCCGGCAAAGACGAGAAACCCGAGGACAAAGACAAGCTGGACAAAGAATTTGCTGAGGCGCAGAAAAAGCTCGGAGAGAAGTTCGCCGCGGACCAGAAGTTTTCCAAGTGGACCTACCTGGTCTCCAAATACTCCCTCGACAGCGCCCTCAAAACCCGCGCCGAGCTGATGGTGGAGAAGAAGGAAGAGCTCAAGCCAGCTGAACCCAAGGGTGGCGAGACACCAGCCACCAAGTAGGAAGTGGCGGACATTTTCTGGCCGTAAACTTCACTCCGAGTTCTTCGAGACTCTGAAGTAAGTGTCATTATAATCGATCCTATCTCGAATCCGTTTTGTCGCTATGGCTTGGCGGTTGTAAGGCCTAAAGTCCGTCATTAGCAAAGCGGCGTAACTGATTTTGAACGCAGCTAGGTGAAAACCCTTCCGGGCGAGTTGTTTCCTGCCACAAACAATAGTCCGACCAATTTGACCTTGTGCCGAGCGGTCTGGTTTACATCCGCATTTTTGGTTGAACTGGGTATCTGGACTCAGTTCAGCAGGTGCTCCTTATAAAAGAGGATCGTGGCCAGAAACTGGAAGTCAGCGTTGCGCTTCTTGGCGAAGCCGTGGCCCTCGTCTTGCGCCATAAGATACCAAACCTTGCCGCCAGCGGTGCGGATGGCCTTAACCATCTGCTCGGATTCGGTGAGCGGCACGCGGGGGTCGTTCTTGCCCTGCACCACGAAGAGCGGCTTCACGATACGCGCGGCTTGGTTGGCGGGGGAGATGCGCTCCAGGAATTCTTTCATCTTCAGGTCACGCTCGTCGCCGTATTCCACGCGGCGCAGGTCGCGGCGATAGTCCTGAGTGTTATTCAAGAAAGTCACGAAGTTGGAGATGCCTACCACGTCTATCCCGCAGCGCAGGATGTCGCCATACATGACCATGCAAGCGAGGCTCATGTAACCGCCGTAACTGCCACCGGTGACGGCGAGGCGATTGCGGTCAAACTCCGGCTGCCGGCCAATCCAAGCAATGATCGTGGCGATATCTCGGACGGAGTCCTCGCGCTTGAAGCCGTTGTCCAACGTGAGAAAGGTTTTCCCGTAACCGGCCGAACCACGCACATTGGGATAAACAATGGCGACGCCCAACTCGTTAAGAAAATAGTTGTTCCGTGCCTGAAAGCCGGGGCGCGACTGCCCCTCCGGCCCACCGTGGATGCTGATGATAACCGGACGCGGGCCAGGGAACTTCTTCGGGTCGGGCCGGTAAGCGATGGCGCTGATGAGCAAACCGTCGAAGCTACTCAATTTAATAATTTCTGGCTCGACGAACCCGTCCGGATTCAGACCGCCAGTTTCGCTCTCGGTCCAGCGCTCAAGCTGGGCGGATTTTACGTTAAGGGAATACACGTCATTGGGCGACTTTGCGGAGCTAAGGTTGAAGGCAAGGTCTTGCCCGTTGGAATGCCATTCCAGATTGCTGACGGTGCCAAGCGGGATGCGCGGCTTAGGCAGGGCTTTGCCGTTTTTAGCTTCCAACAAGTTGAGCGTGCCTACACCAGCCTCGTTGGTAACGAAGGCGATGAACTTACCGTCAGGCGACTGCTCGAACTCCTCAACGTCCCACGCGATGTTCGCGGCGAGCGTGGCCTGCCGGCCGTCCTTAAGTTCAATCCGAATGAGCTGCTGATATTCGGAGTCGTCGTCGGAGGTGGCATAAACCGCCTTGCCGTCCTTGGCGAAACGCGCGTGGCCGTAAGCGACTTTATCCTTACCCGGTGGGGTAAGTTGCGAGCGCTTGCCGGTGAGGGCGTCCACAAGGTGCAAGTGGCTCTCGTTGATCGAGAGGTATTGCAGCACGAGCAGCAAGCTGTCGTCGGGTGACCAGTCTAGCACGCTCCAGCCACCGCCGGAGTTTTGGCACAGCAAGCGGTCGGTCTTTGAATCATGTGGCGACATGACCCAAATGTCGTTGTCCTTCCCGGTGCGGCGCGTCGAGGTATAGGCAAGCTGCACGCCGCTGTGAGCGAAGCGCGCCCCGGTGTTACGGGACTTGCCGTCGGTCAGCAGTGTGTTACGCCCATCGCGGAAATCGTGCCGGTAAAGCTGGTAAAACTCCCCGCCGCCGCTGTCTTGCGAAAATACGGCGAAATCACCGAGCCGCGGTCGGAACCTCGCCCCACCTACCGGCTCCGAGCCAAAGGTGAGCTGCCGCCGCGCCCCGCCGGGGGTCTTTACCAAGTGGAGCTGCGGCGTATCCCCAAAGCGCGTGGTAATGAGCATCTCGCGGCGGATGGGATGCCAGCCTTGGAAGGCTGCCGCCCGAAATTCGAGATAACGCGCCACATCACGGCGCAACTCGGTCGGAATAACCGGAACGCCCTCGACAACGAGGTTATCGGGCACCTGGGCGTGGGCAGTAATGGCGAGGAGAACCAAGGGCAAAAGGCGGAGTAAATTCTTCGTCATGCGCCCTGCGGTTTAACAGAAAGCGGCGCAACAGCAAACGACTTTGCGTAGGCGAGAAGTTTGTCAACTTGTCACTTGGTTTTCACCGGAACAGCCCGCCAAAATGAGCACCTCATGAAAAAGCTTGCGGCGGTGAAAGTGGCCTGATTTTTTCGCGCTGGAACAGGAGTCTTCATTCTCCCATGAACGAAAAGCCCCTCGTCCTCATTCTCTGCACTGGCAACTCCTGCCGCAGCCATCTCGCCGAAGGCCTCCTGCGCCAATACGCCGGAGACCTGCTTGAGGTCGCCAGCGCCGGCTCGAAGCCCACCGGCTACGTGCATCCGCTAGCCGTTCAGGTCATGCGCGAGGCGGGCGTGAATATCAGCGCGCACACTTCAAAGCACATGAACGAGTTCCTCAACCGCCAAGTGGAAACGGTCATAACCGTGTGTGGAAATGCCGATGCGGCATGCCCGCTTTTTCCAAGCCAAGTGAACCACCACCACTGGCCGTTTGACGATCCGGCGCTCGCCACGGGTACGGAGGCCGAAAAACTGGCCCTCTTTCGGCGGGTGCGCGACCAAATCGCTGCAGTGTTTCGTGCATATGCGAATGGCCGGCGCGACGCACGCTCAACAACGGCCACAGTAAGAAAGTAGTTGTAGTCAAACCGAGCGGGCTGGAGAAGAATTGGCCCAAGAATCAGTGACCACGACGCATAGCAAAGGTGATTTTCTTCCACCAGCACCCGGCGCCAACCGGGGAATCGCGTCACTGAGTCTGGTATCCTTTAGCTCCGGGGGAGCGATCTGGGTCGATCACTCGACAGATGTCGGCAAGTCCACCGTCACGCGCATGTTCAGCGACGATTGCGCCTGCTGCCAAGCTAACGCTGCCCTCCGACAGCATATCCACCGTGAGAGCTTTAGAGTTGATCTCCCGAAACCATGAGCCAAGCGAGCTGCCATCGATAAAAGCGCTTGAGCGGCACTAAACCCATGCCTACCCGCGTCTGGCGTATTGTCCACTCGGAAGCCTCGCTTGGCTGGGGCGGACAAGAACATCGTGTGCTGGCAGAACTCACAGGTTTTCAAAGGCGTGGCCATGTCGTCGCGTTGATCGCACCTTCAGAAGCCCAAATTGTCACGCGTGCCCTCGCCGCCGGCATTCGCCACGAACCACTGAGGGTAGGGCGGCTGCGTTTTCCTTTCGAAGCCGTTCGGCTTGCGCGGTGGCTCCGGCGCGAGCGGGTGGACATTCTAAATCCGCACAGTTCGGCGGACGGCTGGCTCGTGGGCGTGGCGGGCCGGCTCGCTCGCGTGCCACTGGTCATCCGCACACGGCATTTCGATGTGCCTGTGGCCAACCCGTGGTTGAGCGGGCATGTTTATGCAACGCTCGCCGATCATCTTATCACCACCAGCCCCAAGGTCGCGGCGGACTTCCGCACTTTATTCCGACTCCGGGAGAATCGGGTGACCACCATCCCAACTGGAGTGGACCCGGTGAAATTCTCTCCCAGCGGGCCAAAGGCTGCTTTTCAATTTCCGGCTGCAGCCACCGGACCGCTCGTCGGCATCATCGGGGTAATTCGTCATGCCAAAGGCCATTTGGTGCTTTTCGAGGCAATCCAGCAACTCGCGCGGCTCGGACTGCCCGTGCGCTGTGTGGTGGTCGGGGACAGTCCCAACCGGGCTTCCTTGGAGCAACACGTCGGTAATTTAGGGCTGACGCAGCAGGTGTGCTTCACCGGCCACCGGGAGGACGTACCAAACATCCTTCGTGCATTGGATGTACTGGCGATCCCCTCACTACACGAGGCCATACCTCAAGTTGGCCTGCAAGCCTTGGCCACGCAAACGCCAGTAATCGCCAGCAACATAGGCGGGATTCCTGCCATCATTCGACCCGGTGAAACAGGCCGTTTGTGCGTGCCAGGAGACGCTGCCAGCTTGGCCGCCACGTTGCGCGTGACACTTTTCGAAACTGCCAACACGCAATCGATGTGCGAGCAAGGCCGCCAACTTATAGAGCGAGAGCACACACTCGAGGTGATGCTCGACCGGTTGGAGGAAATTTACCGGCACTACCTGCCGGCCTGACAGAAGGCCGCGCGATTAGCTGGCGAAAATCTTTGTCATCCGGTCAGAGAGGTCCTTCAAGCCTTCGGGCGTGCCGCCGCCGCCTTGCTCGGCGATGCCCCAGCCGGAGTAACCGATCTTATCCAGCGCGGCCATGATGGCGGGCCAGTTGTTGTCGCCCTCGAGGAACTTCGCACCGAAGCCCGCGCCCGGGCTTTTTTCTGTCATCTTGCGCGTGTCGAATTCCTTGATGTGCAGCTTGAGGATGCGCTTACCAAGAACGGGAATCCACTCCTGCGCCGGACTGTAGCGGCCGACATTGCCAATGTCGAAATGCCAACCCACCCACTCGCTGTTGATGGCGTCGAGGACGTCTACGGCCTGCTGCGGCTTGGTTACGAAGTTATTCCAAACGTTCTCAAGGGCAATCTTCACGCCCAAATCCTTCGCCACGGGCACAGTCTTCTTGATCTCGGCGACGCAGCGCTGGAAGCAGTCGTCGTAAGTCACCTTGTCATTCACTACACCGGGCACGAGCAGCACACTGGTCGCGCCGTACTCCTTGGCATCCTGAAGCGAAAGCACTAATCCGTCATAGCCGAACTTCCGCGTCGGCTCATCGGGCGCGGAAAGCGGCTTAGCCCAATGCGTATGGCAGCAAACGCTCGCGGCTTGAAGGCCGGTTTCTTGGAGCGCCAGTTTCACAGCCTCGCGGTCCATGCCGCCCATGGGCTCAACCCCAAGAAAGCCCGCGATTTTGGCGGCCTGCATTTTCTCCATCACCGTCCCTTTTACCCCAATAGTGCTCCACATGATGGCTTTCTGAATACTGCGCTGCTTGCCAGCGGCGCGGGCGGTGGGTGCGATAACCGCAGTGGTAGCAGCGACGGAGCTGAGCTTAAGAAACGAACGACGGTCGAGGAAGGGGTTGATCACGGTGCGTTGGACTGGCCTGTGGCGCTGTGGATTCAGGCCCGCAAGGCAGCCACTATTTGGATTTGAACTTTAACTTCGCCTCCTCCAAGCGTGTATTCACTTGATCCAATTCTGGCGATGGTGGGAGCAAGCCCACGAGTTGCTGCCAGGCCGCAAGCGCGAGCACGTCGCGGCCCATTTTCGTGAGCGCATCGGCGCGCGCCTGCAACAAACGAATGCGCTGTTGCGGCGTCGGATGGTTCGCTAGCGCCGTGTCCCATGCCTCGACGGCGAGTTCGGGCTTTTCCAATTTGAGTTGGAGGTCGCCAATTTTTTCGAGCAACTCGGGGCTGGTCTTGGTTTCAGCCTGTTGGTTCAGGTAACCCACCATCTCTGCGGCGGAAGCGCCACGCGCGAGATTCAGGTTTACCACGCGCAAATGCGACCACGCGACTAGCGGGCTGCGGCGCTTGAGCAGGTCCGCATGCAGTTCCGCAGGATGGCGGCCGAAGGGCTGATACAACGGGTCGCCAATGACGGTGGTTTGCCACGAGAGGGAACCTTGCGCCGCGTAAGCCGATTCGCCAAATGTCCAGCCTGCCGCGGTGAGCCGATGAAAGAAAACGCCAAGGTCCGGCGTGCCCGCGAGGAACGGCTCCTCCACACAGCCCATCGTGGCCGTCGCGCCGCGCGCCAGCAGTGGGCCACACCAGTTCTTGTCTGCTGAACGCAGCGTGTGCGCGCTAAACGAGTGCAGGTGATACGCCACCGCGCCTGGCAAAAACTCAACCGTGCCAGCCTTGAACGGCCCAGAAACGTTCCCGTCATACCAACCCGCGTAGAGGCCAACTTGACTGAGAGGGAATCCAGCTGAGAAAGTCGGCGCGGTGTCATCCAGCATGGTTTCGAGGCCAAAGCGCCGCATTGTCTCGGCTGCTTTGCGAAGCCACTCGTCGCCGGTCAGATAACCGCCGTTCGTGATACCGCGCGCATCGAAGTAAGCCCGGCCCCACAAACCATCGCGCTCGGCCTGCATAGCCTTGTCCACAAGGCCGCGTGCGAGGGTGGCACTCGGCCCGTCGAGCCGCGCGACCAACAGGATGCCGTTGGTCGGGTGCAACGCGGCGGTGTTGGTGGCGGCATAATTGCGATTGGGCAACGCGCTGGTGAGCAGATGCCGGCCGAGCGCTAACGGCAACGCGGCGAGTTCACTGTCCACGGCAGCCTCGTTACGACGTAGCTCAGGCTGGAGTTTGTCCGCGCCGGTTTCGGTCAGGGTTTTGTCCGATGCAATTCTAATCGGGACGCCATGGCAAAGAACGAGATAACGAATCTGTGATTCTGTGACCGCGGGCAAATTGGTCAGGTTAAAATCGCGCGTGGCCACGTCGGCGCGCGTCTTCCACAGGCCACGCTCGGCAAGTGCCTTTAACAGTGGCTCCTGCAACTGTTCCCGGAACTCAGCACGGGACATCGTCTCACCGGTGGGTAGCGACAGGCCTAGCAGCCGGTCGCCGGGTAATCGCCGTGCACCGAAGTAATGCGCGGCGACACTCTTAGAATCCTCGGAGGCGCTGTTGTAGAGGACAAAGACGGTGTCAGCGGAGGCGGCGGGACGGGCGAGGGCAACTGGTTGAAGAAAGATGGCCAGCAGGATTGCCGCGCGATGCGGGTTGCGCATTGCGGGTTGCGCGAGCCGTCCAACAGCCCGTTCCCAAACACGCAGCGCGCAGCAGGTAACACGTCTCATAATTCCACCCTCAACCCGTCCCACGCCAGTGCCACACCGGGCGGCAGTTCCGCCTGATCGAGATCGTGATCGTAATGGTCGGTGAGATGCGTAAGCCAGGTTTGGCCGGCGTTAATGCGCCGCGCGGCGGTGAGCGCTTCGTCGAGGCTCATGTGTGTCCAATGCGGCGTCTTACGAAGCGCGTCGAGCACAACAATTTCCACGCCTTGAATCTGCGTAATCACCTCGTCTGGGACTTCCTTGCAGTCGCTGCAATAGGCGAGCCGTTTGCGCTCGCCTTGTTCGAAGAGGAATCCGTGGCACGGAGTTTTCCCATGCGGGAGCAGCAGCGGGGTGATGCGCAAATCGCCGACCGCAAAAGGCCCATTGAACTCGTGCGGCTGGGGAATGAAGTAACCCGCCGGATGCGGCCCCGGGTGAAACGCGTAAAGAAAAATGCGGCGCAGTTGCTCCATGGTCGCCGCGCTGGCATGGATGGGTAACGCCTGCTCACCCGCAAGTGAACAGAAGCGGCGACAGTCGTCCATACCCATGATGTGGTCCGCGTGCGCATGTGTGACCAACACCGCATCGAGACGGCGGACGCCCTCGCGCAGGCATTGCAAGCGGAACTCGGGCGGTGTGTCCACAGCCAGCCGCGCATGCGGCGTCTCAACATATATGGCTGGCCGGGTGCGGTGATTCTTCGGGTGGGCAAGGAAAGTGGCGGGGTATTCCTTGCCGATGACCGGCACGCCATTTGAGGTGCCGGTGCCGAGGAAGACGAGCTTGAACGACATCGCGCCTGCAGGTTGCCCGCAGAGTTGGGCTAAGTCAAAGCAGGCCCAACGCGCACAGCGGCGGTGAAATCACTTGAACACGACCCCGGCTCGGGTGTCCATTGAGGCAAACAAAATACGATTATGCCCGCCTACATCTACGAGACCATCCCCAAGAAGCGCGGTCAAAAACCGCGTCGGTTCGAAGTCCAGCAGAGCATGATGGACGCGCCGCTCAAAAAGGATCCCAAGACTGGCCAACCAGTGAAGCGCGTCATTACCGGCGGCTCGGGCAACTGCTTTCGCGGCCTGAGCATCCTCTCGATGAACCGCCCGCGCCGCAGCAAGTGAACCAGCTGCCGGAGCGCTTCGGCGGCATCGTGCGACTAGTTGGCGCGGCCGGCGCGGCGCGGCTCCGCGCTGCCCACGTATGCGTCATTGGGATTGGCGGCGTTGGCTCGTGGACGGTTGAAGCGCTGGCCCGCTCGGGTGTCGGCGCATTAACGCTGGTAGACCTTGACGAGATCTGTGTGACCAATGTCAACCGCCAGGTCCACGCGCTCAACGGAACCGTGGGCCGCACCAAGGTCGAGGTCATGGCCGAGCGGGTGCGGCTCATCCATCCCGATTGCCGCGTCACGACGGTGGCAGAGTTTTTCACCGAAGCGAACGCGGCGCAGCTGCTGACGCCAGAATTTTGCTGTGTGGTGGACGCGATTGACGCCGTCGCCAACAAATGCCGACTGCTCGCGCTGTGCCGCGAACGCAGGTTGCCGGTCGTCGCCTGCGGCGCTGCAGGTGGCCGCCTCGAAGCGACCGCCGTGCATATCGCAGACCTAGCCGAAGTCTCACACGACCGGCTGTTGGCCGAGGTGCGCAAGCGCCTGCGCAAAGAGCACGGTTTTCCCAAGTCTGGGCCGCTTGGCGTGCCGTGCGTATTTTCGCCCGAGCCACCGGTGACCCCGGAGTTACCCCCATGTACGGAGTCGGAGCTGGAGTCGACACCGCCACCGCGTCTAAACTGCGAGTGGGGCTACGGCTCGGCTGCGTTCGTGACTGGCTCGTTCGGCTTCGCGGCAGCTGGATGGGTAGTACGCAAACTGGCAACGGGGGCGGTCCAGGATCAAGCTATGCGGTGAGCTTGCGGATGATTCTCCTGCCATCCTAAAAATGCTCAGCACCGCACTGCGGCTGTGAAACTCGACATTTTTGAGCGCGGAAAGTTAGCCCTGTGAATCTTTGACCCTGCTTGCTTGGCGCGTCCAAGCACGGAAAGAGGAGTTTCTTCACCGCACTAAAATGTCTGGACGCTGCCAGATGCCGTCATCGCTTTCCACGCTGACCATTGGCCAATCCTGTGCGGGGGTGATGACCTGCGGGCCGTGGTTGGTGGCCAAAATGGTGTCCTCGCTCTTGGTGCCCGTGATGGAGGGGTTCCACGCGAAAGGCTGGTTTTCCAACACCACGCCTGGCGCAGTGGGGGAGCCAAGGTAATCGCGGCCTTGATAACCGCACGGACCACCTTGATGGTGGAGGTGCCATTCGTCCGCAAACCCGGTGGCATCGTAGGCCGCGACGCCTTGACGAAAAACGTCCTGTATTTTCGCGCCAACTTGTGAGGCGAGGTGTAGCTCAGTGTCCACAGCACAAACGGCGTCATGCCGCCGACGAAGCTCCTTGGCCAGCGGGCCAAAATGAACAAGTCGCGTGAGTGCGACAATGAGGCCGTGCTGCCGCGCACAAAGCACGACTTCGGCGAACCGGCGGAGCCGCTTCGCGGTCGGACGCGGGTGGCGGTAATTGCGAATGCGCTCGTCGGTGGCAACGAGCACGACGATGGGTGTGAGGTTCCGGGCCCAACAGCGCTCAGCAAGTACGCCGGCGATTTGAAATTCCGTCTGACCAGGCTGAAGGTTCTGGCAGGTTTCGTTGAGTGCGGCTTCCGCGGACTTGCCCAGCGCACGAAAGCGTTTCACCTCGACGGCCTGAAGCGAATAATGCAAGGGCGCAAAAAGTTCGGGCCGGGGACGCGTGCCCCAGTCGCCACAGTCAGAGAGCATGCGCTTCGGGTCGGCGACTTGCCTTAGCGCCTTCAAGCCACTGGCATTGTCATGCCACTCCCAAAGTAACGGCTGAGCGCCCAGATCCTTGACCACTTCGTCCTGTAAGCAGCGCATCTCGATGCGGTTGGCTAGGAGATAGAAGCCCCGCGCGGTGACAACTAACTGGCCGAAGCTAAGGTTGCTGTTGAGCGGGATGTGCGCCTCACCGCCGCAGGCAAGCCAAGAGAAGTTAGGCTGGAGACCCAGCAGGGCGGCATCTGCCCGTTGCGCCTTGAGCAGCGCGCGGACCTGAGCGAGCTTGGTATTAAGTTCAAGGTTCGGGTTCATGTCTGATGTGGCGCCTGAGGGCGAGGAGCTTTTAATCCCCTACACCCGGCGCCCGGCAACCTGGGAAAGGAATTGCGTCGCGTTTATGGCTGCCGATAATATCTACCGATCCTAAGCGCTGGCGCGCTCAACTCAACGTTTTTGATGACCGACTGGAACATTCAAAGCCGCTCACACCTCTGCCAAGCTTGCGGTAAGCCGTTCGTGAATAAGCAGACCTACCACACGCTGCTGATTTTTGATCGGCACGAACTCACGCGGCAGGACGTATGCGAGGCGTGCTGGACGACGCAGTTCGCCGAGGGAGCGCAAGATCGCCGGGGCTACATTTCGCACTGGGTCGGCGAATATCAGGCCCCGCCCGCAGAGACGCCAGACCCCATCCAGAAAGAGACCGCGGAGACGCTGTTGCGCAAGCTGGTGGAGAAGAACGACCCGCAGTTCCGCGCGGCAACGTTTATCCTAGCCGTGATGCTCGAACGCAAAAAACTGCTCAAAGTGAAGGCGCAGTTGAAAGAGAATGGCGGACGCGTGTTCGTCTATGAACAACCAAAGACCGGCGACGTATTCACGATTCCCGATCCGAACCTCCAACTCACGCAGTTGGAAGCAGTGCAGCGGCAGGTGGCGGCCTTGATGGAAGGCGGTTTAGACGCGCCCGAGCCGCCCGCCTACCTCGTGCCTCCTGAGCAGCCGGCCGTTGCTGCCTTGGCAGGGGCGACTGAGGAGAACCCCAAGTAAGTTTGCCGACCCACGGCCTGCAATCTGTTCTCCCTCACCCTTCGCCCCTTGCCCTGTGTCCAGCCTTGACGCTCTCCAAGCCTGCCTTGGCCACCAGTTCCGTGATCCGATGCTGCTGCGGCTGGCCCTGACACATCCATCCATCTCGCACGAGTTGGGCGCGAGCCAAGACCATAACCAACGGCTCGAATACCTCGGGGATGCGGTGCTCCAACTCGTGCTCTCGCGCGAGCTATACGACCGCTACCCACACCACGACGAAGGCCCGCTCACGAAGATCCGCGCGCAGCTCGTGAACCAGTCCTCCCTTGCCGAGCAGGGCCGTGCGCTAAACTTAGGCGATCACCTCATCCTCAGCCGCGGCGAGCAACTTAGCGGCGGCCGTGACCGGCCCTCAATCCTTGCGGACGCCTTCGAAGCTGTGCTGGGCGCAATCTTCCTCGATGGAGGTTATGAGCCTGCCCGGGTGCTCATTCTTGGGCAGTTCCGCGACGCGCTAACCGACATTGAGACTGCAGCCACCACGGATAATCCCAAGGGCGCGTTGCAGGAAATCCTCCAGGCCCGCTCGAACGAGGCCCCGCAATATCAGGTCCTCTCCGCGACCGGCCCAGATCATGACCGCAACTTCGAGTGCGCCGTCTATTACAAGGGTGAGGAAATTGGCCGAGGCACGGGCAAGAGCAAAAAACTGGCAGAAAGCCAAGCCGCCGCCACCGCGCTGGCCCGCATGGGCGGAAAACCGACCCCCACCAGTTAGAACAGCGCACTGCACGACTACGCCACCGGAGTGGGTCGTGCCTATTTGTTGAAAGACTTGGTGAAGTCCTCCGCCGTGCTCTGCACCACTTTCTTCTCGTGGCGCGAATTGGCGATGAGTTCGTTGAGCTTATTTTGCCACGCCTTGCTGTCCATCGGCAGTTCGATGCTCTGGCCGATGAGCGATGAGTAGAGGAGGGCGTTCGCCAACTCCACGCTGCCCATGCCCTCCGCGCCGGGCGCGATGAGCGGCTTCCCGTCGAGGATGGCATCCACGAAGTTCTGGATGAGGATACCGTGCGGGTTGGTCGCCGGTTCAAAGGGAATCTCGCAGTTCCACGCATCCGGTTTGGCGAAGCCGCTCTTGGACGTCCGGCTGAACTCGATCATGTCCGACTCGTTGCGCGCGAAACGCATCTTGTCGTTCTCGACGACGAGCTTGCCGCGCGTGCCGCAGAGTTCGAGGCGGTTGGTGCCGGGTGCTTCGCCCGTGGAGGAGATGAACACGCCGGTCGCGCCGTTGGCCCATTCCATGTAAGTCGAGATGTTGTCCTCAACCTCGATGTTGTGGTAGCGGCCGAGCTGGCAGAAGCCGCGCACGGTCTTCGGCATGCCGCAAAGCCACTGGAGCATGTCGAGCTGGTGGAGGCATTGGTTGAGCAGCACGCCGCCGCCCTCGCCCTTCCACGTCGCGCGCCAGCCGCCACTGGCGTAGTAGGCCTCGGTGCGGAACCAATCGGTGATGATCCAGTTCACGCGCACGAGCTGGCCGAAGTCCGCGCTGGCGAGGAGTTGCTTGATCTTTAAGTAACGCGGCTCGACGCGCATCTGGAACATCCCGGCGAAGACCTGCTTCGGATGCGCCTGCGCCACGGCGATGAGCCGCTCGGCGTCGGCTTTGTGCGCGGAGATGGGCTTCTCGACCATGACGTGCAGGCCGTTCTGGAGCGCATCAATGCCCAACGTCGTGTGCAGGAAGTGCGGTGTGGCAATGATCAGCGCGTCAATTTCCTTGGAGCGAATCATCGCCTCCGCGCTGGCGAAGGTCTTGAGGCCGGGCTTGCTCTTGAACGGCTCCAGGCTCGGCGCAAAGGCGTCGCTCACCGCCGTCAGTTGGCAGCGCGAGATCTTTTTGTCGAGCAGGTAGCCACAGTGGAACTTGCCGATGTTGCCGAGGCCAACGATGCCGAGACGGACGTGTTGCATGGAGGCGGAGCATCGGCGCGGGCAAAATGCTGAGCAAGCCCTTTTCCACCGGCTGCTTGGACCGGCTGCGGGCTTGCCAAAAGTACGCCCCCTCCCCATGCTGAAAAGTATGAATAACAAGACGGCGGTCGGGGTGCTGGTGGGGTTGTGTGTGTTGCTGGGCTTGGGCCTACTCATGCGGCACAACACCGCAGTCGAAACGAAGAAGAAGGATGACGGCACCATTGCCGAGCTGGAGGGGACAGTCAAAAAGACCACCAGCGAACTAACCACTCAAAAGCAGGTTAATGAGGCTCTCACCAAGACCAACGAGACGATCACCACCAACCTCGCTGCCAAAACCGACGAGGCCCGCAGGCTTGCCGCGCACGTCGAGACCACCACCACCGAGTTGAACCAAACCAAGACCGCGCTCACCAAGGCGGAGGCCGCCCTAAACACCGAGAAGGCCAAGGCCAAGGCCGACGCAGAAACTGCTGCCACCCGCTACGCCGCGCTGGACGCGTCTAAGAAACAAGAGCTCGCAAAGCGTGACGCGAGCATCAAGGATTTGCAGGACACCCGTGACCAGTTAAACGCTAAGATTGAGGGCCTCAATGCTGACATTGCCAAACTCAACGCCACCATCGGCACGCTAAACACGCGCATTACCTTCGTTGAGGGTGAGCTGAAAACCGCGAAGGATGACAAAGGTTTTCTCACCAAAGAACTTCAGCGCATGCAGGGGGAGCGCACCGAAATGGAGCGCAAGATGAATGACCTCACTTTTCTCAGGGAGCAGATATCCACCATCAAGAGCGACCAAGCCGTCGCCCGCCGCGTGGACTGGATGCGGCGCGGAATATTCATGGATGAACGTAAGCCCGCGACGCTGCTCAAGGACAACCTTCAGCCGCTTACCTCCGTCAAGCCCACAAAAACCAAAGGCAGCCAGCTAAATGTTGAGGTCCACCGCGACGGCACTGTCACCATCAAAGCACCCGCCGCCGCACCCAAGCCCGCCGAGAGCGGCGTCGACAAGAGTGTCACCGTTAGCCCCGAGCCCCCCGGCAACCCGGCGCCAAAGAAAAAGTAAGTGCGGTGAGCGCCTTTAGTATTCGGTGTTTGGCAGTTAGTGGAGCGTATCAGTCACTGTCCACTGATTGGACGTTGAACATCGGTTACTGATTTCTTCGCCCGCATGGCCGCCCCGCTTACGCTCCGTGACTTGCATGGCCGCGTGATGCGCGACTTGCGCGTCAGTATTACCGACCGCTGTAATTTTCGGTGCCTTTATTGCCTGCCGGAAACGGAGGAGGCCGCAAATTTCTACCGGGGCAAGTTCGATGCCCTTAAAAATCCACAACCGGCCTTCACGCCCCTTGTCCGCGAGTGGAAAGCCAAATCTGCGCTGCTCACCTACGAGGAGATCGAGCGCATAGTGCGCGTAGCTGTCGGGCTGGGCGTCGAGAAAGTCCGCATCACCGGCGGCGAGCCGCTCCTTCGCCGGGACGTGCCTGAACTGGTCGCCCGCCTCGCACCCATCGCGGGCATCCGCGATTTAGCGATGACCACCAACGGCGCGTACTTCGCCCCGCACGCCGCCGCGCTTCGCGCCGCCGGCCTGCGGCGAGTGAGCTTCAGCCTCGACTCACTCGACCAAGACAACTTCAAGCGCATCACGGGGCGTGACGGACTGCGGGCTGTGCTCGCCGGCATCGCACAGGCGAAGGAACTGGGTTTCGCGCCCGTGAAAGTCAACGCCGTGGTCATTCGCGGGTTGAACGATCACGAGTTAGAGCGGCTCGCTCAATTCGCACGTGAGCAGACCGTGAGCCTGCGCTTCATCGAATTCATGCCACTAGACTCAGGCCATGCCTGGCTGCGCGACCTCGTGGTGCCAGGCCGTGAAATCCTCGCGCGGCTCCAGGCGCGCTTCGACCTTTGTCCAGTCGTATCAGACAATAAGTCTGAAACGGCAAAGCGCTGGACCTTCGAGGACGGGCGCGGGGAGATCGGTATCATCGCGCCAGTCACGGAGGCATTCTGCGGGCACTGCAACCGACTACGGCTCACCGCCGACGGGAAGATCCGCACCTGCTTGTTCAGCCTGCACGAGCACGACCTCAAGCCACTCCTGCGCGGCGGAGCGACGGACGCGGAACTCGCCGCGCGATTGCGCGAGATCGTGCTCGGTAAGGAGGATCGCCATCACATCGGCGAGCCGGGCTTCGAGCAACCCGAGCGCACGATGAGTTGCATTGGCGGCTGAGAATGTAAGCCAGGGCGTTAGGCCACACGTTAGTAACTTTCGACTGCGGCCACTCTCCGGTCAGCTTTCTTTAGAAATCAGCATTTTTGTTGAAGCTGTTTGCGCTAAACCTTAGGTCTTCAGCTCCGCTGCGTAGGGAAAGGCCCGCAACGCTTGCGCTGGCGATTGAACGGATCACCAAAACCCTGCGAGCTAGTCTGGACCAACTAGTGGCCGATCACATCAGTCCATCCTCATGGGGAGCAGTGTGAAGCAACGACCCAGCGTAATCCGTGAGGCATTGGTGCGCGCCATGAGCTGTCGAAACTAATTGCGCCTCCGACGCCTGCGAACGATAAGTTTGCGCAAGTAGCCAGTCACACATTTGAATATGAAGCCCAGAGAACTGCTCCTTGCTGTTGCGCTGCTCGGCTTGGGGGCGGTGCTCGGCGTGACAGTGGATCGCGCGCGCCGACCGGTTGCCTCAACCGCAAACGCGCCCCACACGCCGACCGCGCGGGAGGGCGCGCGAGCTGTTCCCGCCCTTGGCCGACCGCCCGCGCGACGCACGGAGACCGCGACGCCGCCGGTGGATCGACTGACGGATCCGGCGGAGCCACCTCTGTCGACAGCGGAATTTACCATCGCTTTCGCGGCCGCCCGGCTGGAATCAAATCCTGAACTACGCCTAAGGAAACTTTTAGAGCTGGCCAGTCGAGTCGTGCCGGGGGACGTGCCGGCGATCATTGGCTTGTTCGAGCAGCTTGGCCGGCGGGCGGAACGCGAGGGCGTGCTGGCGACGCTGCTGAACCAGTGGGCAAGCGCGGACGCTGGAGCTGCACTGCGTTACGCACAGCAGCTCATCCGGCCCGCCGAGCGTAAGTCCGCTGTTGCTTCGGTGCTCGCCGTGTGGGCCGAGGCCGACAATCCCGCCGCGCTCACGTGGGCGGAGTCACTCCCGCCCGGTCCGGCTCGTAATGAGGCAATCCAGTCCGTCCTCACCGCGCTAGCGGACCGGCATCCCGCCGCCGCGTTCGCCGCATTACAACGAGCGGGCTTGGCCGCTGCCCGCAACGGCCTGCCCGAGGCCATTTTCCAAAGCTGGGCCGCAATGGATCCCGCGACCGCCGCTGCGCAGGCCTGCACACACTTGGCCGCCGGCCGACAGCGCGACGCGGTCCTGCAGCTCATTGCCAGCACGTGGGCGAACAGCAATCCCGCCGCCGCGGCTGCGTGGATTAGCCAACAGCCGGATAACAAGGCACGCCGTGAGATGTTGATAAACGTAGCCGGCGAGCTGGCGGTGACCGACCCGCGTGCCGCCGTTGAACTGGCATTAAGCCTGTCAGCGGGGCCGGGGCAGAATCAGGCCTTGGGCAACATCGCCTCACGTTGGGCGGGCGTGGACTTGGAGGGCGCACTCACTTGGGTCAAACAACTGCCAGCTGGCCCAGCGCGTGATCAAACGCTCGTTAACCTGAGCCACGAATGGGCGCAAGCCAACCCGCGCGCCGCCGCTGAGTTCGCCTCCACGCTGCCCCCAGGTGACACGCAAAACTCCCTGCTGTCCGCCGTCGCGAACCAGTGGGCCACTGCCGACCCCGCCGCCGCGCTCAAGTGGGCGCAGTCGCTACCCGACGAATCAGCCCGCCAACTAGCCACTAGCGGCGCTTTTGCCGTGTGGGCGGCGGATGCACCAGAGCAGGCCGCTGCCGCGTTGAATTCCCTGCCGCCCGGTCCCGCCCGACGCAGCCTGACTCTTAACTTCGCAGCCAGTTGGGCAGAGGCTGACGCGGCGGCCGCCGCGCAATGGGCCGAACGCTTGCCGCCCGACCAACAGTCGCCCGCGTGGCAAGGCTTGTTGCAGGTGCTCGCCACCGAAGAACCGACCCCCAGCCCTGACGGCCAGCCCAGCTTGGCCGAGCGGGCCGCTCGCGGTTGGCTGCGGGCCGATCCCGCCGCGGCCCGCGCTTGGATCGCCAGCGCTGCGCTGCCCGCCGGGGTGAAGGAGAAGCTCCTCGGCAAATAATGCCGCACGCCGGTTGAAACTTCGCTTTCCCAACTGCGTCTGCTTCCACATGCTTGACCGATAATGCGATGAGTTCCGCTTGCACCCCTCAACTTGGCTTCCAAATGACCCGGCGCCGCCTGCTCCAAGTCGGCGGCATGGGCATGTTTGGCATGTCTCTTCCCAAGTTGCTCGCCGCTGAAGCCAAGGGAGGCAAGAGCCCCATCGCACGCGCCAAATCCGTCGTATTCCTCTTCCAGTGGGGTGGGCCGAGCCATCTCGAGACCTTCGACATGAAGCCCGATGCGCCCGAGGGCATCCGCGGCTTGCATAAGCCGATGTCCTCCAGTGCCGACGGCATCCAGGTCAACTCCCTCCTCCCGCGCACCGCCAAGGTCATGGACAAGGTCTGCCTCATCCGGTCCATGCACCACACGATGAAGAACCACAACTCGGCGGGCTATTACGCGCTCTCCGGGCACGCGCCCGCCACGGATGACCAGCGGCTCAAGGACTCCATCGATCTCTTCCCCGCCTACGGCTCCGTCGTGGATCGGCTCGCGCCGGGCAAAAACCCCGAGTTGCCCACCTTCGCCGCGTTTCCCTACACCATCGCGGATGGCTCCGTCGTCCCCGCGCAACACGCGAGTTTCCTTGGCAAGGTCCACGACCCGCTACTCGTGCTGCGCGACCCGAGCGAGCCGGGCTTTGGCCTGCCGGAACTCAGCCTGCCGGCGAACCTTTCCTACGACCGCCTCGCCGCCCGCCGCGAGTTGCAGAAGGTCGTGGACGCGCAATCCCGCCTGCTCGACTACTCCAGCACCGCGCGCGGCCTCGATGCCTACTACGACAAGGCGCTGGCGATGCTCCACTCCACCAAGCTCCGCGAAGCTTTCAATCTCGACCGCGAACCAAAGGAACTGCGCGACGCCTACGGCCGCACGCCCTACGGCCAAAGCTGCCTCCTCGCGCGCCGGCTCGTGGAAACCGGCGTGAAGTTCGTGCAGGTCTATTTCTCCGACAGCATCGGCGGGCGCAGCACCACGGACGGCGGGTGGGACACCCACGGCTTCGACAACACGCGGATGTTTCCCATCATCGAGAAGCGCCATCTGCCCATCACCGACCAGACCCTGCCGACCTTCCTCAACGACATGGACTCACGCGGCCTGCTCAAGGAAACCCTCGTCGTCTGGGTGGGTGAGTTCGGCCGCACCCCACGCATCAACAGCAACATCAGCCGCGACCACTGGCCGCAGTGCTACACGGCGTTGCTGGCGGGCGCTGGGGTGAAGAAGGGGTTTGTTTACGGAGCCTCCGACAAGCACGGCGAATACCCCGCCGACAAGCCGGTGAAGCCCGACGACCTCGCCGCGACGATTTACCACCTGCTTGGCATCGACCCGCACACGGAGGTTCGGGACACCCTCAAGCGCCCCATCCCCATTAGCTACGGCAAGGCGATCACCGAGGTGATGGCGTGACTCTCACTGCAACCGGACCGTGACCGTCTTGGGGTCATACACCAAGCGCCGGCCCGGCGGGGGCTGAGGCGGTTTGGGGCTGTTGTAAGTGGACATCAAGTTTTCCAACGACTGAGGAATGTCAGCTCCCTGTGACCACACCCGGAGCACGCGGTTGTAGGCATCCAGTTGCGCCTGATAATCACCGGGGCGCGCAGGGGAATACATGTTCTGCGGTTGAGGCGCAGCGAAGCGCACCGGGCTGTCATCGGCCACCGGTGGGGGCTGATAAGTCGGTGGCGGTGCCTGAAACTGAACTGCCGCCGGGGCCTCACCTTGAGCTGCGGGATCCACCGCTGCGGCAGCCCCGGGAGCCTCAGGCTGTGCTGCAGTGGAGCGGGACCGCCGCCGACAGGCGGAACCCAATAGCCCGACAACCAAGAGCAGAGAAAGGAGCGAAGTGAGTCGGGTCATACTTAGGGAGCGTTCGCTTTAGTGACGTTGTTATTGGTGATAGCGGTGTAATGGGTAATCTCAGTGTGGTAGTCCCCGTAGCCAACGGTCGCCTTCGGTCCATGCCGGAGCGAGAGCACGTTGCCGCTGTTGTTGAAGCGGCCGTCGTCGAGAAAGCTTGGGCTGCTCACCGTCCACACGCCGGGATCATATTCCTTTACGCCGTCCGCCGGGCCGCCGCGCTCTTCGATCGTCATCCACTTGTCGGCGGGACGAATCACTTCGGCAGCGCGAAATTTGCGCCTAACGCCTGTCGGCGTGCGCGCGTCAACGTAGGATGCGAACCCTTGATTCTGGTTGCCGCCGTTGAAGGAGTAGGAAAACGGGAAGTTTGGGCGTCCGCCCGATGGTGAGCCACGTTGTGGGCTGTTCGCATTGGGATCCACCACCCCCGCCGGTGCACCAAGATACCGGTTGTTCCAAAGTTTGTCTGCCGGGCACCGCAGCATGGTATTGCCGTTCGTGCGCAGCTCGTCAGTAAGGGGCTGCAAATATCGCGCAATGACGCTGTCCCTTAGCGGCCGCGGCGTGGTATTGATTGCAGTGGGTGGCGCGCCCGAGACGCCGTTCTGGTAATGCACCCAGTCTTCGTGGGCATTGCCCAGTGCTGACTGCGAGGCCCCGGCCGGATAACAATCATCGTAATCCTGCGTGTAGAGCGAAAAGGCAAGGCCAAGCTGTTTCCCGCCACCGCTCATGCAGCTAGCTTGTGCCGCCTTCGCTTTCGACTTCGCAAGCGCGGGCAACAACATCCCCGCCAGAATCGCGATGATCGCGATGACGACGAGCAATTCGATGAGTGTGAAGCCGTGGTCGCCTCGCCTGGCCGGAGCGGCGGTCTGGGGATCGCGCTGTTTCATTGGGTTGGTTGGTTTGGTTTATGTTCACGCCCGCTGCGATCGGCCTAGCCAGCTCCGTTGGGGCGGGAATTGGCGGCAGAGCTTATCGCGGACTGCGCGGAAGCTACTCGCGCCACGCGCGCTGTCAAAGGTGGATTTTCGCCGCGCCGGGGCGCGGCTCGGGATCGCTGGCCGCCCGCCCAAAAATCTTTCAAAGCCGCTTTTGGCCTTTCGTTCGGTGCTCGCAAAGCGCCGCTAAAGTCTTTTAACGGGCTGCCAGGAGCGCTCCGGTCGCGGGTCTTGCTTGCTCTCGCCATGGCAAGCGCACACGCAAGGCGGACGAGGTGCCTCGTGCGACCCCATCAGCCCACGCGCCGCTTGTCACCTGCCGCGCTCCACCATAAGCTCGCGTCATGAAGAACGAAGTGGTGCCCGTGCAGATCCGGGGCCTGCTACCCGCCAACAGCGGCTGCGCCATCTTTGTCGGCAACGAGGAAAAGGTCTTCGTCATCCAGGTCGAGCACAACCTCGGCGCGGTCATCCAGATGTTCCTGCGCGACCAGCCCAAGGAACGCCCGCTGACGCACGACCTCATGGTTCACGTCTTGAGGGGCTTTGGCATCACTGTGGAGCGCGTCGTCATCACCGAATTGCGCAACTCCACTTACTTTGCCCGCCTCATCCTTAAACAGGATAACGAGCTGGGCAAAAAAATCGTCGAGATAGATGCCCGCCCCAGCGACTGCCTCGCCCTGGCTGCTGCGCACAAGCGCCCTGTCTACGTCACCAAGGACCTCTTCGAGCAGGTGGAAGATATGACTGAGTATCTCGACAAGCTAACCGAGAGCAGCGGTGAGGCAGAGGCTTGATTCGAAACCAAGTTTACAGTGTTCAGTATTCAGTAATGAGTCTTCAACCATGGCCGCCCTCCGGGAAATTTGAACCCTGTCACTGAAAACTTTCCTCCTCGATGCCCCCCGCTCCCGCGCCGCCGCCTGCCCCCGTCGCCCTCATCTGCGGCGATGAAGACTTCGCGGTGAAGCAGCGCGCGCGGCAGCTCCATGACAAATGGTGCGGCGAAGTCGGCGGCATGGATCACGAGACGATTGACGCCGCCGTGGGCAACAGCGGGGAGGCGCTCAAGGCCCTCAGTAAGCTCCGCGAGGCGCTCCAGACACTCCCCTTTTTTGGCGGTGGCAAGATCGTCTGGTTCAAGGACTGCAACTTCCTCGACGATGACCGCACCGCGAAGGCGAAGGACGTTGCCACTGGCCTCGCCGAACTCGCCGCCGAACTGAAAGCCTTCCGCTGGGATGGAGTGCGCCTGCTCGTTAGCGCCGGTAAAGTGGACAAGCGCAAGACGCTCTACAAAACCTTGGAGAAGCTGGGTAACATTGAACACTTTGCCGCCCTCTCGCTCGACGACCGGATTTGGGCCGACCAGGCCGAGGACCTCGCCTACAAGAAGCTCAAGGCGCTCAAGAAGGAGATTTCCTCCGAAGCCCTCGCCCAGCTCGTCGCCAACGTCGGCCCGCACGCGGCACAGCTCCACAGCGAGGTCGAGAAGCTGGCCGCTTACGTGGGCAAGCGCGCGGACATCCAGCTGGCCGACGTGAACGCCATCGTCACGCGCAACAAGCAGGCCCGTGCTTTCGCCCTGGCCGACGCGCTGGGCGACCGCGACCTGCCCAAGCTACTCCGCACACTCGATGAAGAACTTTGGGAAGTCCGCGTCGGGGTAGACCGGAAGTCCGAGATCGGCCTGCTCTACGGCCTCATCACCAAGGTGCGCGTGATGATTTTCCTGCAGGAGATGCTTAAGGCCGGCTGGCTCAAGGCCGATGGAGATTACAACCGCTTCAAGTCCCAGCTCGAACGCGTCCCCGCCGACGCGCTGCCCGAGGACAAGCGCATCAACCCGCTGGCGATGAACCCCTACGTGCTCTTCCGCGCGCTGCCGCAGGCAAAGCGCTACACGCCCGCCGAACTCATCCAGGCGATGGATCTCCTGCTCCAATGCAACATGAAGCTCGTGAGCAGCCAGCTCGACGAATCTCTCGTGCTACAGCAGACGCTCACGCAAATCGTCCGCCGCGGAGAGGCGGCTAAGTGAAAATATTGCGGAATGCAGAACGGGCGTGTGTGCTCCAAACGATGGCCGCCCCTTGCCACGGGGCCGGCAAGGGTGTTGATTGGTTTGGGCGACCTCAGCGACCCAGATAAAACCCAGCATGACTGAAGAAACCACAGATAAGTCTGGCAAGACTGGCTCTATGGCCAGCGCCGGCCCAGCGCGGCTCTTCCCAATGTGGCTTGGGGCCCAGAGCTGTCGTTGGGTTTTACTCACCATTCAAACGGGCGATTCCCCCACGAGTCGCCGGTGGCACTACCAATCAAGGCGACATCGAACTATGGCTCAGCTTGACCAGCACGCTGAAGCCGTGACCCCATGACTTCCCCTTCCTCCACCCTTCTCGCCGCCCGCGTCGGTGACACCGTCTGCGTGAAGCTCGCCGGGCGCGCAAACTTCGCCACCAGCGTGGACTTTAAACGCCTCATCAACGAGGCCCGTGTCCGCGGCGCGCAGCGCTTCATCGTGGACCTCGCGGCTTGCCCTATCATGGACAGCACGTTCCTCGGTGTCCTCGCCAGCCTCGGTGTCCAACTCTCCGCCGACGACCTCCCACCCGAGCAACGCCCCATCGAGCTGCTCAACCCCACGCCCAAGGTCGCCGACCTGATTGACAACCTCGGCGTGTTGCACCTCTTCCGCGTCGTGCAGGGCAAGGACTTAGCAAACCTCTGCTTCACCGCCGTCGAGTCCACCGGCGCAACCAAGTTGGAGCTGTCCCGCAACTGCCTCGAGGCCCATCAAGTCCTCATGGACCTGAACCCGGAAAACGCGGCGAAGTTCAAGGACGTGGCGAAGTTCTTCGCCGAGGACGTCGCCAAGCAAGAGGCCGCGCAGTAACTGCCAGCAGAAAGCGCGTGCGCTGGTCGCGGGGTTGTGGCAGCAATGGCCGCATTGCACCATGAAGCCGCGCCGTCGAATCCAGCACTGTCTCCTCGTCGTAATGTGTGGACTGGCCGCCGGCATCGCCGCCCCGGCCGCCGAGACCGCGCCCACACCCGCCGCCCTCCGCACCGCCATTGAGAAATCCCTGCCGCTGCTCACCGCGGGCGCACATGGCTCGATGGAAAAACGTGAGCGTTGCTTCACCTGCCATAACCAAGGCCTGCCCATCATGGCACTCGCCACGGCGCAGTCGCGCGGGTTCAAGATTGACGCGGCAGAGTTCGCCAAGCAGGTCAAGTTCACCGCCGACTTCCTTGAAAAGAACCGAACCAATTATCTCGCTGGCAAAGGTCAAGGTGGCCAAGCCGACACCGCCGGCTACGCGCTGTGGGCCTTAGAAAATGGTGGCTGGAAACCCGACGCCACCACCACCGCCGTGACCGAGTATTTGCTGCAATGGCAACGCGACCTCGTTCACTGGCGTCCACAGTCGCGCCGGCCGCCCACGGAGCAGAGCCTATTTACGTCCACCTATGTGGCTCTGCGCGGATTGCGGACCTTCGGCACAGGGGCGCAGCGTGAGGGCATCACCCAACGCACGGAGCGAGTCCGTGCCTGGCTGTCAAAGACGCCGGCTCAGGACAACGAAGACCGCGTTTTCCGCCTGCGGGCGCTGCACGTTGCGGACGCGTCGCAGGCCGAGCGCAGCCAAGCCGCGAAGGAACTGCTCGCCGCGCAGCAACCGGACGGCGGCTGGAAGCAACTCTCCGACATGGGCACGGATGCCTACGCGACCGCCACCGCGCTGGTCGCGCTGCATCAAGCCGGCGATCTGGCGACGACCGACGCGCCTTACCAGAAGGGCCTCCGCTACTTGTTGGACAACCAACTCGCCGACGGCTCGTGGCTCGTCACGTCACGCAGCAAGCCGATTCAGAGCTATTACGAATCTGGCTACCCGCACGGCACGAACCAGTTCATTTCCATCAGCGCCGCCGGCTGGGCCACTACCGCGCTCGCGCTCGCGCTGCCGCCCGTGAAATGACTCAGGCCAAAGCGAAGTTCGTCGGCGCCACCCGCTGCGCGTTTTCCCCGAATATTTTTCGAATGACCGCATCGCTGCGGCCGCGTTGCACGAGGCCAACGGTGGAGAGCGGCCAGTTCATCCACTCGTGGCACCTGGTCAAGCGTGCGGCCGGGCGGGCACTTGACACCCTATTGGCTTTCCAACAGCCTGCGAAGGATCGTCCGACGCTATTTCAGCCATGATTTCCCAACGCAATTTCCTCCTCGGCCTTAGCTCCGCTTCCGTCAGCGCGGCAGTACTGCCGGGCTGCGCCGCGCTCGACCGCGAGGCCGGCTTCCTCCCACTGTTCGACGGCCAGACGCTCAACGGCTGGCAACTCCTCGCCGGTAAGGGGAGCGGTTACGGCGTAAAGGACGGCGTGCTCTATTGCGCCAAGGGCGGCGGTGGCAACCTCCTCTCCAATCGCGAATACGCCGACTTCATCTTCCGCTTTGAGTTCAAGCTCGAAGCGGGCAGTAATAACGGCATCGCCTTGCGCGCCCCGCTCGCGGCCGGCAGCCTCGCCTACCTGGGCATGGAGTCGCAGATCCTCGACGATACCGATCCCAAATACGCCAAGCTCAAGGCCGCTCAGTATCACGGTTCCATCTACCTTATCGCCCCCGCACGGCGCGGCTTGCTCCGGCCCGTCGGCGAATGGAACGAGGAAGAGATCTACTGCCGCGGCCGTCACCTGCGCGTGACGCTCAATGGCAAGGTCATCGTGGACGCAAACCTGAACAATGTCACCGACCGCGAGACGCTGGAGAAGCACCCCGGCATGTTGCGCACCAAGGGCCACATCGGCTTTCTCGGCCACAACGACTACGTCGAGTTCCGCAACCTGCGCATCAAGGAACTGCCCGTCGCCGAGGTGAACAATGTTCCGCCCGCCGGCTTCAAGCGCCTCTTCAACGGGCAGGACCTGGAAGGCTGGAAGGGCCTCGTGGCCGACCCCATCAAGCGCGCCAAGATGTCGAAGGACGAACTCGCCGCCGCGCAGGCCAAGGCCGACGAACAAATGGCCGCGCATTGGGGCGTGGCCGACGGTATGCTCATCTTCGACGGCAAGGGCCAGAGCTTGTGCACCGCGCGCGACTACGCCGACTTCGAAATGCTTTGTGACTGGAAGATTGAGCCAAAAGGCGACAGCGGCATCTACGTGCGTGGCACGCCGCAAATTCAGATTTGGGAACGCGACACACCCGGCAACCCTAAGCGCGTTGGCTCTGGCGGTCTCTACAACAACCAGAAAAACGCCAGCGAGCCCCTCAAATGGGCCGACCGCGCACCGGGCCTTTGGAACCGTTTCCGTATCCTCTGCGTCGGCGAGAAGATCCACGTCTTCCTCAACGACGAACTCGTGGTGAACAACGTGACGATGGAGAACTTCTGGGACCGCACCCAGCCGCTCTTCCCGTTTGGGCAGATTGAACTTCAGGCTCACGGCAGCGCGCTCTACTTCCGGAACCTATACATTCGCGAGATCGCCACCACCACGGACCCGAAATCCGCCACGCCGCCGGCCGCTCCCAAGGCCCCGGTGAAGAAGGGCGAAACGAAGGCGAATTAACTAGTGGTCCACCTGACCATGGCCCAAGTGCAGTTGGTCGCAGAGTGAGGCGACGCAAGGCTGGGCGTCACACCGGCATCTGCAAGCCGACCTTGTCCGCCACTTGGGCCACGTCTTTGTCGCCGCGGCCGGAGAGGTTCACGATGACGAGGCCGTCTTTGCCGAGCTTCGGCGCGCGTTCGAAGCAGGCGGCCACGGCGTGGGAACTTTCCAGTGCAGGGATGATGCCTTCGAGCTTGGCGAGCTTCATGAACGCGGCGAGCGCCTCATCGTCCTTAGCGTAACCATATTCCACGCGGCCCTCATCGCGGAGCCAAGCGTGCTCAGGGCCGACGGCGGCGTAGTCGAGGCCGGCACTGACGCTGTGGGTGGATTGAATCTGGCCGAACTCGTCCTGCAGGATGTAGCTCCGCGTGCCTTGGAGGACGCCGAGCGAGCCGCCTTGGAAGCGCGCAGCATGCTGCTCCGGCTGGATACCAAGCCCACCGGCTTCCACGCCAAGCATCTTCACTGAGGCGTCGTTTAGGAACGGGTAAAAGAGACCGATCGCGTTCGAGCCGCCGCCGACGCACGCGACGAGGAGATCGGGCAACCGCTCCTCCTGCTCTAAGATTTGCCGCCGCGCCTCGTCGCCGATTATGCGTTGAAAGTTACGGACCATGACGGGATACGGATGCGCGCCGTAGGCCGTGCCGAGGATGTAGTGCGTGCTGCGGACGTTCGTGACCCAGTCACGCATGGCTTCATTGACGGCTTCCTTCAACGTCTTCTGTCCCGCCTGCACGGGCACCACTTCCGCGCCGAGCATCTTCATGCGGAAGACGTTTAACTTCTGCCGCTCGCAATCCACCGCACCCATATAAATGATGCACTTCATACCGAACATGGCGGACACTGTGGCAGTGGCTACGCCGTGCTGACCCGCCCCGGTTTCAGCGATGATGCGGTTCTTGCCCATGCGCTTCGCGAGGAGGATTTGGCCCATCGCGTTGTTGATCTTGTGCGCACCGGTATGGCTGAGGTCTTCGCGTTTAAGATAAATTTTCGCGCCGCCCAGCTCGCGGGTTAGCCGTTCAGCGAAATAGAGAGGCGTCGGCCGGCCAACAAACTCGCGCAGGTAATAACTTAACTCGCGTTGAAACTCAGGGTCATGCTGGGCACGGAAATACTCATCCTCCAGCTCCTGCAACGGGTGCACAAGCGTCTCAGGGACATAGCGCCCGCCAAACGGGCCGAAGTGGCCTTGGGCGTCAGGGACAGTCAGAGTGGCAACAGTACTCACACCTTTAAGGTAGCAAGCCCGCCGTGGGTGGCCAATGGGGAAGTTTTGGGTGGCGTAAAACTCCTTGGTCAACACACGAGAACCAACGGCATTCAAAGGCGTTTGGCCTCATTACTTGGACTCTCTTTGAGGCAACTGGTGCTAAACCGTGACCGACGGCAAACGCTCGGCCCGGAGCCTGGTCGACCGCAGTTGACCACATCCAGCAGCGACATCGATACCCCGCCGTTGTCGGACGGTGCTTGGGATACCGGCTAGTTGCAGGGTCTTTTGGAACGCCCTCACGGGGGTGGATGGCGTGGCGATGCCCGTAAAGCCACCAGTGGGATTGAGTGGAATCAAGTTTACATGGGCGTCCAGCCCAATCAGTAACCCGGCCAGCTGTTTGGCCTGAGCAGGAGAATCATTCGTACCCGCGATCAACGTCCACTCGAAGAAAATGCGTCGTCCAGTTTTGGTAAAATAAGTGCGGCAAGCGGCCATCAGTTCCGCAAGCGGCCAACGCTGACTCGCGGGCACCAGCGCCGAACGTTCCTGCTCAGTCGCGCCGTGCAGGCTCACGGCGAGTCGATAAGGACGCTGCTCCGCCGCCAACCGTAGGATGCCTGGCACCACGCCCACGGTGCTGATCGTGATGCGGCTCGGGCCGAGGTTTAGGCCGCGCCGGTCAGAGATAGTTTCCAGTGCCGTCATCACCGCGTCATAGTTATGCAACGGCTCGCCCATGCCCATGAGCACTAGGTTGCGCAGGCCCTCATCGCCATCAGCGCGCAAGGCACGTTGCGCGTGTCGCACTTGCGCCACGATCTCTCCGGGCCGCAAATGTCGCACAAAGCCCATCTGACCTGTCGCGCAAAAGACACAGCCCATCGCGCAGCCCACCTGCGTGCTCAGACAAGCCGTGTGGCGATTTTTGAAACCCATCACCACCGTCTCGACGCTTTGCCCGTCGGCGAGGTGGAGCAGGAACTTACGCGTCTGCCCATCCCCACTGGCGATGTCGGTCATTGCGGTCAGCGCTTCAACGAAAAATCGCCGCCCCTCGCCCACCTGCTCTGCCACCCACCGGCGCAGCGGAGGCGGAAAATCCACCGCCGCAGAAAAGTCCTGGCACAACCCATGGTGTAACACGCGCCAAAATGATTGCGCATGCCGAGGCGGCAACCCCGCCGTGACGAACTCCCGTTCCAACTCCGCAAAAGTGAGATCGAGGAGCGAGCGCGGCGCAGTGTCATCAGTCGTCATGTCGCCTCAGATTATAACAGCAACCAGCACACTCAGCCGTTCTTTCAATCCAGTTGCCCGCTGGCATGTCCCCAGCTTCCCGCCACGAAACCCACCTTGCCAAATCGCCGGGTATTTTCCACGCTCGGAGTAATGTATGAAGCGTGTAAAGGGGATGGCCCTGAGGCTTACCGACAACTCAATCAAGGCTGGTCACGGGCCTGTGTCGCCGTGCGGCGAAATTCTCCTGCCCGAATAAAATGCCGGCGAATCCTCGTTTAACGGATGGCTTTAGCCCTAGTTATCAAGTGATTCTTGGCTCGGATTTCGAGCCCCACAGTCCTCGCTCACTTCCCCTGCCGTAGTGACAACTAATCTTCGCATGCGCACGCAAGCCGAAATCTCCTCGCACCTCACCCAGCTGGGCGTCATCGCCGTCATCCGCACGCCACGGCCAGAGCAAGTGTTGCCGCTTTGCGCCGCGCTTGTCGAAGGTGGGCTGACGGCGCTGGAAATCACTTTCACTGTGCCCAACGCCTGCAACGTCGTTGCGGCAGTGGTGCGCGAGTTTGGCGGACACGCAACGGTCGGCGTGGGCACTGTGCTGACGGCGCTCCAGCTTAAGTCGGCGTTAGATGCGGGTGCGGAGTTCTTCGTTACGCCCATCTTGCGGCCCGAACTCGTGCCGCTGGCGCACGCAGCGGGCCGACCTATCATGCTCGGCTCCTACACCCCCACCGAGGCGCAACTCGCGCACGAAGCTGGAGCAGACTTTGTGAAGCTCTTTCCCGCCGACAACCATGGTCCCAAGGGGGTCCGCGCCTTCTGCGCTCCGCTACCGCACCTGCGCATTGTGCCCACTGGCGGAGTCACGCTCACGAACGCCGGCGAGTTCATTAAGGCCGGCTGCGCGGCGGTCGGCGTCGGCAGCACACTGCTCACCACGGAAATTCTGGCGAAGAACGATTGGTCAGCCCTGCAAAGGCTCGCAGCGGATTACATCGCGACGGTACAGGCGGCGCGCGCGAGCTAACCCGACGGACATCCCGCCGTGGGTGCTGTTAATGGAGGGGATTTCTGCCTTCTACGTTCGGCAGGCGCTCAACGAAATCCAGCCCAATGAACTTCTTGAGAGGCATGGCGCGGCGGGCCCGCCGCTGACAGGCTTCTACCGACTGGAAACTACACGGCTTATATCCTTGGCGACGGCTGGCTAACCGCGCTCACGGCGTCATCGTTTCGTTTAGATTCAAAATGACGTTGGCGACCGCAGTCCACGCGGCGAGCTCGGCCGGATTGGCGCCGTCGGGGTTTTTGAAGTCGCCGACTTTCAGGAGCGACTCGGCGGCGGGTTTTTCCTCGGTGAAGTGGGCGCGTTGCTTGGCCAAAGTTTTCTCCAGCACGGCGCGCTCGGTCGCGGACGGCGGGCGAGCGAGGGCAAGCCGCCACGCGTAGTTCAGTTTTGCTGCGTCATCAATTCCACCTTCCTTCAGCACGCGGGCAGCAAAGGCGCGGGCAGCTTCGACGTAAACCGGGTCGTTCATCAGCACGAGCGACTGCAGCGGCGTGCTGGTGCGGGGACGTCCGGCAGCGCAAACCTCGCGGTTCGGCGCGTCAAAGGTGAGCAGACTCGGATACGGCGTGCTGCGGCGGTGATAAATGTAAAGCGCGCGCCGGTATTGGCTCGCATCGCGCTGCTGCTTCCAGCCGCTGCCGCCCATTTCGTTGATTTCCCAAACACCCGGCGGCTGATACGGATAAACTGGCTTGCCGCCGAGCTGCGGGTTGAGCAGGCCGGCGATGGCGAGCGCGTTGTCGCGGACGAACTCGGCATCCAGCCGCGCGCGCGGGCCGCGAGCGAGCAGGCGATTCTCGGTGTCCTGCGCCAACAACGCGGGTGTGACGGCGGCGCTCTGCCGGAAAGCGTGGCTCATCACCATCTGCTTGATAGCGCGCTTCACGTCCCAGTCGCGCGCGAAGTCGGCCGCGAGCCAGTTGAGCAGCTCGGGATGGCTCGGCCATTCGCCCTGCGAGCCGAAGTCGTTCACCGTCTTCACCAGCCCGGTGCCAAAGACCATCGCCCAGAAGCGGTTCACCGCCACGCGCGCGGTGAGCGGATGTTGCGGCGAAGCGAGCCACTGCGCGAGATCGAGGCGGGTGAGGCGGTTGGTCGAGGTCGTCGCCGGCTTGGGCAGGAAAGCGGGAAAAGCGGCCTCGACCTTCTCGCCGTTCTTGTCGTAAGCCCCGCGCACCTTGATGAACGTGTCGCGCGGCTTCTCCATCTCGGCCATGACCATGACCGTGGGAATGAGCTTGTCGAAGTCAGTCTTCGCCTTGCGCGCGTCCTCGGCGGATTTCTTTGCGGCGAGGTAATCGGTGGCCTGCGTCTCGCGATAAAATTTCCGCAGCTTGTCAGCCTGTTCCTTCGTGCGCTTGGCCGGCTCGATGGCCGCGAGGGCGAAGGTTGGCCCGCCCGCGAGCGTGGCGACTTCCTTCTCGGTGAGCGCGCGCGGGAAAACATACAACTCGTCCACGCGGCCGGTGAAGGGTGAGCCGCCGCCGCCGCGTCGGCCGATGGCAAAGGGTGCGGTGGTCTTGATGGTGCCGGGGAGTTTGTCCTTGAGCACCTTGCTCGCGACGGGTTGGCCGTTGACAAAGAGTTTCACGCCGGCGGCTTTGCCCGAGCCGTCGTAGGTGAACGCGAGATGCTGGAACGTGTCGAAGGGCAAATCCTTCTCCGTCTGCACATGAATGGCCTCGTCCGGCCACTTGTGGATGAGGTGAACGCTGGCCTTCCCAGCCGCGAACTCGATGTCCCAGCCGCGGAAGTTGGGGCCGTTCTCCATCTTGCCCAGCGGCGCGCCGGACGGGGTGTTCTTCACGCGAACCCACAACCCAACACTGAATTTATCTCCTTTGTCAAAGGCGTAGCGCTCGCCGAGGTCGGCGTGGCCCTTGGCGGTGAGCAGCAAGCCGTTGCCCTCCACGCCTTCCGCGAAACCAGTCTCCCCTTTCAATTCAGCTACAATCTCTTTGCCGTCGTGCGTGACGCCGTGCGCGTTGGTGTTCAGCGGAAAGTGGTCGAACGGGCCGGGGACGGCACGGGCAGTCGGGTCGCTAACGAGCTTCGCTTCCCAAGTTTTTTGCGCGGCGTCGAGCTGGCCTTCGAGTTCCTTCACGCGCTGGTCGGCAGTGGTGACTTGGGTGGACAACTTCGCCAACTCCTTCTCCTGCTCCGCCGACGGCACGGCGAGGCGCGGCTCGGGGTTGAGCGTGCGGGTGCCGTCTTTGCCACGTTCGGGAACGTTGTGGAAGAAAGCGTAGAGGCTGTAGAAGTCGCGCGTCGTGACCGGGTCGTATTTGTGGTCGTGGCATTGCGCGCAGGCGATGCTCATGCCGAACCACGCGGTGCCGAGCGTGCTCACGCGGTCCACGAGGTAGATGTTGAGATATTCGGCGTCGATAATGCCACCTTCGTCGGAAGTCATCACGTTACGCATGAAACCGCTGGCAACCTTCTGGTCCATGGTCGCGTTGGGCAGCAGGTCGCCGGCGAGTTGCTCGATGGTGAAGCGGTCAAAGGGCTTGTTGCGGTTGAAGGAATTCACCACCCAGTCGCGGTAAAGCCAGACTTCGCGGAGGGAGTCGTTGTGATAACCCGCCGTGTCCGAATGTCGCGCAAGGTCCAGCCACGGCACCGCGACGCGTTCGCCGAAGTGCGGGGAGGCGAGCAGGCGGTCCACGGCACTGGCGATAGCCGATTGCCGATTACCGATGGAAGAACACTCGCGGACGAAGGCATCCACTTCAGCCGGTGTGGGCGGAAGGCCAGTGAGGGCCAGCGAAAGCCGGCGGAGCAGGACTTCAGGCCCTGCCTCGGGGGCGAAGGTGAGTTTCTCCCGCTCCAACCGGGCGGCGAGGAAATGATCAATCGTATTCAGCGAGCCAGTTTTCAGCAGATCCGTGGTCGCCTTCGTTCCCGGCGACTGAACACTGAACACGGACTTGCTGATGGTTTCCCTCTTTGGCACTGCCGGAGCCACCGTCGGCTCAAACGCCCAATGCCCCTGATACATCGCGCCCTCAGCAACCCAGCGACGGAACAGCTCGCGCTGCGCGGGTGTAATGGCCTTATGCGAGTTGGGCGGCGGCATGAGGTCGTCGGCGTCCTTGGTGAACAAGCGCGCGATGATTTCGGACTTCTCTGGCTTGCCGGGGACGATCGCGGGCTTGCCGGACGAGCCCGCTTGGAGCGCCTCCGCGCGCACATCGAGACGGAGCTTGCCCTTGCGCGTCTTCTCGTCAAAGCCGTGGCACTTGAAGCAGGTGTCGGACATCAGCGGGCGGATGTCGCGGTTGAAGTCCACGGGCGCGGGCTTCGGCGCGCCAAACAACGCGGCGCGCACGGGCGCAGCGAGGGAAAACAAGACAAGCACTGCTGAGAGAATCGGCTTCACAAACATAGGCCCCATTTTGACCCGGCGCGGGAGGAGGTCATTCACCGCAGGAACGACTAGTGAGGCGACTGCAACAGCTTAATCCACGAATAGAAACTCGTTCGCCGAGAGTAACACTTGTGCGAGCTGTTCCCAGGGCTTCAGCGGCGGTTGCGCGGGCACGTCCA
>Ga0194130_10001735_pt1 | contig 33810 bp, 28 predicted proteins | sample TA2KigsurfametaG_FD_160084 | JGI IMG/M metagenome (GOLD analysis project Ga0194130, IMG submission 160084) | Freshwater microbial communities from Lake Tanganyika, Tanzania - TA2015050 Kigoma 12 surface | ecosystem: Environmental > Aquatic > Freshwater > Lake | place: Tanzania: Lake Tanganyika...
GGAGACGCCCCCTCCGGCGGCGGACTGGCAGCCTCGCCGGGGGCGGGGGTCGGCTCCGCGGCGGGCGCGGGGGGATCGGCCCGCAGGGAAAGGCTGATGCGGGAGGCCGCCACCCCTTCATTGGTGACCAGCAGCTGCACAGGGGAGGCGTCTTGCACCCCCAGATTCACCACCCGCAGAGGACCACGAGGGGCCAGGGCGCGGCCATCCGCCCCATAGACGCTCATCTGCAGCAGAGGGGTGCCATTCACGCCGAGCACGAGGGAGTGGCCGACCGGCAGGCGGATCGGGAACAACCGGGCGCCATTGGCCGGAACATCCGCCGAAAGGATCTGGGTGACCTGGGGACGGGCCTCGATCGGCTCGATGGAGAGATTTTCCAGGATCTGCACCGCGGCGGCATACCAGAGCTGGCGGTAGGGCTCCTCGGGCATCCGATCGGTGGCGCGGGAGGGCAGAAGGCTCTGAGCGCTGCCAGAGACCAGCTGCCGCAGAACGTCCGCGCTCAGGCCCTGGCGGGCCAGGCTCCGCTGCCGCTCTTCCCAGTCCGCCGCTGTGAAGCTGCCCAGCCGCCGACGCAGCTCCAGAGGAAGCTGCTCCACCCGGGCAAGCCAGTCATCCGCCAGCGCATTCCACGACTTGCGCAGCGGCGCATCCTCCAGGGAATCCGTCGGCAGGCGGCCGCGACGCTCGGGATACTGGGCCAGAAGGCTGGTGTTCACCAGGTCGAGGAACCAGCTCCGATCCACCTGCAGGGCCCGCAGGCGACTCATCAGCTGTTCGCGTCGATCCACTTCCCCGGGAGGAAGGCTGGGGGACGCGTCCAACGCTGGAGGCGCGCCCCCCGAGGACGTGGCGGGGGAGTCGCCGCGGCCCAGCCACCACCAGCCCACCGCCGTGCCCACCACAGCGGAGACCACCAGGGCCAGGAGCACCGGCCAGAGTCCGCCTTCAGCGCGCTCCTCCCGTTCCAGTTGGCGGGCGCGGACGGGGGTGACGGCGCGCCGGGGGGCGGGGGAAGCGGGGCGGAGCGGCTCCACCGCGTCCACCGCGTCCACCAGCGGGTCTGTGCGTTCGTCGGCGGAGATCACCGGCTCCTCGGGGGAGACTGCGGCGGCGGCGGCTGGGACGGCGGCGGGAGCTGGGACGGCGGCGGGAGCTGGGGCGGCGGCGGGCACCAGGACAACCGTGCGGTCCGCCCTGGGCACGGGTCCCGTGCTGTCGGGCATCGGCAGGGACTGAAAGGCGCTGAGGGCCTGGGAGGCGGTGGCCGGCCGCTGAACTGGATCTCGGCTGAGCAGCCGTTCCAACTGGTGGCGCAGGGCCGGTTCCCCGTCGAGGGCCGAAGGCCAGCGCCACTCCATCGTCGCTGGCTCCAGCAACCGCTCCGGCGCATCGCCACTGAGCAGGACCAGGGCCATCACCCCCAGGGCATGCAGATCCATCCAGGGCTTGGGTGGCTCCCCCCGCCGCAGCTCCGGCGGGGCATAGCCCGGCGTCGCGCCCAACACCCCGCCTTCGGGCCCTCGCAGCAAACCGAAGTCCAGAAGCACGGGCAAACCGTCGCTGTCTCGCCGCAACACGTTGGCGGGGGTCAGGTCGCCGTGGAGCAGATCCTGGCTGTGGAGCGCCGCCAGCACGGGCAGCAGCTGACGCAGCAGCAGCAGCACCTCCCCGGCGCCAAAGACCAGCTGACGCTCCTGACGGGCCGCCAGCAGTTGCTCGTAGGTGCGGCCCGCCTGCCATTCGCGCACGAGCCAAAGCTCATCGCCCTCGCTGATCGCCGCGCCCACCCGCGGCACCTGGGGATGCAGCACCCCCTGCAGGCGTGCCCAGAGCTGACGGGCTTGCGGTTGATCCCGGTCCGGTCCGAGGCGGCGCAGCGCCGCGGGCGCCTCGGCGGCCAGGGTGTCGCGCGTCAGCCAGAGGTCCCCCTGGCCCCCGGAACCATCGCTCAGGGGGCGCTCCAGGCGATACCGCCCCCCGATCAACGCGCCTGCGCTTGGAGTGGAAGGCGTCATCAGACGGAGTCCCGCACCGTGCGCTGCGGCTGGCTCAGGCCCTTGGATCGCAACCAGTCGGCGTCATAGAGGCGGGAGCGATAGCGGTCGCCGCTGTCGCACAGCACGGTGACGATCCGATGGCCGGGGCCCAGTCGCCGGGCGGTCTCCACCGCCGCGGCTACGTTGATCCCCACCGATCCCCCCATGAACAGCCCCTCCTCCCAAAGGAGCGCGTGGATGGTGCGCAGGGCCTCCGCGTCGTCAATGCGCACCGCGTCGTCCACCGGAGCGCCCCGCAGATTGGCGGTGATGCGACTGTTGCCGATCCCCTCCGTGATCGATTGGCCCTCGCTGCGCAAATCTCCAGAGGTCGCCCAGTGATAGAGCGCACTGCCATGGGGATCCGCCAACACGCAGCGGATCGCTGGATCGCGCTCCTTCAGGAACAGCGCCACCCCCGCGTAGGTGCCCCCTGTGCCCGTGGCGGCCACCCAGGCATCCACGCGCCCCTCGCATTGCTCCCAGATTTCGGGCCCCGTGCTGGCGTAGTGAGCGCGACGGTTGGCCAGGTTGTCGAATTGGTTGGCCCAGAGGGCTCCCGGGATCTCCTGAGCGAGGCGACCGGACAGCTTCACGTAGTTGTCGGGGTTGGAATAGGGAACCGCCGGCACGGTGCGCACCTCCGCCCCGAGGCTGAGCAGCAGCCCGATCTTTTCCGCTGACTGGGTTTCGGGAATCACGATCAGAGCGCGGTAGCCCAGGGCGTTGCACAGATGCGTGAGGCCGATGCCGGTGTTTCCCGCTGTTCCCTCCACCACCGTGCCCCCCGGCCGGAGTTGGCCACTGGCCTCCGCCTCCTGGAGGATGCCGAGGGCGGCACGGTCCTTGACCGAACCACCGGGATTCATGAATTCCGCCTTGCCGAGGATCTCGCAACCGGTGAGGGCACTGAGGGTCCGCAGACGGATCAAGGGCGTGCGGCCGACGGCGCCGGAAAACCCTTCAGTGATGTTCCCCATGCCAATGGCCTGATCCAGCGAACGCTTGCGCAGGATCGTAGGCACAGCCCCTAAGCTCTCCGCCAACGATGGTGCCAGCGATCGGCCCTGCCCCTCCCACGGTGGGTCTCTCCCCCTCGGGTGGCGCTCCCCTGGCTCCCTGGCGGGGGGACGTCTCCGCTCTCCTCTCCCGCCTGCGGGCCGTGCGTCGCCACAGCGAGGCGTTGATCGCTCCCCTGGAGCCGGAGGATCTCTGCCTTCAGGGGATGGCGGACGCCAGCCCACCCAAATGGCACCTGGGACACACCACCTGGTTTTTTGACATCTTTGTGCTCTCCCCGCATCTGGAGGGGTGGCCCGCCCTCGATCAGCGGTGGGGTTTCCTGTTCAACTCGTACTACGACGCCGTGGGCGCGCGCCATCCGCGGCCCCAGCGGGGCCTCCTCACTCGGCCGCCGATGGACGCGGTGCTGCGTTGGCGCCGGCGGGTGGATGAGGGGCTGGAGCGGTTGCTGGCCCAGCTCGACGGTCAGCCTCCGGAGCGGGCCGCCCGGCCGCTGGAGTTGCTGGAGCTGGGCGTCCACCACGAGCAGCAGCACCAGGAACTGTTGCTGATGGACCTGCTGGATGGCTTCAGCCGCAACCCCCTGGAGCCGGCCTATCGACTCCATCCGGAGGACGGTCCGCGGGATCCAGCGCCGGTGGGGCTGGTGGAGCCTGGCTGGCTGACCCATCCGGGGGGGCTGGTGGAGATCGGCCACGACAACCCGCAAGCCTTCGCCTTCGACAACGAGGGACCCCGGCATCGGGTGTGGCTGGAGCCCTTTGCCCTCTCGCGCCGACTGGTGAGCAACGCCGACTACGCCGCCTTCATCGCCGACGGGGGCTACCGCCGGCCGGAGCTGTGGATGAGCGAGGGCTGGGCGATCGCCCGGGAGAGGGGTTGGAGCGCACCGCGCTACTGGCGCGAGGAGAACGGGGAATTCACCCTGTCCGGGCGCCAGCCCCTGCACCCGGACGCGCCGGTGCGCCACCTCAGCTGGTTTGAGGCGGAGGCCTACGCCCGCTGGGCCGGGGCCCGGCTGCCCTCGGAAGCGGAGTGGGAGCAGGTCGCCAGTGGCGGCGACCTGCCGGCGGCCTTCGACAGCCTCTGGCAGTGGACGGCCACACCGTACCGGCCCTATCCCGGCTACCAGCCGGAAGCGGGAGCGGTGGGCGAATACAACGGCAAATTCATGAGCTCCCAGTTCGTCCTCCGCGGTAGTGCCACCCTCACCCCTCCGGGCCACGCCAGGCTCACCTATCGCAACTTCTTCAGCCCCGAAAGCCGCTGGATGGCCAGCGGGCTGCGCCTGGCGCGGGAGGCCACCCCGTGACCACGCTGATGGACCTCCATCCCGTGCCGGCGGACATGGCCCAGCTCGTGCGGGAGGGCCTGGCTCGGAGCCCGAAGCAGCTGCCCGCCTGGCTGCTCTACGACGACGCCGGCTCCGAGCTGTTTGAGCGGATCTGCGAGCAACCCGAATACAGCCTCACCCGCACGGAGACGGAGTTGCTGACCCGTCTGGGCCCGGAGCTGGCCGCCGCCCTCGGCCCGGGGGCGCTGGTGGAGTTCGGCGCCGGCAACGGCCGGAAGGTGAGCCCCCTGCTGGCGGCCGGGCGACAGAGCGCGTGCGTGGCCCTCGACATCAGCGCCGACCACCTCCGCCGCGCCTGCGAGGGCCTGCGGGAGCGCCATCCGGGCCTGCCCATCCTCGGCATCTGCTGCGACTACAGCACCCTCGACGCCCTGCCCGACCATCCTTTGCTGCGCCAGCCCCGCATCGGTTTCTTTCCAGGGGGTTCCCTGGGCAATTTCGCTCCAACGGAGGCCATCCGCCTCCTGCGCCGCTTTGGCGCCCTGCTGGGGGGGAACAGCCGGCTGCTGATCGGCATCGATCAACCCAAGGCCGTGGACCGGTTGGAAGCCGCTTACAACGACGCGGCCGGCTGGTCGGCCGCCTTCGCCCTCAACCTGTTGAAACGGCTGAACCGGGAGCTGGAGGGCACCTTCGACCCCGAGGGCTTCCGCTATGAGGCCCGCTGGGAACAGGAAGCCAGCCGCATCGCCATGGCGCTGGTGAGTGAACGGTCCCAGAGCGTGCGCGTGGCGGGCGAGCGCTTTCACTTCGACGCTGGCGAGCCCCTGATCACGGAATACAGCGTGAAATATTCCCCTGAGCACTTCCACGCCCTGGCCCGCGCAGCCGGCTGGCATCCCCTGAACCGGTGGAGCGACCCCTCGGGGGACCTCTCCCTGCATCTTCTCTGGAGGCTGGAACGGGCAAACTCTCTGGAACAGGCAAACTCTCTGGAACAGGCAAACTCTCTTGAACGGGCAAACTGAAGGGATCGCGGGACAGCGTGAACCCCCCGGGACCCTGCCATGAGCCGTGACGACTGGAGCCGCGATGACCAACGACAGGCCATGCGCCAGGTGCGGGAGGGGCTGATCGAGGAGCTGGAGGGGCTCTACCTGCACACCTTTGAGCGTCTCAGCGAACTGGAGCTGGGCGAGGGAGCGATCGCCCGCCTCACCCAGCTGCTTCTGCGCTCCCGCGAGGCCGCCCTCACCCCTCTGCGGGACGAGATCGAGGCGCCCCTGATCACCCGGGCTCCCTCGGAGCGCGACGGAGAGGAGGACTGATGGCGAGCGCGACCAACAATTGGCTGGATCAACTGGAGGCGCGGCTGGAGGCCACGCTTGAGGGGTTTCTTGAGGCCAATCCCCAGCAGGAGGCCCTGTTGGCCGAGCAGGACGCACGCGAGCGCCAGGAGCGGCTGCGGCGGGATCGGCTGACCCTGAAAACGGAGGCGGAACTGCAGCGTCTGGGACTGCTGCGGCTGGCGGACGACATCCGTTCCTGGCAGGCGCGGGTGGAGCGCGCCAAGACGGCGGGGGCGCTGGATCTGGCCGGGCGGGCCGAGGCCCACATCGCCACCTTGATGGAGCGGGGTCGCGCCCGCTGGCAGACGCTGGCGGAGCTGGGAGAACGCTTCGCGACGGTGGAACGGGAGCTTGAACAGCTGGCGAACAGCCCGCCGCCGGCCCCGGGGCGCGCAAGCGGGGGGAGGAACAAAGAAGCGGCCGCCAAGGAGACGGGGACGTCCACCGCCCATCTGGAGGCGGATTGGGCAGCCTTCGAAACCCAGCAGGATCTGGATCAGCTGCGTCGGACGATGCAAGGCTGAGGAGCAAGCCCGCTGCAGGGAGACGGAGAACACCCTCCCGTCGGACAAGCCGAGACGCCTCAGCCCTTCGGCGCGGGCGGCACGAGACTGACGCCCTCCGGGGGAGGTGTGGGGTCGGGATCGGCGATCAGCATGTGCTGCAGCACGATCTCCGGACGCTCACTGTCTCGCCAGCGGATGCGATACGCCGGCATCTTGGTGCCCCGGCTGGTGGTCTGCTCGACGGGTTCCATGACCCAACCGCGGCGCGATCGCCCTTGGGGGTTGCGCTTCACAACCGCATCGGCGTGCTTGAAGCGAAAACCGACCCGCTCGCCACTCATTCTGGGTGTGAGAACCTACTGAACCCATTATTCCACTGCATCGGCGCCCCGCTGGCGGGCCCGGGGCACTTCAGACCTGCGGATCAGGTGGCCTCCTCCGCGACAACGTTGTCCTTCTGGAGCTCGGGCCGGAGCAAAGGAAAGGCAATCACATCCCGGATGGAGGGGCTGTCGGTGAGCAACATGGCCAGGCGGTCGATGCCGATGCCCAACCCACCGGTGGGCGGCATCCCCACCTCCAGGGCCGCGAGAAAGTCCTCATCCACGCTCTGCGCTTCCGGATCGCCGGCATGGCGACGCTCCTGCTGATGTTCCAGGCGCCGCCGCTGATCCACGGGGTCGATCAGCTCGGAAAAGGCATTGGCCGTCTCCCTGCCGGCGATGAAGAGCTCGAAACGCTCCACCAGGCCCGGCTTGGAGCGGTGGGCGCGGGCCAGCGGGGAGGTCTCCACCGGGTAATCGATCACAAAGGTGGGTTGAACCAGAGTGGTCTCCACCCGCTGCTCAAACGCCTCCACCAGCAGGCGGCCCACGCTGTCCGCCGTGTCAGGCACCTCCAGCCCGGCCTGACGCATCGCCTCCGCAGCGTCCTGGCGACGGGTCCAGGCGTTGAAATCGAGGCCCGTCGCCTCCCGCACCAGGTCGTGCATCGTCTCTTTGCGCCAAGGGGGAGCGAAAGCGATCGGCGTCCCCTGATACGTGATGGTGCTCGACCCGCAGACCGTCTCCGTGACGGAGGCGATCAACTGTTCCGTCAGCTCCATCATCGTCTGGTAGTCGGCATAGGCCTGATAGATCTCCACCGAGGTGAATTCCGGGTTGTGGCGGGTGCTCACCCCCTCATTGCGAAAGATGCGCCCCAGTTCATAGACCCGCTCGAAGCCGCCCACCACGAGGCGCTTGAGATGCAGTTCCGTGGCAATCCGCAGCGTGAGCGGCAGATCCAGGGCGTTGTGATGGGTTTCAAACGGGCGGGCGTCGGCCCCACCGGCCTGGGTCTGCAACACGGGGGTTTCGATCTCCAGGAAGCCCCGCTCATCCAGCCAGCGCCGCAGCCCGCTCACCAACTGGGCTCGCTTGCGAAAGGTGTCCCGGGTCTGGGGGGAGACGATGAGATCGAGATGACGCTGGCGGTAGCGCTTCTCCACGTCCGCCAGGCCATGCCATTTGTCCGGCAGGGGCTGCAGCGCCTTGCTGAGCATCCGCCAATCGCTCACCTTCACCGACAACTCCCCCCGATCCGTGCGCCGCAGGGTGCCCTCCACGCCGAGCCAGTCGCCGATGTCCGTCAGGGTGGTCAGCTGGGCGAAGCCATCCGGTTGGTCGGGATGGGCCTCCAGCAGGCTGGCTCGGTCGATGTAGAGCTGGATGGTGCCGCTTTCGTCCGCCAGGGTGAAGAAGGCCAGCTTGCCCATCACCCGGCGGGTGAGGATTCGGCCCGCCAGACAGACCTGCCGCGGGTTCTCTTCACCCTTCGGGAGGTCGGCATGCTCACGCTGGAGATCCGCCGCGCGCTCGGTGGGGGCATAGGAGAAGGCGTAGGGGAGGTGGCCATGGGCCTCAAGAGCTCGGGCCTTTTCCAGGCGGGTCGCGCGCAGATCCGACAAGGCGGGCAGGGGGCGTCAGGGATTGGAGCCATCCTGAAGGATGGTCAGCCAGCCGCAGCCAGGGGGCCCTCCACCATCCGCTGCGAGGCGTAACCGGTGCCCCGGACGGTGAGGATCAACTCGGGGTTGCGGGGATCGGGCTCCAGCTTCCCGCGCAGGCGGGCGACATAGACATCGACCACCCGCAGGTCGGCGGCCCGTCGCGGGGGATAGCCCCAAAGCTGTTCGAGGATCTCCGCCCGCGGCACCACCCGGCCCGGATCCCGGAACAGGAGTTCGAGCAGGCTGAATTCGGTGTAGGTGAGCGCGATGCGTTGCCCATCGCGGGTGACCTGGCGCCGATTGGTGTCCACCACCAGATCGCCCAGGCGCAGCACACCATTGCCAGCGGGCACCTCCCGGGGTTCCGCCTGGGCGGAGCCGCGGCCCACCCGCCGCAGGATGGTGGCGATGCGCACCTCCAGCTCCTTGGGGCTGAAAGGCTTGGGCAGATAGTCGTCGGCGCCGAGATCCAAGCCAGCCACCCGTTCCGCGATGGCATCGAGGGCGGAGAGGAAGATGATCGGCACACAGGATTCGGCTCGCAGGCGGCGACAGACCGCGAAACCATCCAGCTTGGGAAGCATCACATCGAGCACCACAAGATCGGGCTGCTCGCGATGGAACGCCTCCAGGGCCTGCTCCCCGTCCTCCGCGCAGACGACGCGGTAGCCGGCCAGCTGGAGGCGCATCACCAGCACGCGGCGGACGGCGGCCTCGTCATCCACCACCAGAAGGGTGGGCTTGGGGCTGTCGTCGGCCTCACCAGCGGGACGATCGTCATGGGCGTCGTCCGGCGAGGAGACCTCCCGCCGGCTCTGTCGGGAGGGCGTCGCGGCGGAGGGGATCAGCGACGGGGGACAATCCTCCAGACTCATGGACGCAACGCATGATGAAGAATCGCAACCATACCCTTGAGTGGTTCCTGGGGTCATCCCCCACCCCTGGGGCACCAGGAGGGTTTGAGCGATTTTTAAGCATTTCTACGGAAACAGACGGCGCTGAACCGGGCTGCTACAGGCCGGCTGTGCCGGCTTCCGTCGGCCAACGGGCGGCGGCATAGCGGTTCCACTCCCGGGCCGCGGTCTCCAGGGCCGCGTCGCTGGCGGCCTGACCCAGCATCGCCCGCTGCAACTGGGTGTAGAGGATCGTTTGCAGCCGCTTCAGGCCGGGGGTGGGGGGCACCAGCACCCGCGCCGTCTCCAGAGACCGCAGCGCCAGCAGGCGCGCGTCCCGCACCAGTCGCTCGCCCCGGTCCGCCGTTGTCGCTGTCCGCAGACGCCGTTCCATCGCCTCCAGGGCCACCCGCGAGGACGGCAGAACGCGCGCGGCTTCCGCAAAGCTCAGCTGATTGGCGCCGTTGGTCAGGAACAGGGCCAGATCGACCGCCGCCGCCGGCAGCGGACTGTTCCGGGGCACCACAAGGTTCATCACCGCCACATTGGTGTCGCCGGTCGCCCCCCGCAGCGGAAGGTGGGGGGTGGTGACGGCGGCGATGCCGGGCGCATTGGTCTGCAGATTGCGCAGGAAATCGGGCCCGCTGGCCACCTGGGCCAGCTCTCCGGCCTGGTAGAGCTCGATCGCCCGCCGATAGCCCTGGCTGACCACCTCGCGCGGCAGCAATCCCCGGCGATACAAGTCGGTCCAGAAGGCGAAGGCCCGCCGCCCCGCCGGGCTCCAGAAGGCCGCCTGGCGCCGGTCATCCAGCAGGCGCACCCCCATCTGCACCAACGCCTCCAGCAGCTCCGCCGAGTCTTCCGGAACCACGGTGACGAACAGGGCGTAGCGACCGGTGCGCCGACGGATGGCTTCGGCGTAGGCCGGCACCTCCTCCCAGCTCCGGGGAGGCGCCGTCAGGCCAGCCTGGCGCAGGAGGCGGCCATTGGCCATCGTCAGGCGGGTGGTGAGATACCAAGGGATGGCGAATTGCCGCCCCCCCAGACGACCGGAGGACCACACCCCCGGCAGATAGGCCCGCTCCACGCCAGGAGGCAGGACGCTGTTCAGGTCGAGCAGCCCCCCCCGACTGGCCAACCCGGCGGCGAAGAGGGGGTTGAGATTCACCAGATCGGGGGCTGTGCGCGCGAAGACAGACGCCAGGAGCTTGCGTTCCACCGCGCTCCAGGGCACATCGGTCCAGCGCACGGCCATCGGACTGTCCGGGGGGCGCTGGCGACGCCAGGCGTCCAGCGCCTCCTCCATCCAGGCCTGGAACCGGGGGGCCAGATCCAGGGTCCAGAGCTGCAGAGCGGGGGAAGGGGGGGGAGCGCCAGCCCGACGCCCGAAGGGGCCACAGGCCGCAGCTCCCAGCGCGAGACCCGTCAGTCCCAGGCCTCGCAGGAGCGCGCGGCGCGTCCGTGACGGAACGACCTCAGCCACGCCAGTCCGGGTCCGCCCGTTTCCAAAGCAGCAACAGCAGAGAGCAGACCAAGGGGGCCAGGAGAGCGGTCAGAAGGGTTTGGGCCAGCAGCAGATGGGGGCCGACCGTGGTCAGATCCTGCCAGGTCCACCCCGCCCGCGCCAGCAGAGCCGGATCCGGTCCGGGGCGGTCGCCATCGGCGAGGGGTGGGCGCCAACCCCAGGCCAGCCACTGCACCATCAGCGTGAGATTGAGGAGGGCCGTTCCTCCCAAGGCCAGCAGCCCCAAGCTGAGGGGGCGCTCAATGGCGGGGCGGCGGGCGCGGAGGGGGCCCCACCAGCGAGCCAGCAGCACCAAGCCCGGAATCAAACTCACCAACCCGGGATGCTGGGCGTCCAGCAGCAGGCCGAGCACCAGCGCCAGCAGGAGGGCCGAGCGGCGCCCATCCGCCAGGGCCCAGGGCAACAGCCACAGCACGGGCCAGCAGGGGGGCGCCCCCGCCAGGGTGAGCCAGGACGGCGTGGCAAGGCTGACCAGCGGCACAAGAACAAGACTGGTGGCAAGCAGTGGCTGGCGCTGGAGGAGGTCCATCAGGGGCGCAACACCTGCACCCAGTCGATCGCCTGCACCGGGGCGATCAACTGGACCACCGCCACGGGAGCGGGATCGGCGTTGGCATCCACAGCCTGGATCACCCCCACGGGCAGATTGGGGGGAACCAGGGTGCTGGCGGGGGAGGTCACCACAAGATCTCCGGGCCGCGCTTCCGGATCCTTGTCCAGGAAGCGGAGCAGGGGGCGGGCGCTGCCGGAGCCCGAGAGCAGACCCTGGTTGCGACTGCGGTTCACCCAGACCCCCACCCGGCTGGAGGGGTCGGTGAGCAGGGTGATGGTGGCCGTGGCGGGGGTGACGCTGGCCACCAGTCCGATCAAGCCGCCCGGACCCACCACCGGCTGCCCGGCACGCACGCCCGCCAGGGCACCCTTGCCGATCACCAGCTGCTGCCACCAGCCCCCGCTTTGGCGGGAGATCACGGGAGCGGAAACGGCCTTGTCCGCGTTGGAGCGTTGCAGGGCCAGCAATTGGCGCAAGCGGTCGTTGTCGCTGGCCAAGGCCTGCAACCGCGCCTGATCCTCCACGCTCCGGGCGGATCGCAGCCACTCCGACTGGGCCGGGCCCGGCCAGAAGGGGAGGCTCAAGAGGGCATAGGCGTCATTGAGCAGGGCCCCCTTGCTCAGACGCACGATGAGCAGCAACAGGATCAGCGTCAGCAGGAGGGGCCAGCGCCGTCGTCTCCCACGGGAGAACGGAGCGCGTCGCCAGGGAACGGACATGGAATCAGGCGGCTGGCCTGGTCTCTTCCGGCCCCTCCAAGAGCCATTCGTAGCGGGGGAAATCGTCCAGGATCAAACGCGTGCCCCGCACGACGCAGTACAACGGATCATCGGCCAGATGGCTGAGGATGCCGGTTTCCTGGCTCACCAGATCGCAGAGTCCGCGCGCCAGGGAGCCCCCGCCAGCAAACATGATGCCGCGATCGACGATGTCGGAAGCGAGCTCGGGGGGCACGCGCTCCAGGGTGCGGCGCACGGCCTCGACGATCACGGAGGCGGTCTCCGCCATGGCCTCCCGGATCTCCTGGCCCCGCACCTGCACCGTGCGCGGCAGGCCCGTGAGCAGATGTTGGCCGCGCACATCCTTGCTCAGCTGATCGTTGTTGTCGTCAGGAAAGACGGATCCGATCTCGATCTTGATCTCCTCGGCGGTCTGTTCGCCGACGACGAGATTGTGCACTTTTTTCAGATGCATGCTCACGGCTGCCGTGAATTCATCACCCGCCACCCGCAGGGACTCGCTGAGCACGGCGCGTCCAAAGCTGAACACAGCCACTTCGGTCGTCCCGCCGCCGATGTCCACAATCATGGAGCCCTTGGGCTCCATCACCGGCATGTCGGCGCCCAGGGCCGCCGCAAAGGCCTCATCCACCAGGAACACCTGGCGCGCATGGGCCTCGCCCGCCGCCCGCAACTCCCGCCGCTCCCCGGGGGTGACACCTCCAGGAATGGCGATCAGCAGCCGGGAGGCCATCACCTCCTCGCCGTTGTGGGCCTGCAGGAGAAGGGCGCGGAGCAAGCGGGCGGCGGCGTCCGTGTCGGAGATGACACCGTCGCTGAGGGGCCGGACGGCGATGATCTCACTGGCTTTGCGGTTCAGCCCGGAGGTCACGTCGCCGGGGGTGCGCCCGAGCATCGTCTTGGCGGTCTGGCCCACCAGGGTGGTGTTGCGCTTCAGGTCAACCGCGACGACGGAGGGTTCGTTGAGCACCGCCGTCTTGTCCACCCCCTCGATCCAAACCAACGTGTTGGCCGTGCCGAAATCGATGCCGATGTCGCGATCACGGGTGATCTGAAGGCGATTGAAAAACACGCGACCAGGGGAAGCCAGGCCGGATCATAGGGTTGGCGATCCAGCGCTCCGGAAGTCCTCGGCTCCTGTGTGTGACAACCGGGATCGAGGGTGGAACTGGAGAAGCAAGCCACCCCCAGCGGGGGGCCCAAACTTGATCCCTTCATTCTCAGGAGCCTCCGCCATGGGCGTCAACTCCATCACCCTCGTCGGCCGTGCCGGCCGCGACCCGGAAGTCCGCTACTTCGAATCCGGCAGTGTGGTGGCCAACCTCACTCTTGCCGTCAACCGCCGCAGCCGGGATGACGAACCCGACTGGTTCAACCTGGAAATCTGGGGCAAGCAGGCCCAGGTGGCGGCGGACTACGTCCGCAAGGGGTCCCTGCTGGGGATCATCGGCTCGTTCAAGCTCGACCGCTGGACGGATCGCACCAGCGGGGAGGAGCGCAGCAAGCCCGTGATCCGGGTGGACCGGCTGGAGCTGCTGGGAAGCCGTCGCGACATGGACTCCTCGGAAAGCAGCTTCGGGGGAGGAGAGCCCAGTGAGGAGGAAGTTCCGTTCTAAGGGGGCTCAGGGCTGTCGCGCCAGCGGCGGTCGTCTGACGGGGGCGCCAAGCAGGGCGCCCTTTTTGTTCCATCCCGTTGTTGTGGCGGCTGGCCGGGGCCGGAGCGGCGGCCGACCACCTCAGTGGCTGTCCACTCGCTTTGTCCAGATCCGCAAGCCCAACCAGCCGAAGCCGGCCAGAACAGACACCACCAGCAGGACCCTTACCACCGTGGCCACAGGTTCGATCCAGGACTGCACCCGGCGGCTGCCTTCCCCGAGGAGGGTGCCGGCCAGGGTCAGCAGGAGGGTCCAGATGAGGCTGACGGCGGTGGTCCAGCGGAGAAAGGGGCCATGGGCATCATTGCGATGCCGGCCGGCACAGAGATCAGGGCCATGCCGTGGCGGTTGAGCCAGGTGCAGCTGCGGTGCAGTTCTTGGGAGCTCCCAATCCAGCGGCCATGGCGAGACAGCCACTGCGCGATGCGTTCTTCGTTCACTTGGCGGCCGATGCCCTACCAGGGAAGCGCCCCAAGGACGGAGCCCGGGAGGCCAGCGAGCACGATGGGAATCAGAGAGATTCGTAGGAGATCGATTCTTTCATGAATACCTGCGCATAGACACCTGGCACAACCAACAGCAGACGACTTGCCAGCCCAGACAGGGAATCCAAAGCAGAGATACCAGAAAGCAAGATCTGCCAGGCGATGCATCACACGAAAGCTCAGCCAGAGCGAAGACGATCTTCATCGTGATAAAATAAAAAAGCACAAGGGTTGAATCGTGCTCACAAATCCGCTCCTCAGCCTATTTTTTTACTCTGTCATGCTCACTGCCGGACAGGCATTATTCAAATTGGCAGCTCAACACACCAAATCATATTCCCATAGCCCGATGACCTTTGCCATGCATTTATTTACGACACCCATCTTCCTGGCCGCCTGCCTTCTGTATGCGCTCTCAACAGTGATCTGGGTGGCCTTGCTGAGTCGCTTCCCTTTATCACAAGCCTATCCTCTCGTCATCGCCATCTCAATTATTTTAACAACAACACTCGGCATAACACTCTTCAAAGAGACATTAACCTTGGACAAGATTTTCGGGCTCCTGATTGTCGGAGCTGGAGTGAAGATTCTCTCACGTTCTCTATCATGAAAGCAGAGTCGGCCTACATTGCCCCTCGTCTTGGGGGGTTCGCTCCAAGATTGGCCTGGAGAGTTAGACAAGAAATTTACTGTGGCATGATGAAACGGCTTCAGCCGCAACCATATTGGACAATTCTTGATGCTGGCGTGACATCTGATCGCACAACAGATTCAAATTTCTTTGAAAAGCTTTACCCTTATCCTGATGCTGTCACCGCTGTAGGACTAGAAGACGCAAGCTTTCTTGAACAGGAACACCCAGGGGTTAAGTTCATTCTTGCTGATGCTTGTCAGCTCCCATTTGCGGCAGAGAGTTTTGACCTGGTATTCTGTTCAGCAGTAATTGAACATGTAGGCACACGACAAAGACAACTCGATTTGGTTCGAGAGTTGACACGCGTAGGAAAAGTGGTCGTAATTACAACTCCAAACCGTTATTTTCCACTAGAGTTTCATACCTTAACTCCATTTCTTCACTGGCTCAAACCGGCGATTTTCAGGAGATTCCTGCGCTATTCAGGCCGTCCATTTTTTGCTGATGAAAAAAATCTTAATTTACTCAGCGAGAGAGACATGGATCGCTTGATTTCGGGCGAAAATCTATATGCTGTCAAAAAACATCACCGTCTATGGGGATTTACAAGCAATCTTGTTTATTATCTTTCGCGTCGCCCCCTTAGTCAGGAGTGTGACCTATAGTGGAGCGAGCGATACGTTGACACTTTCGCAGCAGTGAGATATGAGGAAATGGAAACAAACATCAGGAAACAGGAAAGAAATCCAGTTGTGGCTGCCAAGGGTATGGCCAGGGAAGATCGCAACCAGAAGATCATCATGCAAACAAGGCCAATCAAAGCCAAAACAAAAGATGCAGCTGATAGCTTAAACAATCGATCCGTGCCCTTATTCAGCCCCAGAAGTTGATCAATCAAGGTGGACACGTGCCGCCTTGGCAAAGTGAGACGCTGATATATCATTTCGCGTGTCAGTATATAATCAGACAAAATACTCATGGATGCAATTGCACACGAAGCCGCGAAGATCATCGTATTCGTTCCAGTAAAAGGAACGCACTGCACAGCATAAAGCAAACTGAGACATACTGCCGCCACAATAAGGAGGAAAGCAACCGGCAAGAGGCTATATTTTGGTGAAAAAGACAACATAAATTTTAAATGGCGCCACCCGTCGCGCCAAGTCTTTAAATGAGGTTGTCTCCCAGGTGGATTTGGACGCAGGACTGTAGGAATTTCAGTAATTCGCAGAGAGAAAAGACTTGATTTAATCACCATTTCCGAGGCGAATTCCATGCCCTTACAGTGGAGGTTGAGCGAATTTATGGTCTCTCTGCCAAAGCCTCGCAGACCGCAGTGAAAATCACTGATCTTGATCCCAAAGAACAGCCGACCCAGTGCACTCAACACAGGGTTTCCAAGATAGCGATGAAGAAAGGGCATCGCACCATCGGCAATTGTGCCCTTAAAACGATTCCCCATGACCAAGTCATATCCTTGCTGAAGCTTCGAAACAAAAACCGGAGCCTGGCTGAAGTCATAGGTGCTGTCGGCATCGCCCATCAACACATAGGTTCCCTGAGCCGCACGGATGCCCTCCAGCAGCGCGGCACCATAACCGCGCTCAGAAACGGCAATAACCTTGGCGCCATGAGAAATCGCGATCTCAGGAGATCCATCTGTACTGCCATTGTCGGCAACAATGATTTCATAAGGCGCATTGAGGGCATCGCCGCCAGCTTGGCAATCAGCGATCACCAAACCCAAAGTGCGTGCCTCATTCAGGCATGGAATCACAAAACTCAAAAGAGGAGATTTCACGTGATGGGCTTCAAACTCTGGGGAGGAGGACCGATTGCCTTATCAGAGAGTGTCTCTCTGATAAGGCGAGAATAAAAACCTACAGCTATTGGTGCCGCCAAGAGAGTGTAGGGGGCGCCGGAAAAACTGACCAGACCAATCAGCACATAGATGGCAGAGTGGATCAAGCTACAGCTCAATAGCCAGGCGGCTACCGGATCCAGGCTGGCCTTCACAAGCTGGCGCTGACGAAAAAGAGTCAACGAGAGCAGCGCCAGCACGAGCAGAAGCCATCTCATAAGAAAGCCAATGATACTGATACCCACGTAAAGGCGTTGCCAAAACACTTGCTCCGACAAAGGAATCTGCTCTGGGAGTCGGAGCCTTTGTAAGTCCGCAGGCGCCATCGGACCCTTCCATGTGTGTTTGGCCAGATCAGGGCGTCCAAAGGGAAACAGCTGGGGAACAAAGACTTTGGCAAAAATTGCGGCGGTTTCATGAGCCACCTCCTGTTGCAGATTGACAAATCCCCAGCGGGTGGGCGGCGTGGAATATCCTGAACTTTGATTCACACATTCGAGGCGCAAACTAGAACTGCAAAGTTGATCCACCTCCCTGTTGAGCTGAGACAGGGCAGCTTGGAAACGGGCTTCATTTGCAGGTGAAACAAGTTGGTTGGCAATGCTTTTCCGCAAAGCCCACACCAGCCAACCAGAAGCCATGTCTTGACAAGTGTCAGGGTATTCACGACAACCATAGTCACCATCACTCCAATCAATACCATTCAAGATACGACGCAAGCCCTCAGGCCTGTCTCTCAGTTCTTCTGCTGCCAAGATAAGTGTACGTTTTTTCACTGAGACGCGAGGGATATACGCCTGATCTCCCCGTTCTCTAAGGGCAGATAACTTAGCAAAGAACCGACTAAATCCTCCCTCTTCAAAACTGTTGGATAAGGGATAACCGTAGTGTGTTGCATGCAGAGAACGCAGGATAGCTATAGGCAGCAAAGGCACCAGCAGGATCAGGGTAAACGAAAGAAGAATTGACACTGACGCACGCCTCCAGAGGCGCCATTGTTGCTTGTTTCGAAGAAGCAATGCCGCAAGAACAAGCCAAACAAACATCTCAGAGACCACAATCAATCGTCCCTCCCTCGTGATCAACAAAAGGCCAACAGCAAAAGCCATCGCCAACATAGGCAGCAGAATTCTGGCCGGCCGCAAAACATCGGCGCGAAGCCGGTCCAAGACAAGACTCCCAAGACCAAGTGCAGTCATTTGGATGGGAAGGTAGGTTCCCTCCCGCAAATTGCGGAGACCCAAGGGACCAAACTGAAAAGGATCAGCCAGCAAAGCCACCAACAAGGCAAGACGTAGCCATGGGCGACCGGGGCGAATCACTGTAAAGGCAAAGACAAGAGAGCCCAGGAGATAGAGAAGTCGCTTATAAGCGAAGGGGCCGATTCCAAGGTCAGCAGCCCAAGCCACCAAGAGCGAGTGGAGTGGTCCTTTTGCTGTTGTCAGATAATCCCAGGGTCCCAACCAGTTACCCTGCTGGATCTGGGAGGACCAGCGGAAAAACAACCCATCATCCACGATCAGCCAGGGCAAGGCAGTGCCAGGCCCAGGAACGATGAGCAAGAGGTAGACAAGGCAGACAAAGCAGATGAAGAGCTTGGCTGAACCCGGAGATCTCAATGCGCCAAGCGGGAAGGTCATGCTGCAATCAACCTCCAATGAACTATGACAACATAGCAGTTGTTGAGTACAGGATTTAAGATACGTTTCTCACTGGCTGGGTCCCCCGTCTGCGGAGGGGAATTGAACGCACGCGCTTGGGGGTGCTCCCCAGGCCGGCGCCCCTTTCTTTCCCGGATCCCTCAGGATTCCACAGGACGTCTCTTGCCCGGGAGCCCTCTGGGCAAGGCGTCGCTCTCCGAGGCGAGTCAGTGGGTGTTGGCCCGCTTGCGCCAGATGCGCAGGCCCACCCACACCAGGCCGCCAAGAAGAGCCAAGACCAGGAGGACCTTGATGACCTTGGCCACAGGCGCGATCCAGAGTTCCACGCGGCTGTAGCCCTCACCGAGGAGAAAACCCGCCAGCGTGAGCAGCAGGGTCCAGATGAAGCTGCCGGCGGTGGTCCAAAGCAAGAAGGGCGCAAGAGGCATCACTTCGATGCCGGCGGGCACCGATATCAAGGTGCGAATCCCGGGGATGAGACGTCCCCAGAACACCAAGGCGTTGCCATGGCGATTGAACCAGGTGCGGCTGCGATGAAGTTCTTGAGGGCGGATTCCGATCCAGCGGCCATGGCGAGACAGCCAGTGCTCCAGGCGATCCTCATTCACCAAGCGACCGATTCCGTACCAGGGAAGAGCTCCCAAAACGGTGCCGAGCAGACCCGCTAAGACAACAAACAGCAAAGAGAGCTTGCCTTGCTGGACGTAGAAACCCCCAAGCGGCATGATCAGTTCGGATGGAATCGGCGGGAACAGATTCTCGAGAAACATGGCCGCGAAGATGGCCCCATAACCGGCAACGGGATTGGCTTCCACAGCGTTGCCGATGAACTCAGGGATCTTCTCAACCAGTTCGATGGCCACGGATCAGCGTTCAACGGGCATCAATTTTTTCACGGGACGAGCGCCGTCGCGATGCTCACGAACCAGCCAGCCATCTGGGCGCGCCCCTGACAGGGCACCAGTCAGGACCCCAGGGAAGACCCAGATGGCAGCGTCTGAATCAACGCGTGCATCGACCATGGCGCCGAACCATGGCGCCAGGCATTTTCAGTGGCCACCGAGTCCGCTGCGGCAAGGCTGGCAGGGAAGGCGACCAAGCGATTGACGCGCTTATAGTCATGGGAACCGAAGGCGCACTGGACAGTTTTGCCAACGCTTCCCCGCTGACTTTTTCAAGAAAGAATGACACTCCCTTTCGTATCCATAGTCATCTGTTCGCGCAACAGACTCAAGGCTCTTCAGCGATACGCCCTACCATCGATTGCAACGATTGATTATCCAAGCTTTGAGGTGGTCGTCGTCGACGATGCCTCCACTGATGGCACCTGGGAATTTCTGCAAAACTATCAGTTTCAACAAGTCACACTTCACGTTGTTCACAACAGGAAAGCCAAGGGACTCTGCAACGCCAGAAATGTTGGGTGTAGCCAACAGCAAGGGGGAAATCATTGCCTTCATTGATGATGACTGCTCCGTCTCAACAACCTGGATCCATGAGCTCGTGAAGGCATACACGCATGAAAACATCGCCGTTGTTGGAGGAATCAGCCACAAAGGAGACAGCCAGGATATCTACATCAACGACAAACACGTCTGGGGGTGCAACATGTCGTTCAGAGCATCGATTTTTAAGCGTTTTCGCTTTGACACTGGCCTGAAGTACTCCCACTACGCGGATGAGACGGACCTTATTGGCAGAATCATCTCCCACGGCTATGAACGCGTGGTTGCCAAAAAGGCCGTGGCGAAGCATTACGTGGAAGACGCTGCCTACAGGAAACAGGTTCCACTAAGCGCCTATCTCAACTATCACTACCTCAGCGCCAAGAAAGGAAATCTGCCCGGCTATTACAACTATGTGATCCGCAATTCCCTGAAACACGTGGCCCTCGTGGAGTATGGCCTGAATTTCAAAGGCAAACGAAAACCACGCCTGCGGATCTGGGCAGAGGTCTGCTGGAAAGCGGTCTACTACTTGTATGTTCTTTTCCTGGAAATTCCACTATCCGCGACCATCAGGCATGCTCAGGAAGAACGCCTTTTCAATCGGGGCATGAGAAGTGGCTCGTTGACTTGAATCTCCACGACATTCAGGTCTGCCGCACTGCGCGGGCTCCCTCCACAACCCTTGGCGACCAACAAAAAACCCCGCCTGACGGCAGGGTTTGAAGTTGATTCAAACGGCTGAGAAGCCGGGATCAATAGCGGTAGTGCTCCAGCTTGTAAGGACCTTCAACGGGAACGTTGATATAGGCCGCCTGCTCAGTGGTGAGCTCTGTCAGCTTGGCACCGATTTTGTCGAGGTGGAGACGAGCCACCATCTCATCCAGGTGCTTCGGCAGAACGTACACCTGCTTGTCGTACTGGGCACCCTTGGTGTACAGCTCGATCTGGGCCAACACCTGATTGGTGAAGGAGTTGCTCATCACGAAACTGGGGTGGCCCGTGGCGCAACCGAGGTTGACCAGACGGCCTTCGGCAAGCAGAAGGATGCGGTTGCCGCTGGGCAGGATCACATGGTCCACCTGAGGCTTGATGTTGTCCCAGGTGTACTGCTTCAGGGAAGCAACATCGATTTCGTTGTCGAAGTGGCCGATGTTGCAAACGATAGCCTGATCCTTCATTTGGATCAGGTGATCATGGCGAATCACCTGGAAGTTGCCGGTTGCGGTGACGAAGATGTCCACATCCTTCACCACATCGTCGAGGCGGACGACGCGATAGCCTTCCATCGCGGCCTGCAGGGCACAGATCGGATCGATTTCAGCGATCATCACAGTGGCTCCCAAGCCACGCAACGACTGAGCCGAGCCCTTGCCAACATCTCCGTAACCCATCACCAGCGCTACCTTGCCGGCCACCATCACATCGGTGGCGCGCTTGATGCTGTCCACAAGAGATTCGCGGCAACCATAAAGGTTGTCGAACTTGCTCTTGGTGACCGAATCGTTGACGTTGATGGCGGGGAAGGGGAGCTCGCCGCTCTTCTGCAACTGATACAGACGTGCCACGCCAGTGGTGGTTTCTTCCGTCACGCCCTGGATGTTGGCGCGAATGCGGGAATAGAAACCGGGGTCGCTGGCCAGCTTGGCGCGGATGGATTTGAAGAAGGCAACCTCCTCTTCGCTCCCCGGGTTGTCCAACACCGAGAGATCCTTTTCCGCTTTGCTGCCCAGGATCACCAGGCCGGTGGCATCGCCACCATCATCCAGGATCATGTTGGGGGTTCCGCCGTCGCCCCACTCCAGAATGCGGTGGGTGAAGGCCCAGTACTCATCCAGATTTTCACCCTTGTAGGCGAACACGGGAATGCCGGCGGCAGCGATGGCGGCAGCGGCGTGGTCCTGCGTGGAGAAAATGTTGCAGCTGGCCCAGCGCACCTCAGCGCCGAGAGCCACCAGGGTTTCGATGAGGACAGCGGTCTGCACGGTCATGTGCAGGGAGCCGGCGATGCGGGCTCCTTTGAGCGGCTTCTCAGCGCCGTACTTGGCGCGCAGAGCCATCAGACCCGGCATCTCGGTTTCGGCGATGGCCAGCTCCTTGCGGCCAAAATCCGCCTGACCGATGTCGGCGATCACGTAAGAGCTGGTGGCCTGCAGATGCGGAAAAACTTCCGCGGGCGCCACGGGCGTCGCAACCATGAAAAACTCCTTTAAGGGATGGCAATATCTGCGAAGACGCCGAGGCTTCGGGCTCGCTGAACAGGGAATCTACAGGCATGGGTGGGAACAACGCGATCGAGGTGTGCCAACTGAGCGATGCGGACGCCACCTTGGACTTGGGTCGTCGGCTGGCGAAGCGGCTGCTGGACCAGAGGCTGAGGGAGCGAAGGCCGGATCAACCGTGGACAGGGCCGCCACCGCTGCTGCTGTTGCAGGGGGACCTGGGCGCGGGCAAGACCTGCCTGGTGCAGGGGCTCGCGCAAGGGCTGGGCATCCTGGAGCCGATCACCAGCCCCACCTTTGCGCTGGCCCACCACTACCGGGGAGAAACCACCCTGTCCCCTCCCCCCCGCGACCTCGCGCCGACGCGGCCCGCGGCGTCCCCCGCGGCGGATGTGGATCCGAGCGCCGTGATCCGGGTGCCAACCGCCCTGGTGCACCTTGATCTCTATCGCCTCGAACAACCAGCCGCCGCCGCCGAACTCTTTGCCCAGGAAGAAGAGGAGGCGCGGGCGCTCGGTGCCGTGTTGGCGGTGGAGTGGCCGGAGCGGCTCATCGTCCAGCCGGAGCCCTGCTGGCGGGTGGAACTGCGGGAGGTGGGAGCGGGGCGTGAAGCGCGGGTGCGGGGCTTGGGGTCCTCGCCGCCCCGGGATCTTCAGCCGAGCTCCAAGCAGGCCAGCCCGTAGACCTCCTCCAAGGACGCGGTCGGGACCTCTCCCCGATACATGCGCAGCGTCGAGGAAACGGGCGTGAACCCCAGACTCCTCAGCAGCGGTGGCGCCTGCGCATTGGCGCCCGGTCCATCGATCAACACGACACCCGGATGGTTCTGGAGCAACCCCTCCAGCAGAGCGCGAGCTGCGGCGGGATGATCCGCCACGAGGGGACCGACACGCCAACCCTCGCCGCGCTTGAGCAAGCAGGGCCGGAGGCGCCCGAAACCATGGCAGGCGCCCTGCCGGTCCACGAGGGCATGCACCGTGCCGATCGGCTGGTGAAGCCACTGACGCAGGAAGTGAGGACGCGGCGTGGGTTCCCGCCGGGCGTCGAAGCGTTGCACCGCCCGTTCCGGGACCGCCTCGCCCTGCACCAGGCACCAGGTGGCTGCCAGGCACGGCCCCGTCTCCGCCGGCCGGGTTGACGCCCCAGACCCCGGCCTCCGCCAGCGGGTCGTGGGCGAGGCGGGCACAAAGCCCCATCCCGCGTAATCCTCCACCCGATCCGGCGCGGCCTCCAAGCCGATGGTGGGCAGATCCGACAGATGCTCCAGGGCCTGGCGCCAGAGCTGGATCCCATACCCCTTGCCCCGATGCTCCGGCACCACCAGAAACAAGCCGATGAAGCCATAAGCCGCGTTGTAGCGCACGCCCGCGATGCATCCCACCGGCTCTGACCCCAGGCATCCCACCCACACCCCCTGGCGATCGGTGTGGCGATAGATCTCCACATCGCCCGCCCCTGGAGCAAACCCCTCCCGCCGTGCCCACTCCGTCACGGTGGGGATGTCAGCCGGCGATAGCGGTCGAATCGTCAGGGATGGAGCCATGACACCACTCGTCCAGGCACCTCATCCCTCCTTGTCAATCAGGGGATGCAGATCCTCGAGCCAGATCACTTTGTCGGCATAGGACTGCAGATCGGGGGAGAGATTATCCTGGGAGCCGCAAATCCAAACCTCCTTTAGACGATCGGATTTGACATAGGAGATGGCATCTTCGAAGTCGCCATCCCCAGCGGAAAGGATCAAGCGTTCATAGGCCTCCTGAGCGGCCATTTTGACCATGAGTGTGGCGATGCCGACATCCACCCCCTTTTGCACTTCTCGCACGAATTCCGCCCCACAATGTTTGCAAGTGACGTGCAAGTCCTTTAACCGATAGAGCTGCATACGAATTTTGGGACCGCGAGGAGGAGCTGATTTCAGCCAGGTGTGGAAGGCATTTTGGGCTTCGGTGGCCGGATCCCGCGTGGAGTTCAGGTAGAAGGCCTCGTGAATGGGAGAGCCATTGAGTCTTTCCAGTTCCAGCCGCAGCTTGAGGTAGTCAAAGGGGCGCAGACGACCGTGATTGAAGAGATAGGCACCATCAATGATCCAGACGGCTTTCATGGCACTCTCGCGTCCCGTTGTTCTCGCACCAGCACGGGCACACGCTTGAAGGCGGGGGTACCGCTGTCGGGATCGATCACCGGGCGCATGAGCACATTGGCTTCGGGGTAGAACATCAGCGCCGCGCCGCGTCGGATCGAGCCGGGGATCACCTCGATGTCCGTCAAAGACCCGGCCTCTCCTTGAACATGGACGCGGCCATGGGCGGTCAGGCCACTCTGGGCAATGTCCTCTGGATTCATCAGGATCGTCTGGCGATGGAGCATGCCGCGAGTTCTGTCCGCGGCTTTGTAAACCACGGTGTTGTGTTGACCGTAGCTGCGGGCGGTGATCAGGCTCAACACCAGCCCGCTCTCTCCCGGCGCCAATCCACCAAAGTGGTCGGCCTGCGGAAGCGTCAGCTCCGGCAGGGGGGTGGTCGCCAGCTGGGCTCGACCATTCGGGGTGGCGAAGCGCGGCTGATGAAACACCCGTCCAGCCACCTCAAACTCACGTCGACTCTCATCAATGCTGGCCAGGGCTTCATAGCCTGGCACGGTGCGAGCAATCAACGCGCGCACGTAGATGACGTCGTGCAGACGACGCCAATCCACCGGCGCATCGCCATGCAGGCGGTGGGCCAACTCGGCAAGAAAATCCACCTCACTGATCAACTGAGCGGTCCGCAGATGGCTGGTGCCAGGTTCGTTGAGGCGCACCCAGTTATTGCCCGATTCCACGGTGGTGCGATGGGGTGTTTCAAAGCGATTGAACACGGGCAAGAGGAGTGTCTGGCGCGCACCCAGGCCATGAAAATGACCCATATTTGGCTTGGTCGCCAGATAAACAATAGTGTCGATCTTGCCGAGAGCGCGACGAGCCTGGCCGCTGTCCGGATTGGCCCCAAAGAGGTTGCCGCCAAGGCACAACAAGGTCTCCACGACACCACGATCCGCCGCCTCGATCAAGGCGCGGGTGTCAAAGCCCTGGACGGGGCTGAGGGGTTGGCCAAGCAGCCGCTCCAACGCCAGCCGCATCGGCTCCCGCAGCCGAACGGTCACCCCCATCGAACCAAAACCCTGCACATTGGAGTGGCCGCGAATCGGCATCGCACCGGCTCCCGGTCGGCCGACATTCCCGGTGAGGACAGCGGTGTTGGCGATGGCGCGCACGTTGTCCGTGCCATTGGCATGGTGGGTGATGCCCATGGCCCAGGCAAACACCACCGCCCGGCAGGCGGCCAAGCGGCTGGCGGTGTGCGCCAACTCCTCACGACTGAGGCCACAGCAGGTGGTGATGGCCTCCCAGGAGGTTCCCTCAATCTGGGCGATGAGTTCCGGCCAGCCATCGGCATGGGCCTTCACAAAATCCCAAGCGATGGCGCCACTCTCCAGCAGCGCCTTCTGGAGGCCAAGAAAGACCGCCACATCAGACCCGGGATTGGGTTGCAGGAAGAGGGAGGCGATCGCGCTGCCAGCGCCCAACATCGAGCGGATCGGGAAGGCCGGCGAGCCGAAGCGGAGCAGGCCGCCCTCCAAAAGCGGGTTGATGACGATGACTGTGCCGCCGCGCTCGCGCAGGCGAATGAGCTCATTCATCAAGCGGGGGTGGTTCGCAGGCGCGTTGGAGCCCACGAGCACCACGCCATCCGCCTTGCGCAGACCCTCCAGGCTGACGTTGGAGGTGCCGCTTCCGAAGACCTCGGACAGCCCAACGGTCGAGGGCGCGTGACAGAGATCAGAACAATCCGCGAGGTTGTTGGAGCCAAGCGCCCGCAACAGCAACTGCAACAGCCAGGCCGCCTCATTGGAGGAACGCCCTGAGCTGTAGGAGGCCACCCGCTCCGGCGCCGGCTTGCGGAAGGCAGCCGCAGCAAGGGCATGAACCTCGTCCCAGGACAGCGGTTCATAGTGTCGACGCCCCTCCCGCAGGATGAGGGGCCGATCCAAGCGGCCCAACCGATCGCATTCCGCGGATGTGAGCTGTCGCAACTCCTCCATATCACGGTCCGCAAAGACGGACTGAGGCACGGCCGGTTGCAGCTCGGCGCTGATGGCCTCCACGCTTTTCAGGCACCGCTGCAGCGGCTCACCCGATTCATCGCGAAAACCACCGTTTTGTCCTCCCGTTCCCCAGGCACAGGACAAACAGGCGCTTTTGTGGGTCAGCGTCTGCCAAAGGCGTGGTCCGGCGGGAGACAGCGTCGCCCTTGCCCAACCATCGATCAGGGGCCAGCCGCCGCCGCTGGTGGCATCCTCAGGGGCGGGGGGGCCGGAGGGAGATGGTGTCATGGAGGGCAACTCCGGATGCTAGTATAGTTTAGGAATGTTTGGAGATGGAAGGTGGCCATCACTCCGAAAGCAAGCCAAGAGGAAAGGTCCATTCCAAACCAATCCGCCCCCTCCAGCGCGCAAAAGCACCGGATAAAAGTCCTGACTTCGTGGATTCCCAGGCCCTTTCCCCTTGAATTCAGAACAAAGCCTGCGGCACAACGCAGAGATGGGCCGGAGCGCGCAGGGCAGGGTACAAGTCGGAACGACAAGGAAGAATCGTTGCATTCCCATGCCAAGTCTCTATTCGACACGAACCCACAAGACGCCAACGCCCAATAGGCTCGCCATCACAATCGAAGCCGAGATCAACAGGCTGCGAATTCTAGGGACAACAGGAATCATTCTCGCTCGCTCCATCGCCTGCCGCCAGCCCGGAAAGCCTTCGACAACCGTTGAAGCCGTGTTGCATCCAGTGCTTGGATATGCTCGGACCAAAGGATCAATACATCCACCAACTTGGGTGGGGTTTGGATCACGCCGTGACAGAGAGCTGATGAGACGGCGGACTTTTGCAAGCTGATGGTTGATGGTCCTGGAACCCGTAGAAATGACCGGAAAAAGAGCTTTGATCCTCGAGAGAGCGTTTCACTTGGCAACAAGTATTGATGTACGCCTTCGGACTCACCCTACCTAAAGATTCCCGCCATGCGGCGGGGTCAGCCAACCCGAGCGGGCTGCCATGCTAAAGTTAAACCTCAGCACGTTGTAACCATGGATACATAAAGATCTTGATCCTGGCACGGCTGAAGGACTTTCTCATTGAGAAGCTAGATCAACTTAGGTTCGGAATAATCTGATTAATTTTCGCAATTTCTCTCTGTCAACTGTTTCAATGATCAAGCCCATTCTCCCCGAGCTTCACAGATTAATAGAAGACAAGAAGTTCGAAGAAGCCAGCCATCTTTGCGACACAATGATCGCTCGCGATTATTATCCCGCGATCCTCCTAGAATATGCCAAACAGATTAAGTCTAAATATTCAACAATCACGATAACGCCTCAGGAATCTGCCACAAATCAGCCTCAGGCCCCAACACATCCTCGGCAGTTAAATTATGGTCAATTCTATGAACGGCAAGAATATCGAGTCAGCCCATCCTACGTGAAGACGATTGCTTTTTACCTCCCTCAATTTCATGAGATACCTGAAAATAATCAATGGTGGGGAGAAGGGTTTACGGAATGGACAAATACATCAAAATCGCTTCCTAGATTCCCTTCACATTATCAACCACGCGTTCCCCATCCAGATATTGGCTACTACGATCTACAAGAAGAGATTCCTCTTGAGAAGCAGGTAGCGATTGCGAAAGCCTCTGGAATCAACGGCTTTTGCTTTTATTATTATTGGTTTAGCGGCAAAAAGCTTCTTGAAAGACCGATTCAAAATTTCTTGCGGCGACAAGATCTTGATCACGGCTTCTTAGTTTGCTGGGCCAATGAAAATTGGACACGTCGGTGGGATGGTCTTGACAAGGAAATTCTTATGGAACAGCGCTATGAACCCGGCTGGGAGATAAGATTCATTCAGGATATTGCAATCTTTCTTCGAGATAAGCGCTACATTCGGCTAAATGATAAACCAATTATTATTATCTACAATCTTACCATTATTCCAGATGCCGAATCGGTTGTTGCCAATTGGCGCCAATGGTGCCGAGATAACAACATTGGAGAAATCAGCGTTTGGGCTGTATATGACAATTCATTTTTCAATCAAGAACCATCATTTATTGATAAGTTTGTTGAATTCCCTCCACGGCCCATTGCAACTGTTGAACACCTAAATAAAGAATCGTTTGGCTGTGCAGACACGGATGCCTATATTTTTGACTACGAACATTTTGTTGATTCTATTCTGAAGGACAGTTGCTTGGCAGCCAATGTCAACATTCCAATTTATCGATGCGTGATGATGGGCTGGGACAATTCAGCGCGACGAAAAGGGGCTTTCCATGCCTGGGCAAAATTCAGTGGTGACAAGTTTTACCAATGGTGCCGGAAAGCTTGGGAATACACCGTCCATACATTTCCTGATCAAGAGCGATTTCTCTTCGTTAATGCTTGGAACGAGTGGGCAGAAGGGACTTACCTAGAACCCGATGCCCGTTTTGGCTATGCAAATATCAATGCCCTCTCGCGCGCTATTTGCAAGCTTCCCAATCGCCCTAGTCCCATTGTCAAAAATGCCTCGTCCTCGCTTGACCTCTTCAATCATTCGCTAATTGTTCATCTTCATTTATTCTACGCTGATCTTCTAGATGAATTTGTTGAAGCCATTAATTGTATCCCCATTTCACATGATCTCATCATCACTGTCTGCGATCAGGCCTCTCTTGATTTGGTAGAAGCTAATAAGCATCGATTTACGCATGTATCTAAATTTATTGTCAAGTTGGTTCAGAATCGTGGACGTGACTTGGGACCATTTATTGTTGAGTTAACGGATATCATTGATCAGTATGACTTGGTTTTACACCTCCATAGCAAAAAATCGGAAACCGTTAATTGGGGTCATCTATGGAGAAGATATTGTTTAAGGAATCTTCTCGGAGACAAATCCAATGTAAAAATGATTCTAAATACTTTTCTCGCCAATCCTGACATTGGCATTATTGGTGTTCCGGTCTATGCTCCCATGAGTACGCACATGTCATGGGGTCCAGATCAGAAATCTCGTTGCCAAGAATTATTGAACGATTGTTTTGGAGATCCATCCATTGTTCCTCCGCTTCCCCAAGAACCAGACTTTTCTGCTGGCAGTTTCTTTTGGGCACGCACTGATGCGATCCATCAATTGTTTTCTCAAGGCTTTACCTACGATTCATTTGAAGCCGAAGATCAACAGGTTGAATCCACACTGGCCCATGCCGTGGAGCGAGTCTTTCCATATCTCGCTAAATGCAATCAATATGCCTATGAACAAGTCGTGATGTTTAATTCATCCAGTGGACACACATCCAAAAGCAGGGTTGCTATCTACGTTTATTTTGGCAATGAAACAGTCTTGTCCGCTGAGAATGAATACTTTCTTAGCACTCTTTATTCTGATGTTGACTATTTGCTCGTAGTTTCAAACTCTAAGCTTTCTTCTTTGGAACGAGAGTGTCTAGAAAGAATTTCATCGCAAATTTACTGCCGCGATAATGTAGGTTATGATTTTGGTGCATGGAAAGACGCTATTGATCATCTTGGTCTTGATTTCTTATCAACATTTGATGAACTTCTACTGGTCAATTCAAGCTGCATTGGTCCATTCATTCCGTGGTCATCAGTCTTTGAGACCATGGAAAAAAGGAACAACGACTTCTGGGGACTTACGATCTTTCCTGAACTTTGCAATTCAAACCGACCGGAAGCTTCCCATCTTCCAGACAAGCGTATTCCCAGACATATACAATCTTTCTTCTTATCATTTAGCAAGAAAGTATTTACAAGTCAAGCCTTTATTGAGTATTGGGCTTCGGTTAGCTTTGCAACAGCCCTCATCGATGTCGTCGCCCGATTTGAATGCACATTGACCGAACATTTAGCCAAGAGTGGATTTAGTTACTCGGCATATGTTGAAGACCATGAACCTTTTCAGCTTCATGCATCGTCTCATCCTCATTTTAATGCAATTTATAATCTGCCCTATCAGATGCTAACAATTGGGTCTCCAGTAATCAAGAATAAGCTTAACATGATGCATGAAAACCAACTCTCTCATGTAAAAGAGTTTTTGGCAAAGCATACTTCCTATCCTGCAAGTATTTATGGCAACTGGCACTAAAATCAAATCGTTCATCATCGCTCGCATCGATCCGAGCACACCACAGTGGTTAAATGAAGAACTATTTAAGTATTCGTCCATTACTTCATTCATTCTGCCTCTAAAGATTGACGAAAACGGATTCGTTCTCAATAGAGATCAGCTTTATCCCTGCGGTAGTCAATCTGTCCAAGACTATTCATTTATTATCGAGTTTAACTTTCTACGGCAACCCATACCTTCCGCCATCGAAACACTTGTTGCTGGCATCCGTCCACACGTCCAAAATCTTACGTTGCTATCTGTTGATCAGAGGCCATTATTTTTGCTGCGAATCAGTTCTAAGCAAAAATCTTCTTTTTCCCTCTATCGTTTTAAACGTATCGTTAAACTGATATGGCCAGAATGCAATAATCCTATCTTCTTCACAGATTCTGCCCTAGCATTCTACAGCGAAGGAGCAATCGAAAATTCGATCGATTCTCTTCGTTGTCGCGAAGATTCTGGCAAGCTGGATTATGATTCCTACAGATATCATTCTCACTTCCGGCCTTTCCCCCCCAGCCCCTTCTACATCCCATCGTGTCATGCGGTTCGACATGACCATCATGATCTGTTTTTTAACTATTCCCACAACTCTTATCTAGACTGGATAAGAGTTAGTCTTACCTGGGCATACTTATATCATTATCCTTCAGGCTTTACTGGAGTACACATTGAAGATCTTAATGCCCATTCCGAACTGCTTGTCAACGAGACCTTTACCTATGAAAAGCCTGAACTGACATGTGCAGCATCCAGTGTAATCATGCCAAATGCCGAAAAAGGGCCAACAACAAGCAGCAATACGGCACTCGTTATTCATGCTTTTTATCCCGAGAACTTAGCTGCTATCTTTAAACTCATAGAGCCGTCTAGCAGCGTTGTCGATTACCTAATCAGCACAACCGAAGAGAAGGCAGGTGCTGTTCTTTCGTGTCTTGAAGATCATAATATAAACAGTTATAAGCTCTTCATCACCAAGAATCATGGTAGAGATGTGGTTCCGTTCGTCAATGTTTTATTGCCAGCACTGGTACACTACAAATATGATCATTTCATCAAGATCCACACAAAGAAATCTCCGCACCTTGATGATGGAGCGGATTGGGGGACCCACCTGATTTCAAGCCTGATTACTCCAGAGTCAATCAGATACGTCCGTCACACGTTTGGAGAAGACAATCAGACTGGGCTTCTCTCGCCGCCTGGGTCAATCATCCCGATTACAGCTTGCTTGAGTATGAACGCACTCTGGTTAGCTGAGCTCCTCGCGGCCTACGACATCTCCACCAAATGGGCAATTAAAAAAGACTTTATCGCTGGCAGCATGTTTGCCGGAAGAGTACATTTACTCAGTTCACTGACAAGGAAAGCTCCGAGCTTGAATTGCTATGAATCTGAGCTGGGACAAGTTGATGCCACTCTTGCTCACGCCATGGAAAGGTTTCTAAGCGTATTTATACAACATCAAAACTTCGCTCTTGAAGAGGTTCCAGGCAACCCCGATTTAGCCCCTGCTTTTGGCTACCAGGACTCGAAACCAGCATCAGATTCAGCCAAGACCTTGGCGCAAATCCTACAAATCAACAAGAGAAGCATTCCATCGATAGGTTCTTGAGCTGTCCCAACTCCCAACGCTGCGAGGGTAAAACCCCTTGATCCGTCAGCCTATGATTGATCTTGACTGAATCTAAGTCGGACGAGCTTGGAGTTGCCATAAGCAACTGTCGTTCTCGACCACTTGGGGTCTTCTGAAAAAGTCAGCCTCATCTATATCCAAAAAGATCTGTCTATTAGATAACACAAAGCAGGAGTCGTTTCAAGGGGTTCAATAGCAGTACCAACAACGCCATCGCTGAGCCCTGGGTGATTTTGAGCCTTTCATGAACCATAGCCCAAGCCAATCTTGCCGTGAGTCTACGTTGACTTTGTTCCCAGTGGCCTCTCATCGACGAGCATGGCATCAACAGCGGAGAGAACCTGCTCCAGAGGATTGAATTCATGCTGATTAGCAATTATACTAATTTTGAGGACACTTGGCATCAAGCCTATTGTCCTTAACTTCCGAGAATCAAATCCTGCTCAAGTCAAGATCATTGATTTGCTCAACCAGGGCTTGACCTGTGATCGCCATGCGGACTTATCGATCAGGGCCCCCCTGCGATATGCGAACTGGCCTGGCAGGAGGAGATCCAAACCCCTTGCAGAGTTGCCAGGCCTCATGGAATGAGGGACGGCGCACACGGAGCCGATTGACCAGTGGGCTGAGCCGCGCAAGGCCAGATGGGGCTCAGACCAGACCGTACCTCTCCCAGCATTCAAGGAAAGATACGGCAGAGCCCAAAAAAACGAAGAGTTCCCCGCTCAAAACGCTGAAGCGAGCCAAGGTGGTCGTCAACAAGCCCCCACGTGACTCGTTTCCTGCTGAGCTTCGAGCACAACAGACTCTTGGCGGGAAGACAGTGCCATTAACATGTTGATCTTCGGCACGGCTCGTCTGATGGATGAGGTTTGCCAATCACACGAACTGGTCAACTCAGCTATGGTTTATCCAATTGCAACGCAGGTCGCCGCAATCGAAACCCCAGCCTAACAACGCCGGGACGATAGCGAGGGCGAGACGAGATCACCTACGGTGACAAAAGCAGGGCAAGCAAGATTTGCCCTGCTATAGTTAAGACTACGCCCCAGCTTCTATGACATTCCCGCCAGAGTTTGATCCCACAGTATATCGAAGCCTCCATCCTGATCTGGCAGGCATTGAAGATGCAAGGCTTATAGACCATTGGGAAGCCTTTGGCCTCGCGGAAGGACGTACGGCATCTCAGATCAATGACCGTTTTGGCCTAATGAGCCTGCTCAAGTCTTGTTCTTCCATTCTTGAAATCGGTGTCTTTGATTGCCCTTCGGTGGAGTTTCTGCGAGACGAAAAAAAAAAGATTCACTACGCGGATTGGCTGGACAAAGAATCTCTCAAGACAAGAGCAGCTCTTATACCGGGCAGAAATCCTGAAAACGTTCCAGACATCCATTATCTTCTCTCCCAAGGCTACGCCCAAATCACAGAACGATACGACGCGATCGTCTCCCACCACTGCATTGAACATCAGCCCAATCTGATTCAGCACTTGAACGATATTCATTCCATATTAAATCCAGGCGGTTGGTACTTATTTAGCGTGCCTGATAAACGCAGATGCTTCGACCACTTTATACCCGAATCGACAATCGTTGATGTGGTTGAAGCATTCTACAACCAACGCGTCAAGCCAGCGCTAAAATCAGTAATAGAACATCGATGTTTCACACGTCATGACTATCAATCGTCTTCAGATCCCTACCAGTCATTCTCACCTGAACTCCGCCTTTGTTTCGATAGTGCGTTTCAAGAGTTTGCAAGTCATGACTATGTGGATGTTCATTGCTGGCAATTCACACCGTATGGTTTCAAGCACCTCTACAACCAACTGCATGGACTAGGTTTTGTTCCCTCCTATCGTGAATTTTGCGTGTATTGTGCGGGAGCAGAATTTTATGTTGCGTTGGCTTTTTGAGCATTGACTTTTTTGAGCTGCTGCCACCCAGATTGAGCGTTGACAATACTTAGAACATTTACAATACCTTAAACATTAACAAGATGACTGACGGGACACTTTCAGATCAAGCCCTTGTCTTCGCCCTTCAAGGCAATCATTCACACGAAACATTTCTGGAATCCTCCCA
>Ga0194130_10001736_pt1 | contig 33784 bp, 41 predicted proteins | sample TA2KigsurfametaG_FD_160084 | JGI IMG/M metagenome (GOLD analysis project Ga0194130, IMG submission 160084) | Freshwater microbial communities from Lake Tanganyika, Tanzania - TA2015050 Kigoma 12 surface | ecosystem: Environmental > Aquatic > Freshwater > Lake | place: Tanzania: Lake Tanganyika...
AAAACAACCAAGTAAACCCATTTCTTGCCATTGCGCTACTGGTTCGTATATAACTTTAATTTTATCATTATTTGTTTTTTTAATATATGTTTCAATTGCTTCCAATAATGTACTTTTACCACATCCAATATTGCCTTCCAAAAAATACGTCTGAACCATTATTTATAATATATGTATTATTATATATAAATCAATTTTTTAAGTCTATTTAGGTATAAAGATAAAAATTTGATTTTAACAAATAACAAAATATGTGAATAAAGTTAACAATAATGTATAACGGTAAAATCGGTAGAATGCTACGTGTCTTAGAACCATATACTAAAAAATCGAATATGGTTCAAAAACATGCTGCTATGTTAATTAAAGGTGGTAAACCAGTCACAATTGGTTATAATCATAATAGAGGAGTTTCCCATGGAAAAATGATTTTAAGTTTTCATGCTGAAGTTCATGCTCTTAGTCAATTCTGTGACATTAATAATTGTAGTTCCCTTAGAAATTATCTGAATGATAGTGAAAGATGTATGTCATACAAAAATACTGGTGCGCCTATCTTGAAAGGGGTTGGGGTCATCTAGAGAAAGTAATTTTCGTTGGTTAAACAAAAAATTGGAAATCTTAGTGATTAGACATGACAAATTTGGTAACTTAAAAAATAGTAAACCATGTAATCATTGTTTAGCTACACTTCGTCTTTTTGGAATTCGAAATGTGTATTATTCAACGGATGCTGGTAGTATTGAAAAATATCGTTTAGATGATATAGTCCCCGATTTTCCAAGTTCTGGCCAACGAAACTATTATCGATTTTTAGATGACCATCACAATTGTCTCCATACAAAAGAGACTTAATAGATTTACTTTTATCATATTTTTTATAATAAAATTGATAATGATTTGAATGATAACAAATAATATATATTATAAATGAATATTAATAAGTTTTCTATGTTTAATCAAGATAAACAGGTTAAAGAACTAATATCTAAAAAAAATGTAAAGACTTTATATCAGCTATTAAAGCCTCATATGATATCAATGTCATTAGATGAATTTACAAATATATTACAATCCGTTCGTAGTTTAGAAAAAACATTTTTTAAACCTAAACCACTACATAATAAAATATCAAAAAAATGTCTTGTAAGTGATACAGATGATGAAGATAATGAGCCAAAATATGAAACATTTCTGGAATATAATACAGATAAAGGAATATGGATAGATAAAATAACTAAAATAGGTTATAAGGAAAATAATTATAGTTCTCTTGTTATTCAGTATCAATAAAAATTGATTTATTTTTTTTATAAAATAATATGTATAAAAAAAACAATGGTATTACTTTTGTGTTTAAAACCAGACGGAGAGGTTCGTGAAGTAGAAAAAAATCTAAGTGATAAATTTGTATTAGATGAAACAATTAGTTTACAATATTTAAAAGGTGTTATAGATAATAAAGGTAAGGGTAAAATAGAACGTTTAACAATATGGGATTTTAATAATTATAATATATACATATATGGTTGGACTAAAGGTAGCGATGATATTTTAACCAATCATAGTTTACCTAATCCATTACATAATGAAAAAATATATGGTGATCTTTTATGTTTTTTAACAAATGATAGTAATGTAATAATAGATTTTACGGAAGGATTTTATCTTGATTTTTTCCAAAATAATTGGGAAGATAATCCAGAAGAAGAGGAAGAAGAGGAAGAAGATGAGGAAGATAAATTTTCAGAAGATGAAGAAATAGATGATGAAGAAACAAATACATTAGAATTATTAATTATAACAGACGAAGAATTAAAGTTAGAACCGGAGTATTTAGGTATTTAATTTTTTTGATTATATCGTATAAGTGGAACTATTCTAAGTTTATTCATAACATCGGGTAATTTCATAACATTAGACCAATTTAGATGGTTTGTTTGAATATCTGATATTCTAGCTGCTCTAATTTCTTCATTATGATCTGAATAGATTACCTTATTCAAACCAACCATCTGTAGTTTTCTAAGGCAATCACGGCACGGTAGACTATTCATCAAACAAAGTTTTCCATTAGAATCAATACTACTACGAACAACACAAATTGAATATTTACTCATTTTTCGTCTGATTTTATTATCATTACGTGTAGTATGGATTTTTATAAAACTATTTAAAAAACGTGTCACTGTATCCATTTCAGCATGAATAGTGCAGCATATATTTTTACGATAACACGTTCGTGTAGTGTTATTATATCCAGCACAAATTTTTTTATTTCCCTGATAGATAATTGCCCCATGTTTAAATGATGAATCTGATTTTCTACTTTCTATTGCGGCCAGGGCAGCCAGTCGATGCTCTTTTTTACCAACGTGTAATTGTTTATGATCCATATTTTTTGTTTTCTATATTATTATTTATATATATTTAAACTTAAATAAGAAACATATAATTTTGATTTAAAAATATTCTTCTTTATATTAATATATAAAAAGCTATATGTCAAGTGTTATGGAATTTAAAAAACGCTTTACACTAGAACAAAGAAAGGAGGAATGTGAAAAAATGTTAAATAAATTTCCTGATCGTATTCCAGTTATAGTAGAACGTTTAGCAAATAGTGATTTGCCTCAAATGGATAGAAAAAAATTTCTTGTTCCGAGTGATATAGTATTAGGACAATTTATTCAAATCATACGAAAACGTATAAATTTAAATCCAGTCAATGCTATTTTTACTTTTATTGGTGAAAAACATCGATTATTTAATATTACTGAATTGTTATCTAAGATTTATGTAGATAATAAAGATGAAGATGGATTTTTATATGTGTATTATACTAGTGAAAATACTTTTGGATAATTTTTCTAGGGTAGAATATTAATCTACTATAGAAAAAATATTAGTCCACCGAAGGTGCTATTAGTCCACCGAAGGTGCTATTAGTCCACCGAAGGTGCTATTAGTCCACCGAAGGTGCTATTAGTCCACCGAAGGTGCTATTAGTCCACCGAAGGTGCTATTAGTCCACCAAAGGTACTAATTATCATTAGTCCACCAATTTGCTGTTAAATAAGGAGGACGTTCTCCTGAATCGGCACAAGGCATCATACTTGGACCCATCTTTAATATGCCATCTAATTCAGAATAATTTAAAGCATATCCATAATATCTTAATCTTGATAAAAATCCTGAAAATCCTCCAAACGCATTAATATAAACATCACCATAATTTTGTTTTGGTATGCCTGTTAGTTTAATAGATTTTCTTAGATTTCCATTAATATAACAATCCATATTCTGTCCCTTAACAATAATAATAACACAAAACCATTTATTAATAGGTATGTTATCTACATCCAAATATTCACTTATTTCATTATAACTATTCATATAAACACGTAAAGCATTTTTATCTGGATGTAGCCATAATCCTGGAGCTCGTAATGGCCAACTTGTTTCATTACCCTTATGGAATACATGTTTCCATTGACCTAATTTATAATTATAATTATCAATAAATAACCAAGAAGAATAACTAAATTCTATTCCACCTTGTTCATTAAGACTACGAGGAAGGTTAATACTACCTTCTTTATTCGGGTCTTGATTTATAACAAGTCGACGCCTAGCATCTTTTGTTCCATCCACAATATAAGGTGATCCATTTCTAAATTGATTCACATTTCTTATCAATTTCATACCATAAAAATACAATAAATACAAGGCTATTATAAGCACTAATATAGCTATAATAATAGATACAATGGATCCACTTTTTACACCTTCTACTAAGTTACCTGGACCTGTTTTAATGCCTTCCATTAATTGACCAGGACTAGATTTTATAAAATCGGTAGCTTTACTTAAATATTCACTCATATAATATATATATTCTAAAGAAACAATTTTTTCTTTAGAGTATAATTCTAATTTTAATAACACGCATTACCCAAAACTATACGATACACCAGATAAAAACTTAAATATACAGATGGAAATAAGCCCGCATATAATATAAAAATAAACTTTGTAAAACCTACTACCTTACTATTACAATCCCAAGCAACTACTAGAGCAATTATAAATATTGCTACATCAATTAAATACATTAACACTTGTATAAGTGAATTTTGGCCTTTTGTAGGATCATTCCCATTATAATCTGGACGTATTATATGTAATATTTTCTTTTCAATAAACATTATATCATTTTAAAAGAAAAAAACATCCTACAATACTCCCATTTTTTGTAACCCTTTCCATCCTAAATAAAACCAACTTAAACACATTGAAGCAATTATTTTCATTATTCGAATAAATGTAGTATCATTTTGAAATTCATAAAAACTTAAATATCCTGCTATTCCACTTGTTAGTATATTTAATAATATTATTATCACAACCATAATCCAAAAAAATATTTTTAAAAACTTTTTTAAATCACTACGGCCATTACCAGCATTTATATTTTCATTATTTAATTTAAATCCATAACTATCATATTTCTTTTCCTCAGCCATATATAACTATTTTCGTTTTTTTTATCCATAAATTATAAAAGATATTCAATAAACATATATGAAATATAAGATTCTCCTTATACTTTTAATCATATATATTATTCTTTTTTATTGGGCAAACAATATATATATTCACACTATAGATAGTTATAAACCAGGCCCAGTTTTACTTATTATAGGTAGTAGTCATGGAAATGAACCCGCTGGAACAGTATGTTTAGAAACATTAATTGCTACTAATTTACAATTAATAAAAGGAAAAATAATATGTGTTCCTAGACCTAATAAATTAGGTTATTTATTTAATACTAGATGTTTACCACATCGTATATATAATCGAGATCTTAATCGAAATTATCCACGTAAAAATGGAGAATTCCCAATGGAACACATATCTAATAAAATATGTCAATTAGTATATCAACATGCTGATTTTATATTAGATTTACATGAAGGATGGGGATTTCATAAAATAAATCAAAATAGTTTAGGTAGTGGTATTTATCCAGGTGATACACATCGAGCTATTTCTTTATCCTACCGAATTACAGATATTATTAATCTACAAATTCAGAATCCTTATAAAAAATTTACAGTAGGATTAAATAATCATCCAGAATTAAATTCTTTACGGAGCTATGCTAATTTTATTAAAAAAGACTACATATTAGTCGAAACTACAGGGCAAAATAATATTCAACCTATAGAAATACGAAGAGACCAAATGTTATCTGTCATAAAACAATTACTAATTCATTTAGATATGATATAATTGGTTTCTGCTTTTTAGGGAAAAAGTTTTTATAATAAATATAATATATAGAATGTGGAGAAAAATAGTTATTATTATATGTATTGTTATAATTTTGTATGCTTCTATAAATAAACCTAAAAAATTAGAAAATTTTGAAGAAAAAATAGCAGTAATGCCTAATCAATTTATACAAACAAATAATCAAAATGGAGCTAATAATATAGATAACACATTATCTGCTAATTTTATACCAGATAATATGGGACTAAGACAATTTTTTTATTTTGATGACAAAATTGCTAAATATTATCCACAAAGTAATATTATAGTAAATAATTATAATGTTGTTCCACGCGTTATTTAAATTTTATAAAATGTGGACCTTTCATAAACTGATTTAAATATATAATCGCTTTATAATCCATTATTTTATCAATTTCATTTTCCGTATTATAGAATTCTTTAATACATAATTTTATTGGTTCTAAATCGTTATCTTCTTTAAATTTATTAAATAGTATACCATCCAGTTTTTCTAAATTTTCAGAAACTTTTTCAAATTGTGTCCCGAAACTTGCCATATGAATTACAAAGATATTATTTACTAACTCACCATATAATGTTGTATTCTTATATAATAATGGATCAAATCTATGATTTGTTACTATATATTTATCTTCTTTTACTAAATATAAAATACTCAAGGGTATATCTTTTACAGTTATTAATATTAATTGCGCCTGAATACCTTTATAACATAGAGTTATTATAAAATTATTATTAGGATGCCATACTTTATCTACTGATTTCATATGTAAATTTTTTACGTTCTTTTTTAAGTCTTTTATCAATTCATCATCTACGATATAATGATAAAAACCTAACTTTTCTAATGCTAGTGTTTGTAAATCAAACATTTACCTTAATTATAAACATACATAATACTACTAATCAATTTTTTATATTTCTAATTTCTTATTATGTATATTAATTAATTCCGGTTCTTGTTTTACCACCGGTTTCATTCTAGGTAATTGTAAAGGAATAGTTAATGGATTATTCTCATTTATTGGCATATTATTTTGAGGATTTACAATATTAACATTATTATTACTTTCATTTACTGGAGTTTGTGTGTTAACGTCAAAATTTTCTGGAATACCCATAGCTTTACGCTGCTCTGGTGTTAATTTTTGAATTTGTTCCATAATAGACTTTTGTTGTTCATCCATTTGACTTTTTATTTTTTCCACTTTTTCTTCACGCTGTTTTTTAGGCATTCTCCCTAATTTACCACGCATTTGAGCCATTCTCAAACGCTCCTTTAATTCCTCACGTGTAGGTTTATTTTCTCCTTGATTCATCTATATATTCATTTATATTATATCTATTTTTTATATAGTATTACTCCCATAAATAATAACTATAATTAAACCAATTTATTGTATTACATATAATTATAATATCAGGATATGGAATATTTAGTAAAACTCTTTTAGCTAAACCTAGTCATAAAAAAATAGTAAAAGGCAGTCATTCACTATATTTTATTTGTTCCAGATACAGTTTTTCCAAAAGATTATGATTTTGCTGTAGAATTATCGCGTTGTGTTTTTCATTCATCTAATTTTCAAGGTTTTAATTTAGAAAGATCTACTTTTTTGGTGCTGTATTTAATGTTAATTTTATTCATTTGTATTTATTTTATTGTTATACATGAAGTTGATTTTAGTTCAGCCAATTTTATAAAAGCTGATTTAACTAATATTTATAAAGACACACATACAGAAATTCGTATATAAAATTTTATTATGTAATATCAACTTTTTTATTACATATATATTATATATGAACAATTTGGATATTGCTTCTTATATAGATGCTGTGAATAAAAGTATCAAAGAGCCTACAAAAGAACGTATTATATTTGTAAATAAATATATGCCTATTTTTTTACATCAAATGCTTATATTATTCGATACAAACGATAAAAGATTTAAAGAAATATATTATGAAATAGTAAGAACTGGACATAAAGAATTATTACAAAAATTAAATAATATAACGAGTATTCCTGTTGAATATGATGGAGGAAAACGATTAAAATCAAAGAGACGTATAAAAAAATATCGTAAGATATCGAGAAAAAACAAAAAATAGTATTAGAATCGTCAACACTTAGTCATATTTTAATGAAAGTTGAAAGATAGACATATTATTAAAATATCTTTATCTTTACTTTTTAAAGTTATAACTAGAATCGTGAACGACTGGCTAGATTTTTTTCTATTTCTTTATTCAAAGGTTGCTCTGGAAATTGAGCATTGAATTTTGCTTCTAGATTCGATGCTTCTGTATCAAGATCTTTGCGCCTTAAATCTATTTCCCTTCTTCGACTTTCAATAATATTCAACTGAGCATCAAGACCTTTAAGTTGATCTAATTTAGATTGTATTTCTCTCTCTTCAGGTGTAAGTCTATTCTTAGGATTACTAACACATTTAGTAGCTATTGTCGATGGTTTCATTGTTTTACCAAAATCGCGAATACTAAACCTATTTGGGTCTCGTGACATAACACTGCGTAAATTATAAAATATTATAATTCCAAAAAGAACAGTAAATCCAATAACAATATAAGTTACAATTCCACCACTAATATAACCTTTTGAAGACAATAATAATGGTATTAATATTAAAGCTAAATAGGTAAGTATTGTTTTTAGCAAAAAAATATTATTAGATTGACGTTCTGAATTATCTTGTATAATTTCAACTTGTCTTCTTGTTGTGTTAATATCGTTATCTAAAATTTCTAATTCACGCCTTGACCTTATAATTTCATCGCTCTCTAACTTAATAACATGATTTCTAACTTCTAATTGTACCGGATCATTAAATATTGGAATTTTTTTAGACATATTATATCATTTATTGAGATAAAAACCGATGATAAACCATTATACATATAATAAATAAAATTAAATAAAACGTTATGTTTCCTAAGAAATAAATTTTTGAATTGTATACCATATCACTTTCAAAATCATACATAACTTGTCTTTTTCTTACAGATATTTCTTTATCTAATTCTTCTAATTTTCTTACATTGTCAACTTCATTTAATCGAGCACTTTCTAAGTATAAATCCTGACGCGATTGTAATAATTGAACTTTTTTAAATAAATCATCCCGTACTAATTCTAATTCTTGTAAATTTTTAAAATTTGTTCTACGTTCATCAATATAATTACCTAGTATTTGTTGACTTTGTGCTAATAAATTACTATTATTTTGGTTTGGATTGGAAAAGTTTAGTTTTTGTAAAAATTCATATCCAGGAGCATTTTTACATGTATTCCAATATTGATAAACTGCGGCTGCTTCTCCTTTTGATTTATCATTACCCATATTTCGATTATATAGGGCTTGAAGCCAATCTGAAAGTTGTTGTTGATTATAATTATATAATCCACCATACGTAGGGTTACCATTTCCAGGCGGACCAGCACACGTTCCATTCCCTTGAAATACATAATCTTTAAAAATACATTGATTTTGATCTCTCCAATTACATTGGGCTGGAACTGCTGGATTAGATGTAGATATATTCTGAAGTGCTTTAATTATATTTTGTTCATTAAGTTGATTAGATTGATTATTTCCCATTCTATATACATTTTTGGAAGAAATTTATCTTTAATTTAATCTTTTATCCATAAAAAATATTACCAATAAATATATAATATTAATGAATAATAATCAGGAAAAACTTAGGGCCCAATATTTTGCTGCAAGTGAAGAATATGCTCGAGAGTATCAGAAGTATTTAGATTTAAAATATAGTAGAAATGCTGGAGATGAAGCTAGGGCAGCTGAAGTATACACTAGATTACAATCAGTTGATAGTAAATTAAGAACACTATTAAATCAAGTTAAAGCATCTCAAAGTGATGTAGGTAATCAATTATTAGATACAAATTCAGCAATTGAACGTAAAACATTCCAAATTTATGAAAAATCAAAAACATTAGATTTACAAAATAATGAAATATCACGTAAACAAGAAGAACTACATAATAGACAAAAACAAATTGAAATGGGTGTACAAAAAAATAAATATCGTCGTAATGTAATTATCTTTTTAACAATTGTAAATATAATAATGTTAGGACTTATTTATAAATTTTACAGTTCATCTTCCTCATAATTATTTTTTGTTTGGAACAAATAACCAGTTTTCTAAAGTAGATTGACCTGTTTGTTTATTATTAACAGTATTAACAAATCGATCAAAAACAAATTCTATAGCTAATTTTAACCTATATTCCATTAATTTTTTATTTGAATTATATTCATCCTTGCCGGCTTTAATTTGCTTTTGGTAATATCCACTAAATAAACTTTCTTTAAACCTTTTCGTATCTAATTTTTCTATAAATAACGCAAATATTTGACCTACTGGTTTGGATATTTGATTTGTGATATAGTATTTATAGTCTAATTTTAATTTTTTTTCCATAGCATACATTGGATTTTCAATTTTATTTCCCTGTAGTTTTTCATCTGGAGCATACACAAATACATATGGAATACGATCTCCATTTTGAGGTTTATTACCTGGTTCACGTTCACCTATTCTATCAGCTAATATTTTATGAGCTATTTGGTCTGGGTTCTTATAATGAGCATTTAACATTTTACTAATTGTTAATTTTTCTATTGGATAATCTCCTTGAATTAAATTATTACAACAACTATCTACGTAATCTTTAGCTGCCATATAATCACGTTTATTCATTAAAATATCAATGACACCACCAAAGAAGATTTTAACTAATGGACAATTATCTCGGCGTTTTAATACAATACCCATTGATGCTTGTTTAAATTTTGTAGGATCTTCTTCATATTTATTTCCCACATAACGTTTTTTACTAAAAATGATAAATGGCCAAAATGTTTTTTCATATCCTAAGTTCTGTGGATTCTTAAGAACTTTACGAATGCCTTTACTTACTTCCTGTCCCAATTGTATACTACGTTCTAACCCAGCTTGACCAGTTAATAGATTACCATTAACATCACGTGGTTGAAAATCTACAAAAATACTATCCGTATCACCATAAATTACTGTAGCACCATTATAATTTGTTTCAACATAATGTTTGGCAGTAAGTAATTGTTTTCTACCGGTGGATGTAGTTGATGCGGCAATATCTTTCAAAAATACCGCACTTGTTTTAGCACCAATTTGACCATATAAGGAATTAGCAGTCACTTTAAATGCTAATTGTAAACCCTCTAAAACACTAATCATAAAATCATTATATTTATTCTTACGCTCAACTATTTCGTCTAATGGTATGACTGGAGATATTTGTTTAAAAGTTAAGTCCTTCACTATAAGACCGCCATCCACATCACTTACAACTCCTTCAAATATTTCACCATTTTCTAGTCGCAATGTTTCAAATATCATTTTAGTACGTGTATCTTTACGAGCTTGTAATAGACCTTTTAAAATACGAGGTAATATACCCTTTTCATTATTACGAAACTGAACAAATCTACATAAACGAACACCTATTTTTGTTTTTGATTTAATTTGACCTGCCTTTGTAAAAGTACAATGATAAATATCATGTGGTATATCCTCATACCCTAAGTCTTGCTCTATTATTTTATTTATTCCAGATAATCCTAACCATTCATTGGTAGGAGTATCTTTATTTAATTCGATACATTTTGGACATAGTAAGGATTCTTTTTCATAATAATTGATAATTTTATTTGTAACGTATTCCATATCAAGATGGGCATCACATCGACACATCGCTCCACAATATGTTTCGTGTGATAAATTTTCAGCTATCATACTACTAGGATACAATGAATTATAGTCTAACACAGTAATATATTTATCTAAATAAACTCCAGGAATAGGTGGTAAAACGAATGCTCCTTCATATTTTTGTCCATCTCCTTTATTTACTAAAAGAGTAGGTAGTAAATATTTCTCATTTTTACAAAATTTTGAAATTAAACTAAGAATTTTTACACCTTGACCACGCATAAAAATCCAACTTAATGGAGTTATACATACATTAGCCATACCCATATTGTTGGTAATCATTTGTAGCTTGTTTATCAATTCAATACATAAATTTACATCCATCATACAATATTTACCAATTAGAGCACGATCACTATTAGTTCCTTTAAAACAACGAAACAGTTCTTTGGGACTAAGGTCATCTTTTGCTAATGACCATAGTTTATACTTGTATTTATTAATATGGTCATATACATCTTCATCGATAATAAGAATATTATCTTTACCTTCCCGTTTAGCTTCAATAATACGAAATTTAGTTTTTTTATCAATACCAATTTCTAACTTATTTTCAGTATAACCCTCTTGGAATAATAAGTGAATATAATTATCAGTATAAATACCCGACATATCATCCACAGTTAATTTTGTATGACCATTATCTAAACGTTCCATCTTTTTAATAGGTGATTTAATAAAATGACTACTAATATTATCTAATTTATAACTTTCAAGATTAGGTTGTTCTCTTTGTAAAATTTTATAAATATCTATTTGTATACGACCAGCTATTTCTAAAAATTTAGTTTTTACTTTACCCCTTTTTTCCGTCATAATTGATATTTTATCTGGAATACGTCCTAATCTACAAAAATCATCTAATATACCTAGTTCTTCAGCACGATCATATAAGAATGGAAAATCAAAATTAAAGATGTTATAACCTATGATAAAATCGGGATCATATTTATGTAATACCGCCGTAAATGTTTGTAGTAAATGTTCTTCAGTAAAAGCATTCAATACATGCGTCTCTGCTATCTTATCACACTGACCATAACTAATAAGTATATTCTTAAAACATGCTTTTTCACCATAACGAATAAATTTTAATCCAATTTGTCTTACACGATCCCCCTCTATTTTAGGAAATGACCCATTTAATAAAGTATTTATTTTATCAATATTATATGTTTTTTGTTTAATATTAGCACTCGTATACACAATTGTTGCTAATGACTCTATATTCCTAACTATTTTTTTTATTAATATATCGCTTGGTGGAACTTCATTTTTTTTAAGATAGATATGATAAACACCCGGATTACTTATCACTTCATTTTGTCTTTCTGTATCGTATTCTGCTGAAAAACTATCTTTAAAATATTTTATCAATGTTTCCTTAGCATTTTTTTTCATATCCGCATATTTTAAATATTGAGTTTCTTGTTCTGCTGAACGATTTCTAATGATACGATATCTTTCAAAATCTTTATTTAATTGTTGCCAATATTCAACAAGATCCCTTACAACTTTTAAATAATCCTTTTTAGCAATAGGAAAATCACCATGACTTGAGTCAGTCTCAATATCAAAACTACAAATTACAAATCCCTTATTATCTGTATTTTTATAAGGTTTTATTACATTCCAATTACAACTTATATCAATTTCACTGGTAGTTTCATTACTTTCAGTATATTGACCCGCGGGTATTTGAACCCAACTACATGGTTCAATATCTTGTAGATGTAAGAAACGTAATAGTGGATCAATATTACTCTCATAAAGTTGAAATTCGTAATTTTCGTCATTTTCAACAGGAATACCAAATCTTCGTAATTCACTACCCCTATATGTTTTCCAGTAATTTACCTGGTCATCACCTTCCCCCATTCTTCCAATAAATATATCTATAGTTTTACGCATTAAAGTAGTATTTTTAAAGATGAATTTAATAAATCTAAACTCTTTATTATTTGAGAAACCAGAGAATGATTTACGTTCATTAATACGCATATCATAATATCCATCATGTAATTTTGGATCAATTTGTGATAGCATCCAATTTTTAAATCCTTCACAATTTTGACGTGTCCAATTTTCTGGAATTCTAATATAATAATACGGAGTAAAATGATTTACTAATACACTAACTGTTCTATTTTGAGCATCTCTACCAAAAAGATAAATTTTATACTCTCGACTATATTGTTGTTTACATTTATTGTCAAAAGATTTATCTATAGTAGTATCATCTTCACTTTCTGACTGAGTTTCTTCATCATCACTATCAAAATTATTAGTTTCATATTCATTATCTTCTTCGGCTACCTTTTCAAATATATTTTCTGTATAAAATTCTATCAGTTGAAATTGTATATCTACTGACATCGTTAAATCTTATTTATTGTTTATAATAATAAATCTTTATATATCAATTTTTTTAATATAATTAGTTTCTATCCACAAATTATATCTATTACTTTTTTCTTTAAAAAATATATATGGAAAAGAAGTTATCATCTAAAAAACCTACCCATATTTTGGGCATATTTATATTTTATCAAGAACCAGAAATTTCATATTGGAATACATTAAAATGTTTTTTAAATCTTTCTATTGGTTTAAAATACACTGATATATATAAATATTCAATTCTAAACTATAGGGAAGAATTAGGTTATCTCGATATAATTTCATTAATTTTAGAAGATATGAGTTATATTAAACAAACAACATATCATAATATTATTGTATATGTTGAAAATAGTATTTTGTTAGCAACAAATTATCATAAAGATATATTTTGGTATAGAATGTTTGATATATTTGATGTGAATTATATCATATATATGTATAAAGAAGAACTAGATTTTGAACCATCTTTATTTCGTTACAAAGTGTCATGTCATAAAGATAATTTAAAAATAGATGAAATTTTTATAGATTACAGTTTGAAAAATCAAGTAGTAATATTAGATAATATTAATATTGAAGAATTTTGTAAGTCTATATTAAATTGTAATAATAATATAAAATTATTAGATTATTTAGTCAACAGATATAGTAATGAAGATGAAATATCTGAACTGTTTACTAATTTTATTCCAACAAATGATATACATTTATTGAGTTATTATAATGGATTAGATTCTCATTTTAAAATAGATAAATCAGTTATTTTACCAATTTTTATAACTAATATTAGTTTAAAATTATTAGATATATTATATTATGAATTAAAATCTCTTCAAAAAAAACGATTATTAAATAGTATGTTAATTTAATTCATAGTAAATTAGTTTTCTCTTATTATCATATATATTTTATCTATATGCATGAACTAATTAAATTTATAGTAGTAATTATTTTATTAACAACAATATATCTATATATTGATACTAAAAATAGTAATTTAATTTATGAAAGATCAGAATTAGACGGAAATATGTATTTAGTTCGTAATGTAGAAGATAAGGCAAAGGCATCAAATTTATTGGCATCAATTCGTCAAAAATTAGAACGTTTAATACATTATCTAGTTCAAAAATATCCAGATGCTGACAATGTAGCACGTTTAAAAATAAAATTTCGTCCAGAAAACATTGAGGAGAGTGAAGCTGGTAGTAAATATACTAGTTATAGTGTAAATAAAGGTGAAAAAATAGTTTTTTGTATACGATCTAAAGATAAAGAAGCTAGACTGGAAGATGAAAATTTATTAATTTTTGTTGCCTTACATGAAGTTGGACATGTTATGACATTATCTACTGGACATACTGATGAATTTTGGGATAATTTTAGATTTTTACTAAAAGAATCTATAAAAATAGGTGTTTATAAAAGACAAGATTTTAAAAAAAATCCTCAAAAATATTGTGGAACAAAAATTACTGATAGTCCGTTAGACGACTAAAAATATAATGTGTATTAGAAATATATAGTCTTAATGAATTATCAAAATAATGGAAGAATAAATATGATAGATAGAAAAATATATCCAGAATATCCGATGTTTTATCAAAAAAATGATGGATTAGGTCAGTTTCAAAATGAAGCGATTCGCACCATTTTACAAACTAACCCATTAAGTAATGTTTTTTTTAGTAAAGAAAATATCGATTATTTACAAAATAAAATAATAAAACAAGTTTATGATTTATCTGGTGGAAAGCATAAAATATCACGTCAGAGTGATACAGAATTACAATTAGTAATGCGTTCAATATATTTACAATTTAGTCTAAATCAAATGTGTAATATTCGCGAGCAAATAAGACAATTAGATGAATCTGTTATTAATGCAGTAGTACCGGGTATATTATCAGCTATTTCTCAATATATTAAATTTAGAGAAGATATAAGCACTATACCAGCTCCTATTGAACTGCCTAAATCATTAACAACAAAAGGTGATAGAACATTAGAAATGCCCCAATGGTTTTAAAAATTTGAATTTAAAAATAATTTGTATAATCATAAATAAATGAATTATAGATATTATTTGGGACATTTCAATAATGAAACCAATCAATTTAATAAAAACATAAATGTTCAATGTTGGGAATCATTCAAACTAGATAAAACAAAATGTAATAATGATACTATTACATTATTACAATATTTTACAATTGATAGGTGTTTCATTAAAAATAAATCAAATGGAAAAGTTATCACTGAACATTATGGAGATATTGAGTTGATTGATAATAATACATTAAAAGTTCAAGTTGAAACCACAGAATTACCATTTTTTCCAACACAATATAATTATTTTAATAAACAAATTCATTCAGTTGAAAATTATTTAGATAAAAATGGTACTAAAATAACATTTTCAAAATATAAAGAAAATGGTATCGATTATTATGAAATCTATTCATCTTCATCTATTTCTTCATCGTCTTTATAATATTCATCTTCAATTTGTTTTAGTTCACGTGCTAATAAAGATGCCTTTTCTTTAAGATTATCTGCTAATAATTGGGTATTTTCCGCTTCTTCAAATGCTAAACGTGCTTGTTCTTTTTTTTCTTTTAAACGTTCTTTAAATTGAATACGACTTAACATTTCATTTTTATCATCCGTATTATTTACTACTACTTTTGGATTACCTTCAGTAATTGGTATAACTTCAGGTTCTCTTTGACACATATGCATTATTTGAATGACATCAATCGCCATAATACATTGTTTTTTAAGCCATTTAAGACCATTAATACGAAAACATAAAACAACTTTAGAACCTTCCTTTAAATCTTTATAATCTACTACATTTTTTTTATCATCAAAAACTTTTATTTCTATTTTTTTTCGAACATAAGGAATCGATATTCTTAATATACCATTGTTTAAATTACTAATATAAAATTCTTCAATTGATTCATATGATACTTCTCGGTCAAACCATTCCTTACATTTCTTATGAACATAATTTATATTATATTTATCTATATTATCTATGAATGTTTGTAAATCAGTTCCTTTTACATCTAATTCAATATATGCCTCTTTATCATTTTCTATAATACCACTTTTTAATATAATATCTTTTGTTTGTATAAGAATATCAAAGGGTTTATCTGGGTTACAACTATAAATATTTCCACGCAACTTAGTTGGATTTTGATATGTTAATAATTCTTCAATTTGAAACGTTTTATAGTTAAATATCTTATATCCTGACATACTATTATCTATATATGTCTAATAAAATACTTTTTATATTATTATTTAACGCAATCTCACTATTTTTTTTACTATCCATTTATAATAGGTATCACTATAAATATTTCCTAATTCTATAGTAGTCTTTAAAATATCTCCCTTTTCAATACCAAACATACTAACTATATTACCATCTTTATCCTCAATTTTAATATCTCTATCTAATATAGCATTTATTGTATAAAGGTTCGAAAAATTAGTATTGATTGTTGGAATTAAGGATTGTAATCGTTTTTCTATTTTTTTTAATAATTCAATAAAATCTTTATCTTTATCTTTATCAAATGATAACTTTATATAAAATTTACCAAACGAATTATCTATCCCGAATGGTGTAGTAACATTAGGCGTCTCAAACGCAACTGGATATGGTTTATTTCCTAAAATTAGTCGTGTATTTTTTGTTTTTTTAGTATTACAAATAACAAGATTTTCAACAGGAAAAGTTTCAATATGATTAGTCATTATATAAAAAAAATAATAAAATACTTAATATAATGTATATTTTATTATTTATATTAATATTATTCATAATAATTATGATAGCAAGATATTACTATATTCAGTATACTACATATAATCAATATGTTAGCCCAGATGGGGATGTTTATGTAAATTTCGTCTAATGAAATGTTCCTTGAATAAGCCAGGGATAAGCAATAGCACAATTAGGAACTAGTTCAACTAGTCCACTTAAAATAACTAGACTGCCAAGATATTTATCATCTCGCGTTTCTCCTTCAGACACTAATTTGTCAAACTCATCAATGATTTCTTGTCTTAATTTTTCAAAAGCTAAGTGTTTATAATAATGACTATCTCTCGCAAAAACAATACCACTTTTTAATATTTTTTTCTTTTTTAAAGATGGTAAGTCCATTCTATAATCAAATAAATCTTTCACTAAAAATGCCAATCGAACTAATTCTAAATTTGTTAACGTCATAAACCACTCAATATCTGTATAATTATTTAATTCATCCATTTTTTGAAATACACTTATTACTCTATTCCGTAATACAAATTTTGTATCTGTTGGTAATGTATTATTTATGGTATTACGTATTCCAATAATTTGACATAAATGATATAATTTTTCTATTCTTTCAATAACATTATTATCTAAAATATTCTTATTATACGGATTACTAATAGATTCTTTACATTTATTTAATTGAATATATTTATAGATACTTTCAATATGAAATCCATATATAAATCCGTCAATATCTTTAATTGTGATTATATCATTAGGATGTATTTCATTTAAATTTTCAAATAAATAAATATCCTCTGTATTATTACATAATAAACGATTGTTATATCCAGGACCACGTAGTTTATTCGCTTTTCTAACTAACCATCCACGGAAAATAGATTGAATTTTTATAATAAATATTACATTTCTTTTTAAGTATTCCAACTTAATTGGTGATATAATTGGCGATAAAACTAATTTTATTTTTTTTTGATAATTTCTCTTTTTCTTATCCGGCAATACATCATCAATACGAACTATATTTAATTTATTTATATGTAAACCACAATAATCACCTGCTTTTTTACGATTTGTACATTGCGTATTATCTCCTTTACGAGCCATACAATGAAAATAATTAATTTGTGGATTTTCTATATATGACTGAACATTATTATCTAGTATATGGACTCCTTCTGTATTTTCCGACATAGTCTATTTTTAAATCTTTATGTATATCTTATATCATCAATTTTTTATATACAAAAATTTTTATACTAAAAAAATAAATATTTATTTTAGTCTAATAATTTATGATTTAGTAGAAGCCTTTCGTACAATCTTCTTTTTAGGCTCTTCTTTTACTAATACAGGAGGCGGTGCTGGTAGATCGTCATCGTCTACCATATTATCATTTACAGCAGAAACGGATACTGCTTTAACCGAAGCAACCGAAGTTGAGCAATCATCATCATCATCACTTTCAGTAATGAGACATTTGCCGCGTGGAACACCATATGAGGAAGGTTCCTGTTTAATACGACACTGATAGACTTGCCAACTAGTATAACCGAATTTACCACTAGCAAAATAAACACCGGCACATTCAAGAATCATGGCGAGACGAGCTCCTCTCTTAAGCTTTTGTAGCACAGAGATATCATTCACTTCATTGCCATCTTTATCAAAGAATGAACACATAAGCCTACCTTCTTTAGATACCGGAACACGAATCTTCATCGTATCCGGATATTTACCATCAGGTTCCTGTGTTGCCTTATCCTTACTTTGTTTAATTGTTCTATTCAACAGAGCTTCTACTACTGCTGGTTGGGCATTTTTCATCTTAAGCCAAGTAAGACTATTCTCAATACCCTTTTGAACAAGAAGATCATCCAATTCATTAACCATTAGGTGAAAATTAGAAATATTTTTACTATTAGTATCAGAAGAATCCATCCCCTTAAATGATAGCTGAAAAGAATATCTTGGAATACTCTTAATACCGGGGGCAATTTCCTTACTTTCATCTACTACTAAATCAAATCCTACAGGCATATCAGGGGTGCGGATTAAAAACTTATTTTCGTCATTATAAACTACTTTGACTGATTTTCCTCCTTTAGCATTGGTGGATACTTCACCGAATTGGATGAGGTTAGTGTCTAGTGTGCTTGGCTTGACGATTGTTGAAGACATTGCGGGGTTTTGATATAATTATTATACATATTTAATCTTTAAGTGTTTTAATCTGTTTCAAATTTTTTCGAATATTACACAACAAAAACAGTTCTATTTAATAATTAAGTAACCATAATTGTCTTGATACTACTATACCAATTTATTATAATAATTTAAAATTATATACAATTGAAATATGTTTTTACCTTTACTACAACAACTGCTTTTCTATATTTTTTGTTAGGTTTAATTTACCAAACAATAAAAATATCCCTTATCGATTTCTTATATCTTTTTTTATAGAGTGAACTTAATATATTGTTTATTATATCTAAAATATCAAATCAATAGTAAATACATTACACATAATAACATTAATATTACTAAATCATATGATATCTATAATAGTTTCTTAAATTAGATATCCTACCACCCTTCTGACTCCTAAAAAAAGAATTCATAGCATATTCAAGATCATACCGATAAAAACTATATAAAGCCATTATGATAACAAAAACAAGAATATAATAATACCACATTTTGATATATATATAAAGGTTTGATTTTTTTATACTACTTCTATCATTTCATTATATTTTAATTTTCTTTCAAATGGGTTCAAATATTCTATAAATAAAAATATACCAGATAGTAAAAATAATAGGATAGAAAATAGAATATATATATTGATTTCTTCTTTAAATAAAATAAAAGAAAATAATAATAAAACGATTCTACGTAAAATATCTAAACCCGACATTAATACATTACTTGGTACAAGATCATTTTCGTGATGTAAAATAATAATCTTATTATACACATATACTTGTAAACAAACACTAATAAAAAATGATAGAACAAATGTTGTAATATTTATAGGAGGAGGATTATCAATTGTTTTTATTATACTTGGTATAAATGCTAAACTAAAATAGGTAAGTTGAAATATAATTTGATAATCTAAATTATGTACACTATATTGTTTTACACTATATTCAATAATTATATTATATGTGGAATTTAATACACAACTAACTATAATAGCTACAGTTGGATGCCAATATTCTATATTGATATTTAAATAATAATATATAATGAGTGTATAACTAATCAATAGTAATATACATGAAAAAAAATATATTTTACTTATTTTTTTATGTAAAAAAAATATAAAAAAAGGTATATTCCAAATTACAAAACTACTACGTAATATAGTATAAAAACTTAAGCTTAAATTGTTAATACTATAGTATAATAGAATTGATTCCCCTGTATAGATTGATCCAGCTAAAAAAGGAAATAATAATTCCTTTCCATAGCGTTTCAAACGTGTTCTAACTTCTCTATTACAAATGTATCCTAAGTATAATGGACATAAAATAATAGATAATAGTGTATTAAACCAGAAGTTTTTATAGGTATATGTATTTTCTAAATATTTAATTAATATCAAATAGGTGCTTAAATTTATTACGTAAAATAAACTATGTAATATTATTGGAATCAATTTTGTATGTAACATTTTCATTTAAAATATTTTATTAATATTATTTTATATATATATATATATTATGACCTGTGGTTGTGAATCTAAAAGTTGTAAAATATGCTTAAAAAAGACTAAAAAATATGTAAGAGAAAAGTGTGTTCTTAAATTAACTATAAAAGACATTCCGACAAAACTAATTACAAATACAACATTTAGTTTTGCTGATATAGCTAAAGATATACTGCGAATAGAAGAAAGGGTTTATTCTAATGAAGTAATTCAACAGTTTATTAAAGATCCCCTTATTTTTGACCCAGTATTAATTAACAAAGCGAATCGTATTTTGGTAAATATTTGTTTAAATGTAATTAATGATCCTTTACATCCTCCTCCTGCTGGATTTGTTAAAAGAGCTACAATTGTTAGCACTGAAGGTAATGTTATGGTTGATGTTACAACATATATAAATGAACCAGAAGGTATTGCAATAGGTTTGGATAAAGATAAAAATATAATTAATATGCGTTCATACCAAAATATTTTTGATAAATCCCAAAATAACTTAAATCAAATAATCTATTATGATAATTTGTCTATACCCAAAACAAGTCCATATTTAACACAAGACCTTTATTTTAATAGTAATAATATTGATCCAAAAGGGTTAACCATAAATAACCCAGGCTTAATTTCAGAAGAGATAAATGTTCTTGTTTTTTCGGATAAAAATTATACATATCCAGCTGATGAAATAAATCCCCCTCCTACAGAGGGAACAGCTACGAGGTTTAAGACTATTATAAATCATGGTGTAAGAGAAGAAATTCAACAAGCCAGAATACAAGATTGGGGATATGCTAGTAGACGAAGTAGCTCTTTTATTCAACGCCCTTGCTATTATGTAGCTCATGATACGGATTTATCGGTTGATGGATATTCAATTACTTTACGAATGGCATATCTAAAATATAAATAATTTATTTTTTCTTTTAAATATTTTTATTTTTTAAATAAGGCTTGATTACTTAGACGTATGTAATCAAAAAAATTTGAAATTGAAAAGAGCTTAAAGATAACACTATATTATAAGTATATAATACAATCGTACATTATGGCCCGTACTCAGTCTAAGACTACTTCTAGCACCCCTGCCGCTGCCCCTGTTGTAGCTGCTCCTGTAGTTCAAACTCCTGTAGTTGATTCTAAATCTGCCCCTAAAAAAGTAACTAAAAAGGAAACTGTTCCTGAACCTGTTGTAGCTACTCCTTCTCCTGTAGAAACGGCCGAGACTACCCAATCTCGTGAGGATCGTCACAAGGCTGCTCTTAAATCAGTTGATGACCAGCTTGCTGCTCTTAAAACTCTTCGTGCCAGTCTTGTTTCTAACTATAAGGCGGATGGAGCTGATTTGAAGGCTGCTCAAAAGTCATCAGGTCGTCGTCGTCGTTCAGCTCCTGCTGATGAGAACGCTCCCAAGCGCGCTCCTTCTGGTATTACTAAACCTACTAAGGTTTCTGATGCTATGTGTGAATTCATGGGTCGTCCTAAAGGTGACCTTATTGCTCGCACTGAGGTGACTAAGTTTATTACCAATTATATTAAGACTCAAAATCTCAAGGACGAAGCTGTTAAACGTCACATCAACCCTGATGCCAAACTTCGTTCTCTTTTGAATATTCCTCAATCTGACCAACTTACATACTTTAATCTTCAAAAGTATATGACTGCTCATTTCCCTGCTAAGGTTCAATCTGCTTAAATAGTCTAAAAGTATAAATTTTATTTTTTTAGATTATTTTCTATATGGTGTATATATATATGTCTTCTAACGAAGTCAATAGTTCATTTAAATTATCGACTACTCATAATACTCCAGAGGATAATTTAACAGAAAGAGAGCGTGAAATATTAAAACGAACTGATCAATTAGCAAATAGAGCAAATGATAATAAAGTTATAGATTTTTTCAATTTAAGTCTTCGTGAAATATTAATCAATTGGTCGAACAATATGCAGGGTATATTGATTGATATAACAGAAGAAGTAAATATTGATAATATTATAAAAAATTCAACAAATATTTTAGATTTTTTTAAAATACTACTATCTCAACTTTGGACTATATTTACAAAAGAATTCAGAATCATATATTTTGGTATTACACTAATGTTTATTAGTATTTTTATATATTTTATTACAATATCTAGTTAATTATAGACCAACTTTAAAACGTTGATTTTCCTTTTCCCATTTTGGATCATTTTTAAATAGTATTGTATTTGGGTTTAATGTCTGAACTTTTTCATTAAATTTAGAACAATTACCCCATATAGCAATATCTTGTTTAGTACGCCCATATTGTCGACTACACTGTTTAAAATCATTTTCATTCACGCATGGCGTTAATTGAACTAAAATAGTATCCCAACGTTTCATGATTTCTAAAAATAAATTAGAACGACAGTCTAAAACAAACCTACGCAATACACGCCAATATTCTACAGGTATTCCCAAAAATTCACCTAAACGATTATCAAATAACACTACAGGAATATCATATTCTTCTATATTTGTTACACTCTTTGGATCATTTATAAATAACACACTTGTTTGTTTTTCATCTATATTATCCAAATCTTCACTATCAGAACCAACCATATAAGTTTGGTCCCATATCTCTATATAATTACGAACCCCCTTTATACCATCCCTATATTTTAAATTTAAATTATAACCATACATAAAAATATTTTTTAATTTATTATAAACACGACTTATTGTTGTAAAATTTAGTGTGATACGATAAATTAATTTTTCAAAATATTTACGATTATGTAGTTCTACATAATCTTTCATATTATTCAGAATAATATCAATATCTAATACACGCTCATTTTTATCTGGATTATTAATATTGTATAAAACTCGAGACTGACCTATATTATAGTTTTTTAATATATCTAAATAAAAAATACGCTCTTTTCTACTAAATCGAGCAGGGAGAATTTTTCCCATAAAAGAATAGTAATTTGCTACAGTCTGTTCTATCACCATTTTATAATCATAATAATTTATCGCAGAAGACATCTATATATATTAGAATAACAATTAAATTAACTATGTTTACCACAAAAATTTGTATTTGGTTTAGCTTTATTACCACATGGTTCACCTTTTTTTGTTTTACCTTGACATATTGTATCGGGAAATGTATTTATATTATTAGGTTTATTAAATACTATTTTAGATGGATCAATAATTATATATTTATCTAATTTTTCCCGGTCTATATTAAAATCAGTTGAAATATTATCTAAAATAATTTCTAGTTTTTTATTTACAATATAATTAAAAACTTCTTCTATTCCTTCCATCATATAATTTTTTAAATTTGTTTTATTTTTAAGTTTAGATTACTATATTAAAATATACTTAATGTTATAGATTGATCCTATGGAAAATATTCAAATAGAAAAATCAGAATTAAAAGGAGTTGATATTAATCAAATTGAAACAAATCGACCAGATATAAAAATATCTATAGAAAAAATAGATAATGAATACAAACCTCTTTCACCTAATCATTTTCCTAAAAGCCCAAGACTTGTTGAAGTTCCTAAAACAGGTATAGAGCTTTTAGAAAATCGAAGTAGAAAAAAAGAAAATTCTATGGATATCAATTTAGGTGGATTTAATTCAAGTGAAGATATTTATGATATGCCCATCGAAGATTTTACTAATATTCGAGAAAAAATAGAAGTAAATAAACCAAGTCTTTTTGATTTTATTCAAAAAAAAGAAAGCAAAGATAGTAAGTCAAAAGATAAAAATCCATTTTTTTTTAGTGATAATTCAAAACCCTTGAAAAATTTTACAAATACAAAAGAATATAATCGTCCTAATTTAGGAAAAGAAACATTACAGGATTTAAGTTTTGAAAATTATGATATATCTATGGATAAAAGTCTAGGTAATGATTTAAAATTTTCTATGGAAGATATTGATAAAACATTAGGTGCTGCCACTGATCCTTTTGATATTAATATAAATGAACCAACTAAACCCGATGATATTAACAACGAAGAAAAAGAAAAAAAAGAAGGAATTGATGATCTTGAAAATATGAATATAGATGACCTATTAAGTGAATGTGCAACATTGAAAGAAAAACATGGAATCAACACACCTTCTCATTTTAATCGAAAGACACCGCCTGACGAAGTTAGAGCTTTTATTCGCAGAGAACGTAAAAAACGCGAGAAAGTAAATGCTGAAAAATTAGGCGCTAAAATACTTCTTACTACAGTTACTGCTCTCGAATTCTTAAATAATAAGTTTGACCCATTTGACTTAAAGTTAGATGGATGGAGTGAAAGTATTCACGAAAATATAGATGATTATGGTGAAGTATTTGGCGAATTATACGAAAAATACAAGACAAGCACTAAAGTTCCACCAGAAGTTAAATTAATCATGATGATAGGTGGCAGTGCTGCTATGGTTCATTTAACAAATACTATGTTTAAATCAAGTATACCTGGTATGGAAGATATGTTAAAACAAAATCCAGATATGATGAGACAGTTTGCTCAAGCCGCGCAAACACAAATGGGGCAAGGTCCAGCAAAACCACCATCACAACAACCTTTCGATAATCCTACAATGAATAAAAATCCAATGGGTATGAACAATATGTCCGCACCTCCACCACCTGTTCAAACAAGAACAGATAATAAAGGTCCATCTCTTAATATACCACCACCTATGCGACAAAATAATGAAACAAATCAAGTTCCTTCGGGTCCTATGAGACCTATTGCTCCTTCGATGCCGATAAGCACTGGATTACCTGCTATGCCTAAAAGAGAAATGCGTGGCCCTAGCGGGCTTGGCGTAGATGATATTTTAAAAGAAATTACCTTAACAAATCCAACCACTGGAAAAAAATCACCAAGTGGTTCAGTTGTTAGTAAAGGGAATAATCAGAGAAGAACTATAAATCTAAATTTAAATTAGTTAAAATAGTATATAAAAAAATAAATAATATATATTATTATATCAAAAAATGGAACAAAAAAAAATTCTTGTTGCTGGTGCTGGCGGTTTTATTGGCGGGCATTTTGCCAGAAAAATGAAGAATTTAGGACATTACGTTATAGCAGCAGATTGGAAAGAACAAGAATTCTTTCAGCTGGATGAGTTCTGTAATGAATTTTTACTTTTAGATTTAAGAACATTTGATAATTGTTTTAAAGCATGTAAGGATTGTGATTGGGTATTCAACTTTGCTGCTGATATGGGCGGAATGGGATTTATCCAATCTAATCACTCTCGTATATTATATAATAATACTATGATTTCTTTTAACATGGTAGAAGCCGCGCGTGTTTCAGGAGTAAAACGTTTTTTTTATGCTTCGTCCGCATGTATTTATCCAAATGGTAAACAACTTAATGATAAGAATCCCGGTCTAAAAGAAAGTGAAGCCTGGCCAGCAGAACCACAAGATGCATATGGTCTTGAAAAACTTGTTTCGGAAGAACTATGTATGCATTATGGAAAAGATAATCATCAAATGGAGTTTAGAATTTGTAGATTTCATAATATTTATGGGCCTCACGGAACTTGGTGTGGTGGAAGAGAAAAAGCACCAGCAGCATTTATACGAAAGGCTATTTGTTCGACTGTTGATTTTGAAATGTGGGGTGATGGTAATCAGACTCGTTCATTTTGTTATATAGATGACGCAATTGAAGGCGTTTGGCGACTTTTTAATTCTGATTATAAGATGCCTTTGAATATTGGATCAGATGAAGACATATCTATGAATGATATGGCTAAATTAGTGCTACAAATTGCTAATAAACCTGAAGTATCTATTAGACATATACCGGGCCCCGAAGGAGTTAGAGGTCGTAATTCTGACAATACTCTAATTAGTCAAGTTTTAGGATGGTCTCCATCAATAAAATTAAAAGATGGTTTAACCCGCACTTATTCTTGGATTCATGAACGTATAATTGATGAACAAAACAAAGGTAATGATATAAGACAATTTATTACATCAAAAGTGGTAGAATGTCAATCCGCTACAACATTAAATACATTGAATGTATAAGGTATAAAGTCTTACTCTAGTGGAAGCCACAACTGTACTTTTACTAATCGAAGCCTTAAGTTATGGGTATATACGTCTTGAATTTTAGAAATAATAGTTATAAATCTAAAACTAGAATAAACTTCAACTGGACAATTATTAATGTCTCTGTCAAAAAAAAAACCAATTTATATAATAAATATATATGGTTTATTATATAAATGGTATATCGTTCAAAAAAAAAATATAGTAAAAATAATCGTAAGTCACAAAATAAAGGGGGTAATCCATTTCAAGATAGTAGTCTTTCTACTGAAACAAGTATACTACCAGGTGAACGATTAACTGAAAATACTGTAGCATTTCATCCTAACAAAAACATGGCTGCTGTTGTGGCTGGTAGAAAAGCATATATATGGAGCTTTCAATCGGACGGTTCACAGCCTGTTCTTTTAAACACTATAGATGAAATTCCACGTCTTAATAATTGTGTTTCCTTTCACCCAAATGGAAACGTATTAGCAATTGGCTACAACGATGAAAATATCAGATTATGGAGGCTACTGAAAAATGGTTCAGATGCCGCATGTGTTAAAACACTGCCTGGACACACACAAGGTGTAATATGTGTCGCATTTCATCCTAATGGTCAATTCTTAGCAAGCGGTTCCAATGACAACAGCATAAAATTATGGCGTATTAGTCATGATGGATTTCAGGGTTGGTATGTTAATACTCTTCTTGGCCACACCCAGGCCGTATACTCTTTAGCATTTCACCCAACTATGAATTTATTAGTATCTAGTTCTGTTTTTTTAGATAAAACTGTTAAATTGTGGCGTTTTGAATCAGACGGAACAAATCCTCAATGTACTTTTACTTTGTCTCCTCACAAAGAATCAGTTAACTGTGTAGTGTTTCATCAAAGTGGCAACTATTTACTAACTTGCTCTAACGACCATAGTGTAAAATTATGGCGTTTCTTAACAAGAGACTCTGAACCAGTGTGTGTTGATACTTTATTAGGTCATACAGGACCTGTATGTTCTGGGGCATTTCATCCTAGTGGTAAGTTTATACTGACCGGATCTAAAGATAATACGGCAAAATTATGGCAATTTCAATCTAAAAGTTTTACTTATAAATGTATTGATACATTATCTGGGCATACAAACTGGATTACTTCTGTCGCTTTTAATGTTGATGGTAATCTATTAGCAACTGGTTCCAAGGACGGAAGTGTAAAATTGTCGAATAGTTCAAAAATACATGAATACTTACGTAGTCAGGCCTTAATACATGGTGTACTATCTACTAAACTTATAAAAGCATTCACTAGAGAACCAACACAACAATTAAGCGATATGGAAACATTAATATTAGGCAATCGTGTGCAAAAAAGAATAGGAAATCTCGCGGAAACAAGATTTAATAGAGATGATGCTCGAAAAATACTCCGTCAAAAATATCTAGAATTGAGACCACCGGGTGAAGCTATGTCACAAGATACTGCCCAACAATTTTATTCTCCCCAGTCTTTAGTACCCAATGTAAAAAAAACAGCTTCCCACCCTCTTTCTTTAGAAGATCTTAGAGCTGCGAGGCTTAAATATTTCGGTCAAGCTAAATCTACTGCGGTTGATGTAGATAGCGATGATGTTAGCTCTAAGTCAAAAAAATAGTAATGAATTTATAAAAAATATCAATAAATATTATTTAAAAATTGATTTATTAATAAATTTTTTATAATTTAAAAATAAATTTATGGACAAACCCATTTGTTATATACCTGAAACATTACAAGGATTTTATAAAAAAAATATTGATAATGCTTTTATAGATAAAATAACTGCTATAAAAACAATATTAAGTATATATTTAGATTATCAATGTTTACCTACGGAATTTAATGAACATGAACCACACGATCCAAACGGATTAGGTATTTTAGAAATGTTATGTTTAAAACTTATTATGTTTCCAGAACATACACGACATATTCGAGAAATGTATTCTAAATTACCTGAATTTTATCAACAAATTTTTGAAAAGAAAAAAAATATAATACAAATAATAGATGAAAATTTTACTCTAGATGAACTAGAAAGCTACGGACTATAAATTAGTTCTTAAGAATAAAATTTGAATTTTTCTCAATCCCTTTTTTCAAAAAAAAAAAGAACATGTTCGCAATATTTAAAAAAAATCCTACTCGGGAAAACCTAGACAATATAATAACAGATTCATTAGAAAGCCTAAACTGTATCTCATCTAATCCAAATGGAAAAGGACTATCTTTCTATTTAGCTAATTCTTATTATAATTTGTGGATAAGAGCAAGTTCTAATCCTGGTTCTACTAATCAATTTGTTATCAATGACTATTTTGAACAAATACTTAATGATATAGAAAATTTCAAAAAATATCCATGTAAAGAAGAAGAAGTTAAAAAAATATATGAAAAGTTATTAAAAATATATTATGAAAAGTTGATAGATGTTTATCAAATACCATTATAATGTCTAAATCACGTGGCCACTAATAGGCTGTTCCGCCTGATCATCATCGATAGAGCATATGTGTCAGTCATGGACCAATTCCTTGACAGGTCTAAAAGCTGAAATTCTATCACGGATTCGTAATGGAAACGGTTTTTTAATATGGTCTATATTTTCAGGATTGATATTTTGAATGATTTTAGGTAACAACCTACTATCACTAAGTGGTCTTATTTCTTTTATTTTAATTGGACTTGGTATATATTCTATTCGAATATCATCTTGTATTTTTTTACATTTATTTAGATTGATTTCATTATATAGGTCTAACGTATATGTTAAAAAACTCGCACTATTTGGAATAATACGATTGACTAAACTTATAGGTATTTCTAATTTCTCATGTTTATCTACTTTTACATTTAGTTCAATCATTTTTTTTCTTATAGTAGACATTTCAATGATGGATGTAATACTAGGTCTAGCATCCGGATTTTTTTCTAACATTTGAGTAATCAAATCATTCCATACTATATAATTATGATTATCACTACAATGTAATGGTCTATAATTTCCCCTATTAATTTTATAATTTAAGACAGCAATATTTGGACCAGTAAATGGTTTTTCAAGAGTAATCATTTCATAAAGAATACAACCCATTGACCAAATATCTGTCTTTTTATTATATTTTGGTTGATTATTTGCTTCAGGCGACATAAAATATGGGGTTCCTATTTTTGTTGAACAAAAATCATTTTGGTCATTAAGACATATACTAGCACCAAAATCACAAATAACAACTTTATTAGGAATCTCTTTTTTGTCTAATAATATATTTTGTGGTTTAATATCACGATGAATGATATTATTTAAATGTAAATATTTAATACCTAAACAACACTGTAAAAATATTTTCCATATTAAATAATCTGGTATTTTTTTACCATTTATTCTATGTTTTCTAATATAATCATCTAGATTTCCACCAAAAAATAATTCTGTAGTAATATCTAATCGTGAATCATCTTTTCTATATTCTAAATCATAAGAATGTAATAAATATGAACAATGATTGAAAAATAATATATTTAATTCATGGACCTGTCGTCGATATTCATCTCTTCTTTTTAAATAATGCATATCTATTTTTTTTATAGCAACTTCATTATTATCTTTTAATGATAAAGCGTGATATACAGACCCATAACTTCCAGAACCAATTATTTTTTTTATAGTATATGTGGTATCAAAACGATATTTCGTTTTTTCAACCAGAGTGTTTTCCTTTTTTAATATAGGAAATGATGACATATAATAATCTTTTTTATATATTAATTACAAATATTTAAAAACAAAAAAGACATTATTTTAGATTATATTAATAATTTTCATATATAAAAATAATACTATAGATATTAATTATTTAAATTATGTATTCCAATTTATCAACTTATTTTGCTACTCTTGCTTTTTTAGTCTATCTACATCAATATGTATATATTATAGGTGATATTTTACTATTTAAATTTTATATAACAGATGATATCATTGCTGATAAGTTTACATTGTATAAACGCAAATATATTATTAAAAATTTATGGAAATCATCAATGTTAGCATTAATAATGATATCCGCCACAATTAGTTTTATAGATGGGTTTTTTCATAATACATGGTCTAATTTAACTTTTTTTGTATGGGGAACATATTATGTTTCTCTCGATTTAAGTGGTCTAGTCTACGTTCGTGGTTTACCAATTACTACCAAGGTTCATCATGTTGTAGTATGTATATTAGGAACATTAAATGCTATTGCTGATTATAATATTCCAGGATATTATCGTAGTATATTAATTTATACATATTTTTCAATAGTTCCGTTTATTGTTAATTTTTATTTAGGATACCGATATTTAGAAACAAATGAAACTCGTCGTAAATTAATCTCAAAACTAAGTTATTATATTTATAGTTTTTCATTATTTACAAATATACTTTGTCAAATACTATTCTTTTATTTTGAAGTATTTAGTTTCAGTATTATATTTTATATAGCTATGTTCTCAATGATAATGAATGACGACATTAAGTTAATTCGATTTTTAAAAAATGATGCTGCTTAACTAAAAATATTTGATGTATAATTTTTATTGAAAAATAATTTAGGCAATTGAATAGGAACATATGTTGATTTTAAACATAATCTATTTTTCCCCATAAAGGGAGGTCTTAAATTAGGCATTGGTGGAACACTAGGGTCCTTTGAAAACGCATTTCTACAACTTCCATCTATTTGACAATTTTGATAGTCAAAACTGCTACGAACCGGTATATCATATCTGCTATCAAATATTCGATAAGCATAATTATGATAAATATATAGTCCCATTCCACTACTTAAAATAAGTATGAATATAAAATAATATATAAGCATATATATTTAAAACGTTATATTTTATTTTTTTATAATATAATAAATTATATACTTATAATATATGCCTACTAAATCATCACAATATAAAGTGGCTGTAAATATTGATGAAAATTTTCAACAAGAAATAGATTCAATAATAAAAGAAGTTAATCTAAGAGATATAAAAGAAGTAGATGATTTAAGTAATGAAGATGTTGATATTCTAATAAATTCAATCATAATAAATAATGAATCAAATATGACACTAATGAATCTAGTAGAAAATAAAATAACAGAAAACAATATTTCAAATCCAGATGAAATTTATGACTTAAAAATATTGTTATTATTAGATTATTTAGGTAAAAAGATGTTTTTAAAATCAATGAATTCAGATTATATATCCAAAAAAAAAGCAGTATCTAGAAAAAATTATATACAAAATGATAAAATAAATTTTGAATATGATTCAACAACTAGTTTTAAAAATAAAAAAATAAGTAAAAAAATATTAAGAAGATATCAGCCAGACAATAACATGTAAATTTACTTTAATAAATAGGCGAAATCTTTCATACTTAGATTCAATGAACCTTTGATATTTTCATTGAAAATAAGTGTTCGATCATTCAAATGATGTGACATTAGTTCTCTCTTACTCTGTTGAACATGAATAATTCTTTCATCGATGGTAGGTTTTTCACTATCTTCCTTAATAATGATTTTGATAACTTCAACATTCGACTCTTGACCAATTCGATGACAACGAGCAATAGCTTGTATTTCATTGCTTGGGTTCCAGTCTGGAGTTGTAATATATACCTTGTTAAACATTTGTAGGTTCAGACCCACACCACCAGCCATGATTTGAACAATCAAACAATCAATTTCTCCATCACGCGCCCTTTTGATCATGTCATTTCGCTGTTCTAGTGAAAGACTACCGTCAAATATTTCAATACGTAACGTAGGGTCATTTTTGAGTAAAAATTTTCGAATCAATTCTGCCTCTTCCTTAAAATGGCTAAAGATCAAACTCTTAGTGCTGGTAGAATGTGACTTAAAATACTCCAACAATTTTTCTATCTTCGTGCTGGGACGTTTGCTCCAATAACGAATTTTGGTAAGCAAAGCTTTCAAATCTGTTGGGTCAGTTTCTTTGTCTTCCGCATATTTACGGTACAATCCATTATAAACAAGTGATGGATGTATCGTAGCTTGACGTAAACGCAGAAGCAGTTCAAAAATAGTGCTCATGACGTTTTTCTCGTCTCCAGTAGTAGCACGTATAAATTCTTTCTTGACCTCATCTTTTAGATTATGGTAAAAGTTTTTCTCTTCATTGTCGATAAAATCAACATCATCAATATGAATGTTTAAGTCCTTATACGCATCCGGCAAAATATGCCGATTTCTACGCTTGATAAAATCTTGTTTCAAGTTTTCAAGGTCATCTTTAATCCTGACCTCACCAACATGTAAATAACGAAAAAGTGTCTCCAAATCCGCCAGCTTGTTTTGGAGAGGAGTGCCACTCAATCCCCAACGAAATGTTGCTTTGATATCGTAACAACCCTTGAACATTTTGCTGTTTTTGTTTCGAATAGTATGGACCTCGTCACAAATAACTCTTTCCCATTCCACACTGTGTAAGACAGTCTTTTGATAATGACCTTTTTCTGTGTTGAAAACCTTTGAATAACTGGCAATCGTAATGAATGGGTCGGTGTCTTCAATGTCTTTTTTGTTCGAAAAACTACCATTTGGACCATGGCAAATT